>PDWJ01004402.1_pt1 | contig 12459 bp, 11 predicted proteins | sample 1430881 | NCBI WGS metagenome assembly PDWJ01 (sample SAMN01162460, study PRJNA174530) | Oral metagenome, whole genome shotgun sequencing project. | biome: Marine environment; feature: Marine mammal; material: Swab sample of the gingival sulcus; isolation source: swab sample of gingival sulcus... | reverse complement strand
ATACGTTTCTTGTTAAGACTTTCTTCTTTTTGCCATAAATTTCCCGAAATCTCCTCGTAATATCTCGATATTACTCGAAAATTTCTAATCAAAAATAAAAAAAGCTGTGGTCACAATATTAATCGAATTCAGGTTATAAAATAAAAACCTTAAGTAAATTCTTAAGGTTTTTTTAATTACATACCTTATTTTTGTTTCAACAAAACAAACTCTAATTATTGAAAATCATCTCTTGTCTAATCTGTTTTGCCTTTGCTCTAATTTGGCCTAAGCAATTTTACAATATATATGCTCAGGACTTAAACGCTATTTATTCAAAAGATAGCATTACAAAATTATTTATATTAACAGATAATAAATCATTAGACAAGGCTATACGATTAAAATATTTGACTGATGCCTATCTAATGACTTCTAATTTTGCGTCAGATTCATTGACAAATAATTATTATCATGAAATTGCTGCAAGAGCATTAGTTTTAAACGATTCAGTATTGTTTAGATTGGCCAATAATAAATCAATAACTTGGTCAAAAAAATTGAGAGACTCAACCAAATTAGCTAATAATTATTGGGATTTAGGTGATTTTTTTGATTTTAACGGCAAAAAAGACAGTGCCTATTACGCCTACAACGAGGCGAAAAAAATATATGAAGCCAATCACAATGATTTTTATCAAGGCAGAATGCTATTAAACATGGCAATTGTTCAATCAGATATAAAAGATTACACGGGAAGTGAAATTACTTCTATTAAGGCCATAAAGCTCTTAGAGCCATTAAAAAAACATTTTCAACTCTATAGTGTTTATAATAATCTGGGGATAGTACTGAATGAACTGGAGGATTACAGAACAGCACTGGAATACCACCAAAAAGCATTTGGGTATCAAAAAAAAATAGAAGGCGAGCATACTTTAAAGGAAAACAGCTACAACAATATTGGCATTGTTTATAAAAATTTAAAAGAATACGCAAGGGCAGTTTCTTATTATAACCAAGCCCTAAAACGTAAAGATTTAGCCCAGGCAAACCCAAAACTATATGCTATGTTACTGGATAACAAAGCGTATAGCCAATTTAAATTAGGTGAGACTCGGGCAGTAGAAGGCCTGTTAAAGCGTTCGTTAAAAATACGGGACAGCATTGGAGACACCTCAGGATACACCATCAATTTATTGCATTTGGCTGAGTATTATGCCTATAAAAAAGACACATTAAAAGCCTTACAGTTTGCTAAAAAAGCAGAAAATATAGCTATTGAAAATAAAAATAATCGGGATTTGTTATCGGCATTGTGGTATTTATCCCAAATAGACCAAAAAAACCAATACACGTATAGTCAACGCCATATTATCTTAAGTGACAGCTTGTTAAAACAAGAACGAATCATCAGAAATAAGTTTACCAGAATTAGGTTTGAAACCGACAAGTTTATAGAGCGAAACATAGATTTATCAGAAAAAAACAAATGGCTATTGTACGGAGGCAGCACTATCTTAGCCTTAGGGGTGGCTTTTTGGTTGGTACGGAAACAACGCATGAATAAATTAATGTTAAAAATGACGGTTCAGCAGAAAGAACTAAACGACCAGATATACAATACCATGTTAAAACAACAAACCGCCATAAACGATGCAAAGAACAAAGAAAAAGAAAAGATCTCAAGAGAATTGCATGACGGGGTATTGAGTGAACTGCACCATACCAGAGTTAGATTGAGCAAAATAAGTGAAGACGACAACGATATACTGGAAAGCATTTTATCGAGACAGGTTAATAGCCTAAAAAAAATAGAACACGACATACGCAAAGTATCCCACAGCTTACACCGGCAATCTTTGTCCAATTTAGATTTTGACCAAACCTTATCAGGGTTAATTGAAAAAAACCGAAACCTGAACAATTATCAATTAGTTTATGTTAATGACGGAGAAATACAATGGGAGTTAGTTTCCAATATTGTTAAGATGAATGTTTACCGAATCCTTCAAGAAAACCTGAATAACATTAACAAATACGCTTATGCCAAAGAAGTTAAAATAAAACTAAAAGAAGCAGAAAAGCATGTACACATATTAATTTCAGATGACGGCATTGGGTTTAATCCAAACAGAGCCAACAAAGGCATTGGGCTAAAAAATATGAAAGCACGGGTGGAAGAATTAGGAGGCAATATTGAAATTATTTCAAGTAAAGGAAACGGCACTAAAGTTAAAATTGACATCCCTTTATTTAATTCTAAAAAATAATAGTTAGCTTTGTATAAACCCAGCTGAGCATTTGAAAAAAAAATACAACATACTCATGGTAGATGACCATCCTCTGATGCTGGAAGGATACAAACAATCTTTGGTGAGGATGGAAGACGATGATTTTTCTTTTAATGTGGCCACAGCTTATAACTGTGATGATGCCCTTTACAAAATTGATTCGGCCGGCAAAACAAAGCCTTACCACTTTTTTTATTTTGACATTAACCTGCCGGCATCCAATGACAATGAATTTAAATCCGGAAAGGACCTTGCCATTTATGCCAAAGAAAAATTTCCAGAGTCGAAAATTGTAATTTTCACCATGCTGGATGATGATTTTCAATTGAACAATATTATGAGTGAGCTCAATCCGGATGGTATGCTTATCAAAAACGACATAGACCACGAAGAATTTGTGCATTCCTTTAAACAAATTGCAAAAGGGCAAATCTATTATAGCTCTTCAATCATTGACTTGTTAAACAGACTCAACTTTAAAGCCTATGGAGAACAACTAAACGCAATTGATTTAGAAATAATAAACTTAATTGCCAAAGGGATAAAAACCGTAGATTTACCCAATCATGTAAATCTCTCTCTCAGTTCTGTAGAAAAGCGAAAAAGAAATATTAAAAGAGCTTTAAAATTAGACAAAGCTAATGACAGAGAGCTCATATCAAAGGCCAAAGAAATGGGCATCATAAGCTAGTGTCAAGCCAAATGTACTCTTAACTTAACACTAGTAAAACAAATCCATTTTAATTATTGAAAGGATTGGCTTAATTTTGTGCCCTAAATAATTCCGGCCAATTCCAAAACTCTTCCAATGCGTACAAAATCTTCAAAGAAAAATAAAATAAATGTAGTAACTCTGGGGTGTTCTAAAAATATTTACGACTCCGAAGTGCTGATGGGGCAATTGCAAGCCAATAACAAAATAGTAGTTCATGAGGATAAGGAGGATGACGGCAATATTGTAGTTATTAACACCTGCGGCTTTATTGGCAAAGCCAAAGAAGAATCTATCAATACCATTTTACACTACGCTTATAAAAAAGAAGCCGGAGAAGTGGATAAAGTTTTTGTAACCGGCTGTTTAAGCGAACGTTACAAACCCGAATTAAGAAAAGAAATACCAGATGTAGATGCTTATTTTGGTACGCATGACTTACCTAATTTGTTAAAAGTACTGGGAGCAGATTACAAACACGAATTACTGGGCGAACGGCTAACCACCACCCCAAAACACTACGCTTATTTAAAAATAGCCGAAGGTTGTAACCGCCCATGTTCTTTTTGTGCCATTCCGCTCATGCGGGGAAAACACGTTTCTACCCCTATTAAAAATCTGGTTATTGAAGCAAAAAAATTAGCCGCAAAAGGCATTAAAGAATTGATTCTAATAGCACAAGACCTTACCTATTACGGCTTGGATATTTACAAAAAAAGAGCCTTGGCGGAATTATTAAAAGAACTGGTAAAGGTAGATGGTATTGAATGGATACGTTTACACTACGCCTTCCCTACAGGATTTCCGATGGATGTATTGGAAGTGATAAAAACCGAACCAAAAATTTGTAACTATCTGGATATTCCGCTTCAACATATTAATACGGAAATTTTAACATCCATGCGAAGGGGTACTACCCGTGAAAAAACAATAAATTTACTCAAACAATTTAGAACTGCCGTTCCGGATATGGCAATAAGAACCTCTTTAATAGTAGGCTATCCCGGTGAAACTGATGCCATTTTTGAAGAATTAAAATCTTGGGTAAAAACTATGCAATTTGACAGACTGGGCGTATTTGCTTATTCCCACGAAGAAAACACCCACGCGGCCACACTGATAGATGATGTTCCTGAAAAAATTAAACAAAAACGCGTATCCGAAATCATGGAACTACAAAGCCAAATTTCATGGGAACGCAATCAGGATAAGGTAGGAAAAGTATTTAAATGCCTTTTTGACCGAAAAGAAGGCAATTATTTCCTGGGCAGAACCGAGTTTGACTCCCCTGATGTAGATAATGAAGTTATCATAGACGCAAAAAAACACTACGTACAAATAGGGAAATTTATAAATGTAAGAATTACCGAAGCTACTGATTTTGACCTGATAGGCGAACCGGCAGATTAGTTTTAACAGGGAACATCCAATAATATTAACCCGTTGCGGTGAGCGGTCTCCGTTATAAAACCTGAGATTTTGAGTTTGTAATTTCAGGTTTAAATCTGCTTAAGTTTAAATAAGAAACTTAAAATTAAGCACTTAATCCAAATTAAGATTTAATCAAAAACTTTTCTCTATTTTTAGCATATAATTTTTTACCTTGCCAATATGACAGACAGTGATTGTATAACTACTATTCCTATAGAAAAATCAGGTTATTTTTCAAAACTGATTTGTGATTATTTAGAAAAAAAACCTGAATTGAAAGCTTATTACAACCACTATCCGGACAGGGCGGGATTAGCTGCTCAAATAAAAGAGCGGAAAGCCTTTCAGGGAAAACATCACACAGACAGGCCTGCCCTAGTAAATTATTTAAAACATCAATATAGAAATATAAATATTACCGATAAAACCCAAGCTAATATACACAGCCTGTCAGATAAAAACACTTTTACGGTAACCACAGGGCACCAACTCAATATTTTTACCGGTCCACTATATTTTTTATACAAAATAATCAGTACAATAAATTTAACGGAACAACTGCAAACAGAACATCCGACTTACAATTTTGTGCCAATATATTGGATGGCTGCGGAAGACCACGATTTTGACGAGATTAACTTTTTTAATTTTAAATCGCAAATAATTTCCTGGCATACGAATCATGGCGGAGCGGTAGGCCGATTGCAAACTTCCGGCCTTGAAAAAGTATTGGAAGTGTTGGAAAAAGCTTTACCAAAAGGCACAAACGGCAAAGTATTAATTGACCTTTTTAGAAAATCTTATTTAGAACATCATACGCTGGCCGAGGCAACACTCTATTTGGTTAATGAACTCTTTGGACAATACGGATTAGTAATTTTAAATGCGGACAGCTCTAACCTAAAAAGGACATTTACGGCTTATGCAAAAAATGATGTGTTTAAAAATAAGGCTTATCAGAAAGTTTTAGAGACTAATGAGCGATTGAGCAAAGACTATAAAATACAAGTTAATCCCCGAAAAATAAATTTGTTTTACTTAACAGATGGTAATAGAGAACGCATAGAAGAGAATAACGGCATCTATTACGTGCTAAATACCGAAATAGCCTTTACCGAAAAAGAATTAAAAATCGAACTGGAAAAACACCCTGAGAAATTTAGCCCCAATGTCATATTAAGGCCATTATATCAGGAAGTTATTTTACCGAATATCTGCTATATTGGCGGGGGGGGTGAATTGGCTTACTGGTTGCAATTAAAATCATTATTTAAAACAGAAAAAGTACCCTTCCCCTGTTTATTATTACGAAATTCTGCCGTTATCATATCCGAAAAACAACGGCGAAAAACAGAAAAGTTAAATTTAAAAACAGAAGATTTATTCCTGCCCCAAAACATACTGATTACCAAAAAAACAAAAGAAATTTCTGCCATAGAAATTGATTTTTCAAAACAGAAAAAACATTTAAAAAAACAGTTTGAAGATTTATACGCCATTGCAGAAAAAACCGACAAATCTTTTCTAGGAGCGGTAAAGGCTCAAGAAACAAAGCAAATAAAGGGCTTGGCACATTTGGAAAAACGTTTGTTAAAAGCCCAAAAAAGAAAATTAACCAACCAACTGGATCGTATAAAAATTTTGCAAGATGACCTCTTCCCCAACCAGAGTTTAGAAGAACGCCAACGTAATTTTTCTGAATACTATTTAGCATACGGAACTGATTTTATCCAAATGTTAAAAACTGTTTTAGACCCGTTAAATGCTCAATTTTACTGTATTACCATGCCATGAAAAAGAGAATATTTTTTATCGGATTGATTTTGATCTGTATTTTCTTGGTTTTGTTGTTCATCCCTAATTTTCTCATCAATAAATTTGCCCAAGACAAAACTTTTTCTTCACCAGAAGACATTAAGTACAATAAAGTGGGATTGATATTGGGCACCTCCAATAAACTTACGGACGGTTCAAAAAACCTGTTTTACCAATATAGGATTGATGCTGCCGTAAACCTTTATAACTCTGGTAAAATCTCCTATATTTTAGTCAGTGGAGACAATAGCACACCTTACTACAACGAACCTGTTACCATTAAAAAAGATTTGGTGGCAAGGGGTATTCCCAAAGATAAAATCTTTCTGGATTATGCTGGTTTTAGGACTTTAGATTCTGTAGTAAGAGCCCGGGAAATTTTTGGACAAAACGCCATAACTATTATTTCCCAAAAATTTCACAATCAGCGGGCTATATACATTGCCGACATTTTTGGCATCCAAGCTGTTGGTTTTAATGCCAAAGATGTGGACTTGGAAGCCGGCATAAAAGTGAGAATAAGAGAATATTTTGCCCGTACAAAAGTGTTTTTAGATTGGGCATTTGGCGTAGAACCCAAATTTTTCGGGGAACCCATAAAAATTGAGTAGTTACCAAAAATCAGAGCAACCCACAGATTTCCAAAGCCCTTTTATATGCGTTATTTCTGAAATAACTGTTATAATTGGATACTTCATCGGGGAAAACCCATAACAACTCGTCAAACTCGTCATCCTGCGGAATAAAATCCATCTTAGCATCATATTTTATTTTTACCACGGAAAGTTCTTGCCTGTTAAAAATATAAAAAGGGTCATCCAGAGGGTAGTCATAACCTACTTTTTCTTTGTAGTGCATAAGGATATCCGTTTCTTTAATCACTACGCCTAATTCTTCTTCCAGTTCCCTGATTATTCCGTCAATCGGGTTTTCGCCTTTTTCAAGGCCACCTTGCGGAAATTTATACCCGCCATCTCTGGGTGATGAACCTATGAGTACTTTATTTTCCGCATTGACTACTACCGCCATAACGCCCTTTCTTAATTCTTGTCTTTCCATGTGATAAAAGGGTTTTGGGATAACATTGCATTATAGTATTTAGGAATACCCGTAATTTCCTTGCCCAGCCACTCAGGTTTATCTATCCGTTCGTGCAATTCGGATAACTCTATTTCTGCAACAGTTAATCCGGAATTGGATCCGTAGAACTCATCTACTTCAATAATATGTGTGTCTGTTTTTACCAAATAGCGTTTTTTCTCTATGATAGTAGGCTCACATAGAACCAGAAGCTCATTAGCTTCGGACAAGTCAATTTCTTTTTCCCACTCAAATCGGGTAGTACCATCTGCTGACCCCATTCCCTTAACAGTTATTAATCCGCTTTTGTCTGTTATTCTTATGCGAACGGTGCGGTGCGGATTACTGTTTAGAAAACCCTGTTTGATAGTGACAACTTTATAGGCATCGGCTTTAAATTTTTTATTGAGCACCAAATATTTTCGTTCTATTTCTGTAGCCACAATTATTTAATTTTAACCTTAAAAACAAATTTATCACCCAACATACCCTCCAATACATCATTTTCATTTACTCTGCCCACACCGGCCGGAGTTCCGGTGAAAATAACATCGCCTTTTTTTAATGTAAAATATCGAGAAACATAACTAATTAATTCATCAATTTTCCACAACATATTTTGTGTATTGCCTTGCTGCACTACCATTTTATTTTTTAAAAGTGAAAAGGATAAATTGTTTAAGTCAAATTCGTTTTTATCAAAAAATTTGCCCATGACAGCACTTCCGTCAAATCCTTTAGCTTTTTCCCAAGGCAGGCCTTTTTCTTTGCATTGTTGCTGAACGTCCCTCGCTGTAAAATCTATTCCTAATCCTATTTCATTATAATATTTATGAGCAAATTTTGTTTGTATATACTTACCTACCCGATTTATTTTTACCAAAACTTCCACTTCATGGTGGATATCATTAGAAAACGGCGGTATAAAAAAAGGCATATTAGATTGTAAAATAGCAGAATCGGGTTTTAGAAAAACCACGGGGTATTCGGGTTTTTCGTTGGCCAACTCCTTTATGTGTTCTGTGTAATTTCTGCCAATACAAATTATTTTCATAATGGTAAATTAAAAAATTTAATACAGAGTAACCATCCAACATTGATGCGTTACATCTAACCTCCATATTTATCTACGGTATCCATTTTTTTTCAAAATTGGGTTTACGTTTTTCCAAAAAAGCATTCCGACCTTCTTTAGCTTCATCAGTCATATAGGCCAATCGGGTAGCTTCACCTGCAAAAACTTGCTGACCTACCATTCCGTCGTCTGTTAAATTCATGGCAAATTTTAACATTTTGATGGAGGTAGGAGATTTAGCCAAAATCTCCTGAGCCCATTCATAGGCTGTTGTTTCCAGTTCTTTATGCGGAATTACAGCATTTACCATACCCATTTCATAGGCCTCTTGTGCGGAATAATTCCTACCCAAAAAGAAAATTTCTCTCGCCTTTTTCTGGCCTACCATCTTAGCCAGATACGCAGAACCATAACCACCGTCAAAACTGGTTACATCTGCATCAGTTTGTTTAAAGATAGCGTGTTCCTTGCTCGCCAAAGTCAAATCACAAACTACATGTAAACTATGCCCACCACCTACTGCCCATCCGGGGACTACGGCAATTACCACCTTGGGCATAAATCTAATTAACCTTTGTACTTCCAGTATATTTAAACGGTGATATCCGTCTTCGCCCACGTATCCTTGATGTCCTCTGGCCTTTTGGTCGCCACCACTGCAAAAGGAATACACACCGTCTTTAGAAGATGGCCCTTCTGCGGATAAAAGTACCACGCCTATGGAAGTATCTTCCTGAGCATCATAGAATGCGTCATATAATTCTTTAGTCGTTTTTGGCCTAAAAGCATTTCGGACATCAGGCCGGTTAAAGGCGATTCTCGCTACTCCGTTTGCCTTTTTATACGTGATGTCCTCGTAATTTTTTTCAATTTTCCAGTCTGGCTGTATCATATTTTACAATTTTAAACGTTTGTAAAGATAGATTATAGAGAAAAAGTAAAAAAATTAACACACCAAAAATTGTAATATGAAATATCTATTTTCATGGGGACTTTTTATTGCCCTTACCTTTGTGTCTTATGCCCAAAACACACATATTGAATCTTTTAAATCCAATGAACTTTCCGGAGAAATTAACGATAACCGAATTATAAAAATCTACGTACCGGAATCTTATAAGCAAGATTCTACACGTGTTTATCCGCTTGCCATTGTTTTAGATGCAGAATATCTTTTTGATATCTATGTAGCTAATTCAAAATTATTTGCTGCTAAAGACAAAGCACCGGAACAAATTGTGGTTGGCATCTATCAAAATCAAAAAAATGAACGCAAAACCGACTGTGAAATAGACCTAAACAGTATGTTAACACCTACCAGTTCTAAATTTTATAACTTTATAAAAAACGAATTAGTACCCTATGTAGAACAAAACTACAGGATTTCACAATTTAGGACAATAGTGGGTAATACCCTTACAGCCAATTTTATTAATTATTATTTAGTTGAAGAAAATCCGCTATTTAATGCGTATATAAATATTAATCCTAATTATTCACAGGATATTACTGAACTGTTTAGGGGAAAAATTCCCGCTCTGGACAAAAACACCTATTACTACCTCTGTAATGGGAACTACAACCCTAAGCAAAAAGAGAAGTATTTAGAAACTATATACTACGTCTTAAAAAACTTTGACAACGAGAATTTTCAATACAAATATGAAACTTTTAACAATTCTACTTCATTAGCATCAGTGGGACAAGCTATTCCCGGAGCCATGGCACATATTTTTGATATGTATTCATCTATTTCCAAGGAAGAATTTGACAATCATATTGCAGATTTAGGCCCGGCAGAAGCGATAGAATATTTAGAAAAGAAATATGTAGAAATACAGTTTTTATTTGGTGCTAATTTAAAAATCAGGGAACGGGATATTTTTGCCATTGAATCTATAATCTTAGACAAAGAAGACGGTGCCTATCTGGAAGAATTTGGTAAAATGATAAACCGATTATATCCGGAATCTCCAATAGGCGATTATTATATTGGCCAATATTACGAAACCGGAAACGACCTTAAAAAAGCACTAAAATATTACAAAAACGGCTATGCCAAAATATCCTCTGAAGACCCCAATGCCGACGGATATTACCAAAATGTAGAGCGTGTAATGGCTAAACAAAAACACTTGGAAAACGGCAGTACAGAATTTTTAGATAATCCTGAAGTACTGGAAGAAGAATTAACAAAAAGTGGAAAATAATTATAACTAAAATAATCAGAAGCTAAAAAGTTGCTCTTAAACGGGCAACTTTTTTTATTCCAGAGCCTTAAAATATGCCTTTAACACTTCATCATTTTTATCCGATGGTGTAAAAATTTCCAATAATTTAGGCGTATTACCAGCCCGGAAAAAACCGGACATAAGAGAAAGCAATTCTTCTTTGCCAGAGGCTTTGTGGTACTCAATATTATACATACGGCACAAATGCGAAGCGTTTAGCTGGTGAGGGGTGGTAAAATATGGCAAAGCATCAGTATCAGACGGACCTGGTAAAATCTTAAAAATACCGCCGCCTTGATTGTTAATTACAATAATTCTAAAACTTTCCGGCAAATAAGCATTCCATAAAGCATTGCTATCATAAAAAAAACTCAAATCGCCGGTAATTAAAACGGTTTGGCCTGCATTGGTTACCGCAGCACCTGTAGCCGTAGATATAGAACCGTCTATCCCACTGGTGCCACGATTGCAAAAAACTGCAATATCCGGATCATTATCAAACAATTGGACATATCGAATTACAGAGCTGTTGCTCAATTGCAATTGGCAATGTTTTGATAAGTTTTTAAGTAAAATATCAAACACTTTTAAATCAGAAAATGGAGCATTTTCTAAAAACTTAGCGTGTAATTTCCTTTTTTCTTCCAATAGGTTTGTCCATATTTTTTGATAATTCCCTTTGTTGAGAGTATTTAATTCCAGTAATTTTTCAAAAAAAATAACAGGGCTAATGGGAAAATAGTTGCTAAGGCAATGATAAGTGTCCAGTTTTGCAAATCGGCTAATATGCCAGTGGTTTTTAAGCGGATAGGTTCTGAGAAATTTTTTAACCTTTTTTGATATTACCATTCCGCCAAGGGTAATTAACAAATCAGGTTGTAGAAATCTAAATTCATCTTCGGAAAGTGAGTTAATCAGCTTATCTATACTATTAACAATTCCGGGGTGATGTATATTGGAAGTAGTTTCCGTAAATATTAAAACCCGTGAGTCTTTCTCTAAAAGATTAGACAATAATTGTTCTAACTTTTTATCAGGATATTGGGTTCCTATTAGTATGAGTATTTTTTTTGCTTTATAAAATATGGATTTCGGTTCCTTAAAAGATATATTTTTGGCTGACACTTTATCCTTAATCGGCAATAGGGATAAACGCTCTAACAGCGGCTTTTCTGTAAGAGTATATAAAGGCTCGTCAAAAGGCACATTTATATGTACCGGGCCACATTTTGTAATGGCTATCTGCAAAGTTTTTAATACTTCCGATTTATTCACCTCAAAATCAATACTATTATCGGTTAAATCAGAACTGTACAAGATATGATTTGCAAACACATTAGGTTGCCTTATCGTTTGGCCATCCCCTATATCTATGAGGTGTTTGGGCCGGTCTGCAGAAATTACTAAAATGGGGTAATGACTATAAAAGGCTTCAGCTATGGCCGGATAATAATTCAGCAAAGCAGATCCGGATGTACACACCAAAACTATTGGTTCTCTGAGTTGCTGAGCCATACCAATGGCAAAAAATGCAGCACATCTTTCGTCTACAATACTATAACACTGTATTTTTTTCTCCTGGCTAAAACCAATGGTTAGCGGAGCATTTCTAGAGCCCGGCGAAATCACTACGTGTTTTATATGGTTTTGAACACATGCTGCAACTATAAGCCGAGATAATTTTTTAGAGGAATAAGACACCTTTATATCTTAAATTATAGATTTATGAATTTTTTAGAAGTTTTTTAAAATTATCTAATTTAGACTTGGTATTATTACACAGTTTTCGCTCTTTAAAGTCTCCCCCAGAAAATTTCCATTATTTTTTTAGTAAGAATATCA
>PDWJ01004592.1_pt1 | contig 12461 bp, 9 predicted proteins | sample 1430881 | NCBI WGS metagenome assembly PDWJ01 (sample SAMN01162460, study PRJNA174530) | Oral metagenome, whole genome shotgun sequencing project. | biome: Marine environment; feature: Marine mammal; material: Swab sample of the gingival sulcus; isolation source: swab sample of gingival sulcus... | reverse complement strand
AGAAAAAATAGCCATTTTATATTTGGTCCTATGAAAAAATGTAAATGTATTAGTGCGTTAATTATTTTCCTCTGGTTTCCAATGATTTTTATTATAGTATTCTATCCCTGCTTTAATTTGAGCCTGATCTTTTGGGTCATCACCATATGGCCCGCTAAGATTTAAATCTAAATAATGTCCCCATTGGGGTTGGGATGTTTGGGCTTGCTTTTGCGCCCACCTGCCATTCTTAAGAGTGTCTGCTCAGAAAAGCCAATAGCTGAACCTGTGGCACCATAATTGAAATTCCCAAAATTTTCATATTGCATACCTTGTTGTTTATAATCCCAAGGCCCTTTACCTTTTACTTGATTATAAAACCATAGAGCATCCCTTCTGGCCCAATAAGTTCTGCCATTGATCCCATGGTAATGTTGGATCATGCCCACTCGAATCAGTATACACTAACGGATTATTGAGGACGTAAGCAAATCTATTCAAAGACTGCGGATTTGAGTAATCCGGCACAATACTGTTCGGGGTAATAAACATTCTCAACGCCGGATCATAAGGCGTCGGTCTCTCATACGGTTGGCGACCTGTAACAATCGTCCCCCTTATTTCCAAGGGTGTTCTTTCCGCCATTGCCTTGGGCTTTTATAGCGCCTGCCCAGGGACCAGATCCCGACCCGTCTAGCCTTAGCCCTTTTTTCCACTCGCTTGTATCTTTCCTTGTTCAGTCCGTAGGCAGGCTTGCCCCGGTACACTTCAGCCAGCCCCTTTTCAACCAATGTCAGGTTGATATTTTGTGTGTTGACGAATAGTTCCGCCAATATCCGATTATAGCCGCCAGTACCGTATTGTTTAATACGGACGCTTCGACCACCGACCAATCTTTCAAGGGTTTGTTTGGATTGTTGGGCAAACGGTTGCCCAGCCTGGCCTTTTCGTCCCTTTTCCGGGGCATCGATGCCCACCAGACGAATTTTGAATGTAAGACCGTTGCCTTTGGCCTGAATGGTGTCTCCGTCAAACACTTTGATCACTTTGAAAAGGGTGCCAATGGGAATTTTTTGTATGCTTTCTTCGATACGGTGGATATCTCCCACCGCCGGTGGAGAAATGTTTGAATAATGGCGAATCCCATCGGCATCCGTCCAGATATAAAGTGCTGCCCAGACCTGTTTCGCAGGAAAGAGGATGGCGAATGACAAAATGAATATCGTGGCCAGTTGTCTGAAATACCCAACCATGGTTGTTGCCCTGTCGGTTTAATAAGGTTGATGGATGAGTTTACCCTTTATACGTTAAAATAACAACGGACCAGTTCTTTTTGTTTGCTTTCCATACCGAATGACAATTCAAATGGGTGTAATGCGCAATGAGTTCGCTGCATTCCCAGGACCGAATACCGGAAAGCACCAGGCAGGCGTTGGGCAACAGGGCAGCGCTGATCAGGGGGGCAATCTTTTTGAGGGTGGGAAACCGCAGGTTGGCCATAATCAGCCCAAGCTTCAGGCCGTCAGGAGACATCAGGCCGTCGATAATGGGAATCCGGTCCGTCAGCCCGTTGGCCGCCACATTCTGCCGGGCTTCGCTGACGGCATTGGCATCAATTTCCCAGGCTTTGCAGGTGTTCATGCCGGCTTTGCAGGCTGCAAGGGCAAGGATTGCAGAGCCGGTACCGATATCGCCTGCGTCCTTGCCAGGCAGCCCATCCATACCGGGATTCTTGAAAAAGATACGATCAAGGGCTGCCATGCACAACTGGGTGGTGGGGTGGTGGCCGGAGCCAAAGGAGATGCCGGGCATGATGGTGATTGTCAGATCTTCAGGCCGAGGATGGGGGTCGGTCACCCCAGGTGGAGAGATCACAAACCGATCCGTGAGCCGAACCGGCTTTGAAAAGCTTTCCATGACATAGGTGCCGCCGTAAAGATCCTGGTAGGCCAGGGTCTGATCATTGACCAGGCTCGTGAGTATCTTTTTGGCGTCCCTTTGGGATATGCCGCACTCAAGGGCGATTTTTCCGATATATGCCTGGGCCGTCAGCCGGGCCTCGGATTCAAACAGGATGTCCAGAATCCGTACGCGGTCAAGAGGCGTCATAGCCCTCTTTTTTGAGCAGCTCGGTGTACCAGATGGCAAAGTCAAACATCCCCCGAATATTTTCCTCCTCATTGACGATGCCCAGGCACATTTTAAAGGCCCCTTCAGCATAAGTATTGGAGTAGTCATCATGATCGACGGCCGACAAGAACTCCCGAATCAACTGCTGGGACGTGCGTTTGGTTTTGTCTTTGCGGATATCAATGGGATCTTTGGGGACTTCAAAGGGGTCCCAATTGTCATAGCCCTTTTTCAGGATTTGTTTCTGGCCCCGCTTGCCCATGGCATCAAAGATTGCTTTTTTGCGCGCTTCAATCTCTTCTGTGGTGAATTTGCTATCCATGGTGTTTTACTCCCAGGTAATCTTCGTTGAACTGGGTCACCAGCGCCATGGATACCGGGACAAGCATTTCGTGCATCTTGATATTTGAGCTTTTGATATCCCGAATCAGTTCGGCTGAGAGCAGCTGGAGCTGGGTGTAGATTTTATCCATGTTCAAAGTGGGATAGGGCTCACCCTGTTTAAAATTGGTCCGGCCACAGATGTGGGACACCCCGGCGGTGGAGGTGGGGATCCCGTATACCCTGCAGGTGATGGGGCGAAATTCATAGAGCTGGCAAAGGTTATCCTCAGCCAGCAAAGGACAGCGGACCCGTTCCTGGGACATTCTGCCAACAATTTCCAGTTCGTTCGCCCCCTCTTTGACTTTTTTGTACGCGTCACGCTTCATTTTTACCAGCGCCCGGTCGGTTTTGTCGGCAATGGCAATAAGGTCTGCCTTTTCTCTGCCTTTAAATGTTTCTTTAAATTTGTGGTTCAGGTATAACGCCTCAATGAGGGTGAGATCGAAGATGGCATAGCAGCAATCCGAGCATTTTTCCCGACAGAAAACCTCTTTGGGATATTCTGCTTTCACCTTTTCAAACACCTTGTCGACCATGTCAACCAGGGCTTCATATTTTACAAAATGTGTTTCCAAATCTAATGCCATGGGATTTCCTTATTATTTTCCAATGCAAAAGGTATTAAAAATAGCATCCAATATGTCCAGTGAGGCGGTTTCTCCAGTGATTAATCCTAAAGATTCGATGCTGTGTTTCACATCCATTGCAAGGGTGTCTTCTTCCTGCCCTGTTTCCATGCCGGTGCGAATGCACACCAGATGTTCCAGGGCCTGGGTTAATGCGTGTTTATGACGCAGGTTGGGAATGACCGCGTCACGTTCCATGTCCAAGTTGTTGATGCAAGTATCTATAAGTCGTTGTCGCAGGGTGTCAATCCCATGGTTCCTGAGGGCAGAAATCTCAACGGTGGGGATGGCTGGATCCGGGGAGTCCCCTTTCTCATTTTCAAACGTCAGATCGGTTTTATTGACCACATGAATCACCCGCTTGTCCTGGGGAATCATGTCCAAAAAGGCGTTCTGGGAAAACGGCTGTCCGGCTTCGGTCATATAGAGGATGATATCCGCATTTTCAATATGGCACCTGGCCTTATCCATACCAATGATTTCCACCAGATCGTCTGTGTCATGGATCCCTGCCGTGTCAATGACCACAAAGGGAATGCCCTGGAGGTTCAACGGTTCTTCAATGGGATCACGGGTGGTGCCGGGTACCGCCGTGATGATGGCGCGCTCTTTGTCCAACAAGCGATTCATTAAGCTGGACTTTCCCACATTTGGCCGGCCACAGATGGCGACCCGTATGCCCGATTTCAAAAAGCCTGCATCATTATGCTTTTGGATCAAGGTACGGCAGTCGGAGATCACTTGTTCCAACCGTGACGTATCTTCGGCGGTGAATTCAAACAAAGTGACGTCATCGGGAAAATCAATGGCGGCTTCAAGCCGGGCTAGAAGTTTGGCAAGGAAGGCCGTCATAGCATGGATCGTTTCCCCCAGGGTACCCAGGTTCTGGGCCGAGGCAATCTTCAGGGACGCGGCAGATTGAGCATTGATGATATCGGCCACCGCTTCGGCCTGGGTAAGGTCGATGCGGCCGTTTAAAAAGGCCCGTTTGGTAAATTCACCGGGTTCGGCCGGTCGGACATCGTGGCTGAAGATCAGGTCCAGAATTCGGCGCAGAACAATGGTACCGGAATGCGCCTGGATTTCAACCACATCTTCGGCCGTGTAAGATGCCGGGCCCTTCATGGGAAGGACCAGAACCTCGTCAACGACTTCCGGGCCGTCAATGATGAACCCGTGGGTTACCCGGCGGGAATCAAACTTGGGGGGGCTTTCTTTGCGCGCTTTGTTATGGTGCCGGGTCGTTGAGAATATCTTGGATGTAACCTCAAAGGCCCGGGAACCGGAGATCCGGATAACACCGATACCGCCGCTTCCGTAGGGTGTAGCTATGGCGGCAATTGTATCCATTCTCTAAATGATACCCTTATTTTCTGTTCCGCCGTTTCCCTCTGTATGCGTTACGCTTTTTTGGGAAAATCACAAGACGGCGGTAATATCCATCGCCCATACTCTGGGTTCTGACCTGACTGTCTTCTTTCAATGCCAGGTGAACGATACGTCGGTCCTGGGCGCTCATTTGATTAATGGTGGCCGGGCGACCTGTCTTTTTGGCTTTTTCCGCCATCTTGAAGGCCAGCTGCTCCAGGTTTTCTTTTCGGGTTTCCATATACCCTTCAATGTCCACCCGGACCCGCACCCGGCCCTCGCTTCTGCGATTGATGATTTTGTCCGTCAAAAACTGCATGGCGTCCAGGGTCTGGCCCTTACGCCCAATGAGGATGCCGGTGTTGCCCCCAGTGATCTGAAGCGTGAGGCAATCCGATTCGGTGATGGCTTCCACCTTGGCATCGTCGGTAATGAGATCCGCCATTTTTTGAAGGGCTTCGACGCCCAGATCAATGGACGCCTGGGTGACTGGCACAGGCGGCAGTTCGGCATCGACACTTTCTCTGTGTTCCTGTCCGATCCGTGCCGGGCGGGGTGCCGGGGTGTTGTCCCAGCGGCCGGTGTCCTCTGCTTCGACAGGTTCTTCCCTCTTTTTCGGTGCCTTTTTTTTAGGTTTGCCTTTCGCCGAAAACGCCTCGTTTTGAGGCGGCTGGGGGGCATCAGGCGTATCCCCGTCACGCCGTGTCTCTTCGCCAAAGGCTTCATCTACAATGGAAAGGATACCTTCCATTTCATCATCCGCCGTGGGCGCGTCTTCTTTGGCCGGAAGGGTTACCTTGATTTTAGCGTCCTTTCGACCCACAATACCGAATATACCGGAGGTGCCCGTTGAAATCACGTCATACTTTAGATCACCTTTTGAGATACCCAGTTGCTTGCAGGCGGTATCAACAGCCATCTTAACATTCTTTCCAGTAAATTCCTGGGTGTTTTTCATATGGCCTCCTTAAGCTAGTTTTTTCTGAGTGTAAAACTGCTGGCCCATTGAAATGATATTGTTGACAAACATGTACAGAACAAGCCCGGCCGGGAAGTTGATAAACAACACGGTCATCATGATGGGCATGAGCATCATCATTTTCGCCTGCATGGGATCTCCAGCAGTGGGCGTCATCTTCTGCTGGAGCAGGAAGGACGCACCCATAAGCAGGGTCAATACAGGGATTCCCGAAGGGGCCTCCATAAAGGGGATGGAGAAGTCAAAGTGGAACAGCCGGTCCGGGCCGGACAGGTCGGTGATCCAGGCCACAAAGGGAGCGTGGCGCAACTCAATGGCCATATACAACATGCGGTACAGGGCAAAGAAGATGGGCATCTGCACCAGCAGGGGCAGACAGCCAGATGCGGGATTGACCTTGTAGGTTTTGTACAGCCCCATGATCTCCTGGTTCATGCGCTGTTTGTCGTCTTTGTATTTTTCACGGATCTCCATCATCAGGGGCTGCACTTTTTTCATTTCGCTCATGGATTTGTAACTCTTGGTGCCCAAGGGCCAGAAAAGCAGCTTGATAAGAACGGTGAGCAGGATAATGGCCACCCCATAGTTGGGAATCACATCATGGATATAATTCATGGTGATGAGCAGGGGTTTGGCAATAATATCAAAAAAACCAAAGTTAATGGATTTGCTCAGCAAATTATCATACTTGGACAAGACCTTGTGGCTTTTGGGGCCCATGTACAAGGTGTAAGAAAATTTTGCCTGCTTGCCGGAATCCAGTGAATCCATGTCCCGGACATATTGGTTGGTCACAATGTCGTCAGCAAAGGAAAGGTGTAAAGATGCCTTTTCAGGTACCTTGGGCATCACTGCCGTCAGAAAGTACCGGCCAGTGTAACCGGCCCATCCCACCGTGCCGGGGTATGTGTCTTTTTCTTCAATATCATCGGGGTCAATGGAGATATATTCGTTGTCGATGAATCCCACAGGCCCTTCAAAGGCAAACCGGGAACGGCTTTTGATGTCATCATTGTAAATGCCGGGAACGGCAATGGCCAAGGCATCGTTGATGGGCATGCCCGAACCGTTCTGGATGAGGATGTCACAGTCGATGAGGTAGGAATCCGCCCTGAAGGTGAAAATTTTTTGAACGGTGATGTTCTGGGCAGATGTCCAGGAGAAGGTGATGGTTTTTTCACCCGAATTGAGATTGAGGTCACTATTATGGGCATCGGCCGTATAAACGGCGTTTCCCAAGCCTTGGATAGTGCCCTTGGCCAGGTCAAATTTAAAGGTGCCCCCCACCCGTTCGTCCAATTCTTTGAGCACAAGCTGTTTTAGGGGAGAATCGGCTGCGCTGGTTTCTTTATACGCTTTAAGCGACAGGCTGGTGACCGCTGCCATATGCTCAGAAACTCCGATGGTGTAAAGGGGGGTAGACAGGGTAATGGTCCTGAATGCTTTATCCGGCCGCTGCACCATGACCTTGGGGGCGGCCTTGTAATCGGTGACGTTTGACGCAGCCGGGGCCTGATCTGCGGTAGCGGTTTGCTGGGTGTCCTGGGTCTGGGAGGGCGTATTAAGCTGTGGTGCCGGTACAAAGAAATATTGAAAGCCCACAAGTACTATAATAGAAAGCACCACAGCTAACAATAATCGTTTTTGCTCATCCATCTTCTCTCCTAACAATAAAAAAAATTGACAAAAGAAGAGGAACGCGAGTGATCACACGTGGGCAAACGTATACGTTTAGATATTCTCACACCGGTTACGGGACCGGATCATAACCACCTGCCCGGAAGGGATGGCAGCGCAATATACGTTTGACCGCAAGTGCACCGCCCTTGAGACTGCCATATTTTTCAACCGCTTCCAAGGCATAGGCCGAGCAGGTGGGATAATACCTGCAGTTGGACCCAAGCAGCGGTGATATAAAAATTTGATAAAATTTAATTAATATGGATAATAGCTTTTTGCTCATTTATGCCAACGCTATTTTTTTAAAAAGCATATCAATATGCTCTGAGATTTCTTTGTTGGATAGCGTCGTCAGACCTTTCCGTCCAATGATATTTATGTCTTTGATTCCGGGTATGGAATCTTTTCTGTGTCTGAAATATTCTCGTATAAGCCGTTTTATCCTGTTCCGTGCGACTGCATTCCCCACTTTTTTGGATACGGTAATTCCAATGCGATTGTGTTGACCCGCCCCGTCAAGGACGGTGGCTATAAAAAACCGGGTCCGTATCGTCTTTCCGTGTTTTGAAAGTGTTATAAATTCGGCCCGCTTTCGGAGCCTTACGTCTTTGGGAAACGTGTTGCGCAATACATCCCTGTCAGATTAAACAGTGGTCAGTCTTTTTCTGCCTTTGGCCCGTCTGGCGTTGATCACTCTTCTGCCGCTGGGGGTGGACATCCGTTTGAGGAATCCATGTTTTCGGGTTCTTTTCCGGTTAGAGGGCTGGTACGTCCGTTTCATTTTTAAAATCCTTGTTGCTACGGGTTAAAAATTCAGGTTAAGGTTAATTCTTACAAACTAAAATAAACATAATATTTTAATCTCTTTCCCCAAAAAAGTCAAATAAAATTCAACTTCTGTGTAAGGCTGTTGTGTTTCGTTTTTATCATGCCCAATACCCCATATATATCAACTGGAATAACACACAAATTAACGAACGGAGGGCCTCATCTTGTGCGTTTCCGTACCGGGACCGCCTTGACACCCATCTATTTTAAAGTTACCCTTTAAAAATGATGGATAAAAAGAGATTTCTTGCACAAAAAATTTTAACCTTTCTGGAACTGTTTCCAGCCGTAGCTGTTATTGGTCCTCGGCAATGTGGGAAATCGACCTTGGTTCAAGCCGCGTGCCCGGACTGGAAATATTATGACCTTGAACGGCCTGATGATTATCAGCTTATCACCAGTGATCCATTGGGTTTTTTTACAAGACACCGGGAACATCTCATCATTGATGAAGCACAGCAATACCCCGAACTGTTTGGGGTGTTGCGTGGGATTATAGATGATGACAGAACGGTTTGTGGCCGTTTTCTGCTGACCGGATCCAGTTCTCCTGAAATCGTAACAGGCCTTTCTGAAAGCCTGGCCGGCAGAATTGCAACGATTGAACTCTGGCCCTTTAAGATGGCCGAATTTTATGAAACCCCGTTTCCATCCCTTTATCCCCTTTTAATTGACGCCTCAACCACTCTGGATGACCTGGCAGTGCTTAACCCCCCTATGAATGTCAACCAGGTTTACGACCACTGGCTGCTGGGCGGGTACCCCGAACCAAGAATCAAACGCGAGACCACCCCCATTTTCCATGGCTTATGGATGGATGAATATTTTGCAGATTATATCAGAAGAGACATTCAGCGCCTTTTTCCCCGGCTGAACACCCATAATTTCAGGTTGTTTATCCAAAGCCTTTCTTATCATTCCGGCACACTGATGAATCAGTCCGCCATTGCAAGGGCATTGGAGGTAAGTTCCGTAACTGCCAAAACCTATCTGGAGATTCTTCATCATACCTTTATCTGGCGGAATCTGCGAAGTTTTGAAAAAAATACCCTTAAAAAGGTCCAGAAAATGCCCAAAGGATTTTTTCGGGATCAGGGCATTCTCCATCATCTACTCAAAGTGAACGAGGTGGATCGCCTGCTTCTCCATCCTTCAGCAGGGGCTTCTTTTGAATCCTTTGTGATTGAAGAGATAATAAGGGGCTTCCAATGTACATTACAGCCGGGAATCGATTTCAATTTTTACAGAACAAAGGATAAATCTGAAATTGATTTGATTGTTGACGGCCCCTTTGGATTGATTCCCATCGAGATTAAACTCGGCACTAAAGTGACCCAGCGTATGCTTGGACCATTAAAAACCTTTCTTAAAGAAACAGACGCAAAATTTGGAATGCTGGTGAATAATTCGGATAAAATTGAACTTTTAGCCGACAATATTATCCAACTGCCCGCAATATACCTTTAGGGGACCAGCCGCCTCTTTGGCCCTTCTGGGATGTCGTTCACGCCCAATGTGCTGGAGGGGTTTACATCTGATCGATAGTGTATCTGTCGGTGCGAGCCTTGCAATTGTGACAAACGGATTGGATGCCATATTTCAGGCGATTGATAATATTTTCATGATTTGTTATATATTCCTGTATGTTACCTGACAGGCAACCGTGACATTCTCAGCCTGGTGGTCACTCGGAGAAACAATAAGGACACCCCATGAAAAAACTGCCCATTGGTATTCAGACATTTAGCGAAATTCAAAAAAAGAACTATGTGTATGTTGATAAAACCGGTCTTGCCGTTGATCTGATTGACCGATACAAATACGTGTTTTTGTCTCGTCCCCGGCGCTTTGGCAAGAGTCTGTTTGTGGATACCTTGCATAATTTGTTTGAGGGCCATATGGATCTGTTTACTGGCTTGGCTGCGGAAAACACCCATGACTGGTCAAAATGTTACCCGGTGATCCGCATTGATTTTTCCGAGGGGCATTTCCGCATCCCTGAATCCTTGAATGAAAGCCTGTTGGCGGCGGTGATGGAAAATGAGAGGCGTTTTGGCATCTGCCTTGACAACTCATTTCCGGCGCTCAGATTTGCCCGGCTCATCCGAGAGGTCTCAAAAAAATTTAACCACAAGGTGGTGGTACTCATTGATGAGTATGACAAACCCATTCTGGATAATCTGGATCAACCGGACATGGCCGCACTGGCGCGAGAGGAACTCAAGGCCATGTATTCTGGCATCAAGAGCAATGATGCGTATATTCGATTTGCTTTTTTAACCGGGGTTACCAAATTCTCAAAGGTCTCTGTGTTTTCCGGTATCAATAATATTGTAGATATCAGTTTGCTCAAGCCCTTTGGAACCGTCTGCGGCTATACTCAGCATGACCTGGAGACCGTGTTTGCAGCCTATTTACAGGGGACGGACATGGACACTGTCAAACTATGGTATGACGGCTATCATTTTATGGGCGAGCATGTCTATAACCCCTTTGATATTTTGTTGTTTATTAACAATGAAAAAGTGTTTGACAGCTATTGGTTTGAGACTGCCACCCCAACGTTTCTGATAAAATTATTGAAACAAAATCGTTTTTTTCTACCATCACTGAGCAATATTAAAGCCGGAAAAGAACTGCTCACCTCTTTTGATATTGACACCATCTCTCCGGTGACCCTATTGTTCCAATCCGGCTATTTAACCATCAAGGGGGTTTGCCGTGAAGATGATGAAGTTGAATATACCCTGGGGTTTCCCAATCTTGAAGTCTCCAGGGCATTTAATTATGCCCTGCTGGACATATTTACAGCACCCGAAAACAAATTCGGAATAAAAAAGGAATTGAACCATTCTTTGCGTCATGGTGATATGGCGCAGTTTAAGGCCGCCGTCCATGCCCTGTTTGCTGCGATCCCATACCATAATTATACCAACAACGATATTGCCCGCTATGAAGGCTTTTATGCCAGCGTGATATTTGCCTGGCTCTCTTCTGCGTATCAAAAACTTTGTGTTGAAGACTGCACCAATAAGGGGCGCATTGATATGAGCGTGGAAACCGACCACATCATCTATCTTATTGAGTTCAAGGTGGATATGCCTCAGTACAAGGCCCTTGAGCAGTTAAAAACCAAAGGCTATGCAGAAAAATACCAGGCAAAGGGCAAAAAAATCGTACTCATTGGTATTGGGTTTTCCAGCAGAGAAAAAAATCTCACCGACTGTGTCTGGGAAGCGCTATAACCATCGGGCCTAAGTTGGGTTTCGGTTCATTTTTGGTCCATGAATGGGTGCGTGGCCTGGTCTGACGAGATGATATCCGATTTCGTTTATTTTACCAATGACTCAAAGATATGGTATTCCTCAATGTGGTAATAGGGTTCCGGATAGATGGCAATGGGTTTGGAGAACTGGGACTCAAGTGAGGAGATCAAGTGCTTTTCCGGACCGTGAAGGAGTTGGGCGATTTCTGGGTGGACTTTTACGGTGAAGCGGTTGCCCATCATGTCACCCGCTTCTGATACCAGATCTCTGTAAATTTTGTGGCAGATGGATTTGCCCGAGAGCAGGTGGCCGTTGCCATTGCAATAAAAACAGGGCTCACACAGGGTGCGGGTGAGGTTGCGGCGAGTACGTTTCCGGGTCATTTGCACCAGCCCCAGTTCGGTGAGGGGCAGGATATTGGTCTGGCTTTTGTCCCGGCGCATGGCCTCGTGCAGGCGGGTCATCACCTTTTCCTTGTGGGATTCCCGGCGCATGTCAATGAAGTCAATGATGATGATGCCGCCGATGTTGCGCAGCCGTATCTGGTAGGCAATCTCCTTTACCGCTTCCAGGTTCGTTTTGAGGATGGTTTCATCAAAATTGTGTTTGCCCACGTAGCGACCCGTATTAACGTCAATGGCGATCAGGGCTTCGGTCTGCTCGATGATGATGTAGCCCCCAGACTTCAACCACACCTTTTTTTTCATGGACCGGGCGATGTCCCCTTCAATATTGTAGGCGTCAAAGATGGGTTCTCGATTCTGATACAGTTCAACGGACAGGTTGACATCGGGCATCAGTTTTTTCAAAAACCGCTGAACATGGTTATACTCCTGCTTGGAATCGATGATCAGCTTGTCTGCCTCGTTGGCCAGCAGGTCCCGCACGGCCCGGAATGTGACGTTAAGGTCTTTGTAGACCAGTGCTGTGGCAGAGAGTTTATTGCTACGCGCCACAATGTCTTCCCAGGTGTTGTTGAGAAATTCGACCTCTTTTTTCAAGGTGGCCGCGTCAATGTCCTGGGCCTGGGTTCTGAAAATATAACCAAAATTGTTTTTTCGAATGTTGAGCAGCATCTCTTTGAGCCGGGTGCGCTCGGCTTCGTCGGTGATGCGTTTGGAGATGCCGATGTGATCCACCGTGGGCATGAGCACCATGTACCGGCCGGCAAGGGAGATGTGAGTGGTGACCCGGGGGCCTTTGGAGCCGATGGAGGATTTG
>PDWJ01004846.1_pt1 | contig 12463 bp, 8 predicted proteins | sample 1430881 | NCBI WGS metagenome assembly PDWJ01 (sample SAMN01162460, study PRJNA174530) | Oral metagenome, whole genome shotgun sequencing project. | biome: Marine environment; feature: Marine mammal; material: Swab sample of the gingival sulcus; isolation source: swab sample of gingival sulcus... | reverse complement strand
CAAAGGACTTATCATCGGCTCTCCGACATACAACACTCAGCTGTTTCCTGAAATAGATTCTTTATTGCAAAAAATCGAATCACGCGAAGTAAAAGACAGGCTCTTCGGCTATTTCGGTTCATTTACATGGGCAGGTGCAGCCGTCAAACATCTGGCAGCCTTCGGCGAAAAAATGAAATGGGAAATCGTCGGTACGCCGGTCGAACAAAAACAAGGCATCAGCACTGAAGAAGCATGCACGGCGCTCGGACAAGCCATGGCAGAGAGACTGAAACAAGAACATTAAAAAATAGATCTATGAGAGTTATTATTGAACCAACTTACGAGTTGTTATCCAAATGGGCAGCAAGTTATATTGCCCGCAGAATCAATCAGGCAAAACCGACGGCAAAGAAACCGTTTGTTCTCGGACTGCCTACCGGCTCGTCGCCGATCGGAACATACAAGGAACTGATTAAACTTTGCAAAAAAGGAACGGTTTCGTTCAAACATGTGATCACGTTCAATATGGACGAATACGTCGGCATTCCGGAAGACCATCCGGAGAGTTATCATTCGTTTATGAAGAAAAATTTCTTCAGCCATGTCGATATTCAAGAGAAAAACGTGAATATCCTCGACGGCAATGCGAAAGACCTTGAAGCCGAATGTGCCGATTACGAAGCACGCATCCGCGCTGTCGGAGGCATCAACCTGTTTCTCGGCGGTATTGGGCCGGACGGACACGTCGCATTCAACGAGCCGGGGTCGTCACTCGCCTCGCGCACCCGCATCAAATCGCTGACAACAGACACCATCATCGCCAATTCACGTTTCTTCGACAACGATACGAACAAAGTACCCAAAACAGCGCTTACCGTCGGTGTCGGCACAGTGATGGACGCAAAAGAGGTGCTGATTATTGCAAACGGTCACAATAAAGCACGCGCTTTGCAACAAGCTATCGAACTTGCGCCGAAATAAAGGTCGGCACCTACAACTATTTCAAAGATATTGAAAGAGATAATCTCAATCCGAAATCGTTGCTGTAAAAAAACGTACAAACGATTATCATGTGCGGGTTTTTTAGCACGTTTACATTGTGTGGAGAGCCCGCCTGTTTGTTTTTTGTTTGTGAGGAGCGGTTTTGTTTTTAGGATAGAAGCGCCTCCCAATTGATTATTGTATAATTTACTAATTGAATTTAAGTTTCTACTGTAGTATTATTTGGTAAACTTTATTGGGTTTAATATCCTTATTATAAATAAGAAGAAAGTTTTCATCATAGGCAATATCTAAATTAGACTTGTTTTCAACTACTTTTGGATTTTCGATTGGAAATGGAAAAAAATAAGCCAGAGGAATATCTTTAACATGTTCTTCTTTGAAACCTTTCCCTGCAAATTTATCTATTGAGAAATCCTCGGTGGTAGTTAATGTTATAATATAACAACCATCTTTTTGTTCTGTTTTAAATTTATATCCTTCAGACTTGTAAGGATTCTGCACTTTAACATCCCAAGCAGGGTCGCCATAATACGCCACAACATCTCTATCATAAATAAATCCGAGGTCATCTATATTATGTGCTACATTCTCAAGTGCATTTAATTCGTATTCTATTTGAAATCTAGCTCCATCTCCATAAGTCGAGAAATCAGGTATAATGTTTAGAAACTTGGGATTTCTTTTCATCTCTTGCATAAGCATATCTTGTCTGTTCAAATAAGCTGCCTCAGCTAAAGTAAGTTTACCCGGATTAAAGAGAAAATACTTCAATGCTCCCCAACCATTTCTACCATACCACGTGGACACAACATATCCCAACATTGCGGTGGCACCTCCCGAAGATAACCATGCAACAGCCATAGATTGAGGAGAATTATCAATATCTCCAATCAAGCAATTACCTACCGGGAAATAAACACGAGGTTTATTTGTCAAAGACAAATCTTGAGGAGTGTTAAAATTGGCATATAGTTGTCCGTCTTCTGCTTTTAGATTTCCTGATGAATAAGGCATCTCTAAATTATATTGCGTTGCATGTGAAGAGGTAATGACAAAATCAGGATCAATCTCCTCCCATTTTTTCTTAAAGATTGGAAGAAAGTGATGAAGACTCTCTTGGTCATGTATAACACATGTATCATTCAAGGATTTCTTTTCACCCCACTTCCCTTTTGTGCCTACTCGTGGACCATCATCCAACCACGCAAAGTTGGAGAACCACCTGCCATCACTTACTTCCGAAGTGGTGGATAAAGCCGTTTCAAGGACAAAAGAGTCGCTACTTTGACGTACAATTCGCAAGGCATCGCTAACAGAGTAACCTGTAATGATTCCCCAAATATAATCATCATAAATATCATTATCTATCATGCGTGACATCCGATTTCCTTGAATTACAAAATCTCTGTTGATATTTTTAGGAATATCTATGACACATAAATATCTCGGATTAATATCTTTTAAAGGGGCGAAGATATCTTGCAAAGAATTTTCATAGGAAAGCACTACTGAGTTTTTATGATTTAACTGTAACTCTTCAACAACGTTTATCCACTCTGTGTTTTTGAGACTGTCTCTTATTGCTATCACATATTTATTATCTCCTGCTATGGAAGATTGTACTGAACAGAGTATAAGAAAAAAGAGAGATAGCTTTATTATAATATGTTTATTCTTCATTTTTAGTAAATATTTCTTTAAGTTTTTCCAGTTTTTTTTGCATTCGTTCTTCTAATACTTCATATTTTGATTGAGCATCTTTCGCTCCATTCTCATCTCCTAGTTTTTTATTAATTAAGGCTATAGTAGCATAAAAATTGACAGGTAGTGAAGTCTCATTCTCTTTTAACTGAAGTTTAGTTATCCTGTTTAAACACGTTTTAAGCATCTCTTCATCATTTATATTTTCGCAAATATATTGATATACCTTCTGCAAATACATCACATCATTTCTGTACAAATTAACGTCATGTGCAAATGAAATAAAATTAAAAAGCTCTTTAGGGTTATTTTCTCGAATATATTCTGCAATTTTAAATTTACCTATCATGTCAGGAGATTCAGACATCACATTTTTTTCTAAAATGCTTTTTAAAATTGAGACACTATCAAGTGTTGCTTGCGCAATATTTTGTTTTTCAAGCTCGGGTAAAAGATGATTAACTTCTCTTTTAAGCCCTCTATAAAGTTGACGCTTGAGCGCTGCGACATTTTCTTTTAAACGAATCTCATATTTGTAAAGATTTATTATTACAAACTGGTAGTCTGGAGAATATGGGTCAACTATAAACTCTTTTGACATATTCCAGATATCCGGATCCAATAACGACTCCACAGGTAAGTTTGCACGATAATCATCTACCACACTTTTCACTTTGTCAGTTTTATAAGCACTCTTCAAAGCCGCCACATAATCTTTGACAAGGTCAAGCTCTCTCTCTCCATTTTTATATCTTTTCTCCAAACTTGTCAACGTTTTGCCATCAAGAGCCATTTGGACTTCATTCAAAAGCTCATCAGAAGTACGGAATCCAACAATCGAATGAATTATTTCTCCATCAGGACTTACAATCAACATCGTAGGTAACCCTTGAATAGCATCTTGATGACTTCTATAAAATTCAAGTCCCTCCCCTTTTTCAGTATTATATTTTACATTTATAAAATGATTGTTTAAAAAGACTCCAACTGTTTTTTGTGGAAAAACCTCTTTAGATAACCTCTTGCAAGGGCCACACCACACGGCATAACAATCTATAAAGATATTCTTGTTTTCGTTTTTAGCCTTTTGTAATATATTTTCGAATTTTTCTTCTGTAATAAATTGTACACCTTCTCCTTGAACACTTTTCTGAGCACTCAAAGACAGGGGAAAAAGCAATAGTGCAACAAATAGTTTTAAATTTTTTTTCATATATCTATATTTTTAACTTAATTAAATCATATATTTTACTTGCTTGTTAATAAATCAACCGTGATTTTATCATTCGGAAAGTTTGCATTCTGTGTGGCTACCAAATCCATATTCATTTTATTTTTCAAGAAAATATAGAGGGAAATTGAACGTGTTTTCATCAGTGGAAAACGCTCCAAGACCTGATTTAAATAGGTGCCTGTATTTGCCGTAAGAAAACGAATATAAGCAGCAAAATCTTCTTCTTCCTTTGGTGCCAAATAGGTTTTACCAAGCCAACCCGAAACATATCCTGCACTATAACAACTATAATTATATTTTGTTTCTATTTCTAAAGGATCATCTTGCATTTTAATATTTTTAGTTCGTAGAGATAAAAACTGTAATGGCTTCTTTTTCAATGATGAATAATAAAAGATAGTGAAGGCATTATTCACATCTGCCGCCAACATATTCCAATCTTCTTCAGTCCATTCATCAGATTTGACTCCCACATTTGAAACAGCAATTGCATTATTTCCATTAGATAAGACATTTTTTAATTTATACTTACTATATTCAACTGCATCAGCCAAACTATCCACTAAAAACACTTTATAAGGGAAGTTATTCTTGATAAACTCAGGTTCATATTTTGAGAAGATCTCATTGTCAAGAAAATCGACAAAGCGATCTACGTACTTCAAGTTTTTACTTTTATTGGCAGGCACATACCATTTATTCCATTTACCTGTCCATTTTCTTTTAAAATCTTTATCTTCAAATGAATAAAGAATAAAAGTGCCATATTTTTCGTAAATGTCATAAATCTTTCTATCCACAGAGCCCTTTTCCCCTTTTGGTAAATTATATTCTGGACTTGAAATATCATCTATAATCTCCGAATCTTTTTCATTTAAACACGAAATACTCAAAAAGATTAATATAAATAATATAAAATATTTATTTTTCATAATTTTACGTTTTTTATTATTTCTATTTATTTTCGCTTTATCACATCTCTTGGATTAGGCTTCAAAAGGTCGTTGTACTGTGTTTCAGATTGAGGAATTTGAAGCACATAATTATTACCACCTTTCTCTAAAGTATAGGTTTCAAAATTCTCTTTATCCGAATACCAACGATGTTCAATTTTTGGCATTCCCATTCTCCGGAGATCCCAAAAACGCATTAATTCTTCAAAACATAGTTCACGTCTTCTCTCCTCCCAAAGAAACTTCACAAGGTCATCTTTACTATTAAAATCTGAGCTCTTTAAATCTACATAAGAATCTTTTTTTATTCGGTTACTTCTTAGCTTATTTAAAATTTCGATAGCCTCAACACTTATAGTTGCATTTTTACGAGCATAAGCTTCAGCCAAATTTAGATAGACTTCAACTGTTCTCCAGTTTTCATGATAGTTACTACCTGATGCTTTGAACTTTACGGGATAATTATACGTATAATGTAAGGTTTCATCCTCCCACAAATTATCAGCTGCCAGATAATCTTTTCTAAAATAAGCCGGAATTCTCAAATCATTTTCATCGTAAGATTTAATGAGTGAGTTTTCAGATCTTGACGAAACTCTAAATCCTAATCCGTATAGAGATGGAGGTTCTGATAAGTAACCATAATATCTGGTTTCACGACCAAAAGTAAATACAACTTCTTTATTCACGGCTGAATTCATTATATAAAAATCTTCCGTTTTTTCAGTTCCCATTTTATCTTCAGGAATAGTATTTAAATCGAAAATATAATTATTTTCTTTTAGAAAACTTTCCCCAAATGCTATCACATCATCCCATTTTTCTTGAAAAAGTGCAATGCGCGATGATAGAAGCAATACAGATGAAAGTGAAATAAGATGAAGGTTATTAGTTGGAGTACTTTCTTCCATAAACTCTCTTGCCTTCTTTATATCATCACCAATCAGTGTCCATACTTCTTCAATCGTAGCTCGAGGGAAAGACTCTTCTTCTATTTCAGGATTAGTCCTAATTACTACACCTAATGCAGATTTATTCTCTTCAGAATAGGGTAATGCATAGGTATTGATAAGGCAGAAATAATGATAAGCTCTTAACGCATAAGCTTGTGCGGCTAAGTAAGAGAACTTGCCTTTTTCTTCTTTATTATATTCCATATCAGGTAATGCCTTAATGATTGTATTACAACCTAATATATTTTTATAACAACCATTCCAAAAGTTATCATTTATGTATTCACCAATGTTATAATCCCATAAATAAGCATATTTCCCTTCTCTACCAGTAGCAACATCAAAGGTAACAGTCTCATAGGGTTTTGTTCTCTCAAGATATCCCATTTCGACATTATCTGTCATTAGTTGAATCCATGCAGCATTATTTTCAAAATTGTGAGGATAACCTTCTCCATACAAAAGGGGGATATACTCCTCTAATCTTTTTGGAATTAAAAGATCTTCTGATGACTCTTTTAAAAAATCATCACATCCAAAAAGAGAAATAACACAGATTATAATCAGTATATTTTTATTAATATATCTCATAATACTATTTATATTTATTAAAATGATAAATTTAAACCAATGCTATACACTGGCAGCACGGGTATTGAAGAGTTTGGAGTTTCAGGATCTAATCCTCTCCACTCTTTGCTCGCCCACACATGTAGATTAGTAGCTTGCAAACGAATAACGCAACTGTTTATTCCGCACCTTTTAATCAACTGTTGATCAAACATATAAGACAATGAGATATGATGTAATCTCAAGAAATCTGCAGTTGCCACTTGTTCATCAGAATTATTATAAAGCTCTGTAGGATACCAATATTTATCCGAACCTTTTCGATGAGCAGATAAGTCTTCATTATTTACAAAGTTCCTAATAAATTGTTTATTATATATTGCAGGAATTGAAGTTGTTTTTTCATCACCTGGTTGTTTCCATCTATTTTGAATCTCTCTAGACACATTTTGTGCAGGATCAAATACATCGTTAGCATCGTCATACACAGTTGGCAATCTCTTAACTCCTCCAATATTGTAGTAAAAACCTATTCCTAAAGAAAGATGTTTTTTATACGTAAATTGATGATCAAAACCACCCGTAATTTTAGGGAAAATTGATCCACAATTGACAAGTTCCATAAGAAATGGTTCTCCTATATGGACTTTACGACCATCTTTCGCATAAAATAATGGGAAGCCATTTTCTGCTGAAAGACCTGCAAATTTAAATGAGTACAAACTCCCAATAGGTTCACCTTCAAAAGCGGTTTCGCCTCGCAGCATCATCTCAACCTTTTGGTTATCAGAATAAAAATCATCATTTGCTAATATAACTTTATTGATATTTTGTGCAAAATTAAAAGAAGTACTCCAACTAAATGTTTTTGACCTAATCAAATCAAGATTGAAGAAACCTTCAAAACCACTGTTATCCATTTCTCCGGAGTTTATAGTCAATACCTGACGTCCGTTTGAAGAAGGTACAGCTTTATCATGAATTAAGTCGGAAGTATGTTTTTTATACACCTCAAAGCTCCCTTTTAATCGTTGATCAAAAAGCGTAAAATCTAAGGCTATATTCCAAGCATTTGTCTTCTCCCATCTTAGATATGGATTGGGTAAACGGTATATTTCATATTTACCTAATAAACTTAAATAGTCTCTATCCATTATTCGTGCGACCAACTCAGGACTTGCTGCATCATGAATATTTCCTTGAACACCATACGATGCTCTTAATGCTAAATTATCCATCCATTCGTTTTCCTGAAAAAATGGTTCTTTTGAGACAATCCATTTTCCTGCAAAAGACCATGTTGGCAACCAACGATAACGTGGATTACTTCCGAATTTATTTGACCCGTCTGAGCGAATATTTGCATTTAACACATATCTATACTTATAGGAGTAGGTTAGTATTCCAAAAACGGAAGCCACCTGTGTAATTTTATTTGTATTTGTTGGGGTTAAAGCACCTCTTCTCACATAGTCACTAATAAAATTATCTGTATAAACAGGCATAAATTTTTCTCCAAATTCAGGAATCCATCCATACCCTGTCATACCGGAGCCTACATATTTGCTTGAACGTAATTCAAAACCCGCCATTGTTTGGAAATCATGTCCTTCTTTGAACATTTTTTTGTAATCTAAAGTATTTCTTAAAGTATAGCTTTCAAGACTAATAAATGACTGATTGAGTATTCCTCCAAATGGAAGTACTGATTTATTATACTCAAGACTTTTTTCTTCATATTCATGATAGTTATACTTTCTTATTTTAGCTACATTATAAGACTGTTCTTCTACCCAACTTCTTCTTTTAGTATCGGTTTTTTGTAAAGATAAAACACCCTGGAACTTCAACCCCTTGGCAATATTTACATTTAAATTAAATAGTCCATTAAAATCATTTACATCACCAGTTTTTCCTGTATAGGCCATCTCTTTTAGAAAATTATACTTCAATCCGTAAATATCATCTGCAATATAAAGCGCATATTCACCCTTTTCATCGTATGGAGCTAATGTGCGAGATGTTTTATAAGCATATTGATGTGGATTTACAGACTCATGAAAACCTTTGTTATCACTAGAGCTATAATTTAATTTAGTCAAGAAACTTATTTTATCATTAAGCTTTACATTAATTTTCGCGAGTGAGGAAAATCTTGTTGAACTTGCATTCTCTGTTGCTCCCAAATTATTATGATAACCTATGGACACATAATAACTCGAATTAGCTCTTCCTCCACTTATACTTATATTATGATTGTTTGAAATTGAATTTCTAAAAATCTCTTTATACCAATCAGTATTTCTCTTTTGCATATGATTTATCTTTTCTCTAAACTGCTCATAAGAAATATCTTTTTTGTAAAGACTTTGAAGAGCCCCTTCATAGGTATCTCCCGATGGAACTCGAGGATATTCATACCCTAAATTAACGATTTCTTTTGATAATTGTAACCGCTCTTGCGCTGTCATTCTGTCGAAATCACTATACGAGGGTCTCTGATTCATAGAAACATTGCCATTATAGGTGATGGTAGTTTTTCCTGATTTCCCATCTTTTGTTGTGATTACGATTACACCATTTGCAGCTTTTACACCATAAATAGCTGTAGCAGATGCATCTTTCAATACAGTAATGGATTCTATATCCTGAGGATTGATTCCTGCAATAGCATTTCCTATCAAATATACAGCATCTTCACTATTTATATCAGCGGCATTAAAAGGCACAGGTGATTCAATAATCACTCCATCTACTACCCAAACAGGAGATTTATTTCCATTTATGGTAGCATTTCCTCTAATTCTAATTTTAGGTGTGGCACTTGGCTCACCCGAAGCAGTCAACACTGCCATACCTGGAACTACACCACTCAACATCTGGTCTATCGATTTTGCAGAGCCAACCATTATATTTGATGCTTTCACTGAATAAACAGAACTGGCAGATTCTCTCTTATCTACTATCTGATATCCAGTAATCACCACTTCATCAATTTTACTGATACTCTCTTTTAAAACAACCTTAAGCAATTTGTCTCTCTTTGCGTGAATGGTTTGTTTTTCAAATCCTATAAAAGAGAATGTTAGCACTTCTTCTTCTTTCATTGTAATGATGGAAAAAGCTCCATTCGTATCGCTGATAAATCCCCCTTTATAACCTTCCATTGTTATATTAACTCTTGGTAAAGGATTTCCATTATTATCAACAACAACACCTTTAATTTCTCCTTTTTTCTGTTGTGGTTGTTGATGCAATAAATTCGTTTCATTGTTATCTGACTCTCTATAGATAACTATCTGTTTATTTAAAATACGATACTTAAGATTTGTATTTCTCAGCACTTCTGAAACAATGTCTGCTACGGTTTTAGCATGTGCATCCACATCGGTTTTCTTCATTATTTCACTTTCCACATTATCCGAAAAAACAAAAATATAGTCACTGTTATTCTCAATCTCGTTAAAAACTTCTTTAATACTTACAGACTGAAGCTTCAACGTAAAGTTGGGTTCTTGCGAATAACTGCTTGAGGCTTGAGAAAATAGAATACCAAAACATAAGAAAAGAAAAGTCATTCTCATGATGTTATAAAACCGTTGATGTTTATTGAGCAGCATCTTCCGCTCAAAAGCTTTTTTATTCATATATTTGTATGATTTTAATTATTAATAACAAAGTGATTAAATTCAACTAAGTCGGATGATTTTGTCGGAATCATTCGACTTTCCGCATGTTTCGTTCATTTTTGCATAGGCTATTCGTTTTTTGAAGATTTCGTAATTATATATATTTTGGTGTCTATTTTTTTGTATATAGTAGAAGAGAGAAGAGCCACAGTTTCCATCACATCATCGAGGTGTTGGGATAAATAAATTTTTCCCGTACAGGTACGTTTATGAAGATTGACAGACTCATCATAATTAAATGACAAGTTATAATATCGTTCTATCTGTTTAAGTACTTCAGTCATCGGAGTTTTTCTGAAAACAAGATAACCCTCTACCCATGTTTTCGCATCATCAACATTGGTTACGGTTTCTTTTATAAATTCTCCTGATTGGGTAAGTGTGGCTTGCTCGTTAGGGGAGACATACAGTAATTTTTCGGAGTCTGATTTCAATGCAATTCGACCTTCAAGGAGTGCTACTGAATGTGTAAAATCTTTGTATGCTGACACATTAAACTTTGTACCCAATACCCGCACATTAAAATCATTGGTGCGAACAAAAAATGGTTTTTTTTCATCGCGAGCTACTTCAATATACATCTCTCCCGAAAGATTCACTTCGCGCTTATTTGCAGCAAAAATAGACGGAAACTCAAAAGTTGAACCTGCATTAAGCCACACTTTTGTTCCATCGGCAAGCACAACTTTTGAGCGCTTTCCATAAGGGACAATCAATTTGTTGATCGTGTTTTCTCTATTTTTTATATTTATATCAACACTTTTCTTCATATTACCCTCTTGTTTCACCTCGGCAATTCCTGAAGATTTAACTTTTATGGTAATATTTTCGCTAAAAATGGAGGTTCTATTATTCACTATTAATTGAATATCTTGCGAAGATAAAATACTGCCGGAGATTATATCATTGGGTTGAAATCTATTTTGATGTATTATCAATGAAACTATTCCAATAGCAAATATAACAACTGCAACAGCGGCATATTTCATCCACATTGTAAATCTTTTATGTTTACGGTCTTTTTCTTTCAAGTCTCTTTTAATTTTGTCAAGAATTTTTTGCTTATCAATAGGATTAAAAGTTTGTTTCTTAAAGAAATGGTCTTTTAAATATTCGTCAGCCAAAATCACCTCTCTCTCAATGTCAGGATTTTTGCTAATCATATTACTCCAAAATGCCTCAGATTCGGCATCACGAAAGAAACGCCATCTTATAAACATTTCATTTTGAAGAAGCTCTGGAAATTTAAATTGTTGAGGATCTTTTGTTGTCATATAATCACAAATATTATCTTTTATAAAAAAGACAATTTTATTTACTTTTTGTACCTTCTTTTTTAGATTAACTTCTAAATTTAATGTTTTTGGACGTAAATATAAAAAAATGATTATCCGCAACAGTTCCTATTGTAAATTCTTGATTTGAAATCAAGCGTGTATTCATCATCACGCTTACCCATCACGTCACGCAGCTCATTGACCATTTCCCATTTCCACTAAATTATTTAGGAAGAACTGCAGATAATCATTTAAAGAAAATAGTAAGTATTACGACTGATCTTCGCGAAGTTTTTGCATTGCTTTACTGACTAATTTACGACAAGCACCTTTGGTAACACTCAAAACCTCAGCAATTTCGTCGTAATCATACTCCAAAATATATCGAAGATAAATAATCTCTCTTTGTTTATCAGTAAGAGCGTTTAGCAGGGTAGTAATCTTCCTATTAATAGACTCATCTATTTCTTCACGAATCAATACATCTTCGGCATTTGACGTATTATCTACTGAATCATTTTGGATAGTTAAATTTACAGTTCTATTAATATACTTAGAGGCATTTATCAGATTGTTTTTAAGAGAACGGATAAGATAAAACTTTTTATTTTGAATAACTTCCAGTGAGTCATTTTTTGAAAATAGATTTAAAAAAACATCGTGTATAGCATCCATTACCACATCCGAATCAAATCCCAGAGATATGCCATAATGATACAAATCATCAACATATTCATTATAAACAGCCTCTAAAAAAGAATAATTATTCATCTTTTATTATTTGGAATACCCTTAATTATCAGCGATACAATGTTCAAAATATAAAAACTCAGATTAACAAAGATAACACTATTTTAAAAATAAACCACAAAATATATCCGGTTGATCTGAAAAAAAACAGCAAAACACTATCTTTCAAAATATTCATTGTCCTTCGTAAAACTCCAGTATCTTTTTCCGCAAAAGGAATTCGTATTTAGCCTGCGTACGGTTTGACATTGCTTTGGTCATGCTCGTCTTGGATTCTTTATATTCGTATACCGTGGCACGACCATTAGCAAACTTATCATCCATATAACCGAACGACTTGCGTGCCGAC
>PDWJ01004661.1_pt1 | contig 12469 bp, 9 predicted proteins | sample 1430881 | NCBI WGS metagenome assembly PDWJ01 (sample SAMN01162460, study PRJNA174530) | Oral metagenome, whole genome shotgun sequencing project. | biome: Marine environment; feature: Marine mammal; material: Swab sample of the gingival sulcus; isolation source: swab sample of gingival sulcus... | reverse complement strand
CAGGCGTTAAGCCCATCTCGGTGGAGACCATCGTATTGATTGTTTCAACCAAATTGATTCGTTTAGCGTATTCTTTGAATATGGGTAAAAACCGTACATAAGTAAAACGCCATTCCTCGGTCTTGATTTTATCCATGCTATGCTCCCTATTTTCTTTTGATCCTTTTAGGAGCAGCATAATGCAATTATTTGAGTTTATCTAGGCAGACTTTTATTTTTATTTCAACATATTAAGGCTTACATAGATTCCCCTTAACATATTTATTTTAAAAGAAAATAAAATGAAAAACATTTGCGCCGGTAGGGTGCTGAATGTAAGTTAAACCGATGGGTGAACCCATGTGCGACTTTTTTATTCATCCTTTTTTTTATTTCCCCTAAAATAAAATATGAGATAGCAAATACCAAGGAGGACAACCAGAACCCCAATTGAGCGAGGTACAGGATAACCACGTGAATAAAAAGGGCCATATACTAATAACCCAACACCCCATAAAATAGTTGCTGCTCCAATTACTATCTTTTTATTTTTTTCATTTAGCTTCATTTAACTAACTCTTTATTGATCGTTTAATAACGTCTCTATCGTTGTCCCTGTAGCCCAACCCCAGAATCCATATGGATAGGTTGGTTGGAGAAGGCGCGGTTCCTGGATTCATAGATGGAATGAATTCTGATATTATTTGTTGCCCTTGAGGAGTTCCGGCGGCAACCATTAAAGAAGTGGTGACAGGCCCGCCGGAAACAATATCAAAAACAGCATAGGCCTCTGCAGCAGTAAATACGGCTGTTCCTAAAACAACTTTTCCTGTTATAAGAGCCCCTTTAGCAAAACCTTCATGAAGAGTTTGATTATACATCAACGCATTATAGGTCTCAGCAAAAGCCTTTCCGACTCCTGGCAGAATGGCACTCCAGCCCGTACTTTTTGAACATAACCCAAACGGATCCATGAACATAACAGGATTATTTAGGACAACTATCCCGTTGAACAATTTCGGACCTTAAGCGCAATTCCTTCATTGACGGTTGTTTTCGTCGTTTATCCGTTTTTGTAAAAGAACGTTTTTTAGCTAAAAATGAAATCATCATAGGTGAAGTTCACCGCTGTTTCTTGGGGAGAGGAATTGGTGTCACATCCACAATTAATTCGTAATTCAAAATGTGCCACCAAATTCCCATCTCTATAATGGTTTCAATTTTCCATTGCATTCTGGACAGATATTAATTTGAATATGCTCTGCCCGATACTCGGAACCACATTTTTCGCAAATCATTTTTTTATTATGCTTTGGAATTTTGATAAAAAAACTCCCGATAAACAACAGGATACCCAAAAAGGATAAAAAAATAGAAGCGGCAGGTGTGATAGATACGCCCCATTTGTAATCCCAACCATAAAAATAACGTTTAATACTTGCAAGAAACACTATTAAACCTGCAAGCCGCCATACTATTCTGTTATTCATTATCGGCACCACCTGGAAAACCTAAAGCTCCGCCTACTTCATTGCCGATCAAGCCGTAAGGAGTTGGAGCAGGTGGGGTTCCTGGGACTATTGCTGGAAGGAATTCATTTAAGATACTTTGTCCCTGAGGTGTTCCTGCAAATACCATTGCCGGTTCATACAGAGTCCCGATTAAGGCTCCAGCCGTCACAGCTGCTGAAGCAGTAAAAACAGCAGGGGTTTGTTCCAAACCGCTATGATTAACATACCAATTTACATAACCAGCAACCTTTTCGTGTATCGGTCGATTGTCCTCCGGAAACAAGGTGTTCGTTACCCCCTCCCAAGCATCTCTTACACATAACCCGTTCGGGTCCATGAACATAACCGGATTATTTTGGACATAAGCATACAAATTAAAACTCCCACCGTCAAACCCAATGGGATCTTGAAAGATAAAGCGTGCGGTTTCAGCATCATAATACCTTGCCCGCATGTAATACAACCCATTGGGTTCGGCCATCACCCCGTATTGCCCCACATACTTGAACGGCTGGTCAAACCCCTCCTGCTCTCCCAGGATGATGCCAAAGGGATAATAAGAGTAGGTGTTGACCATATCCTGGTTTTCATCTGTGACAGCAATGGTGGAACCGGTGCCGTCAAAATGGTAGCAGAAGATGTCATCTGTGGGTGTAACTGCGGCCATAAGGCCAAGACCGTGGATATAATAGCGGGTAATTAATGCCGTTGTAAGTGTATTCTACCGGTGAAATTCCGGTAACCGCTGTCAGCCGGTGGGCCGGGTCAAAGGTGAAGCCAGAGCTGCCTTTGGTGGTGATCTGTCCTTCGTCATCGTGGGTGATGGTAAGGTTTCCGGCAGATTTGATCCGGTTCTTTAAGGTGTTGAAGGTAAAGGCCGTGGTCCCCTGGCCGGGAACGGCTGTGAGCGGCACGGTTTCGACAATTTGGGTCCGGTTGCCCGCACCGTTCAGGGTATAATCAAAGGAAGTGATTAATGTCTGATCGGATTTGACGCTGGACAGACGGGTCAGCCGGTTGGCGTTGTCGTGGCCGTATTCCGTGCGGGTGCCGTTGAACCGGATCAGATCTGTCAGCCGTCCTGCCGGATCATAGATGTACGTGGCAGTGTGACCGGTCCAGGTGGTGACGGTTTCCAGCCGGGTCAGCGCATCGTAGGTATATGTCACATGGCGGTTTCCCGGATAGGTGATACCTGTCACGTTGCCGGCCTTGTCATAGTCGTACGAAATGGTGAATCCGTGTACTCCGGTTATGTTTTTTACCCGTCCCAGTAAATCATAGGTATACTCGGTGGTGCCGGAGGCATCCGTCATCGTTTCCACTGTGTCGTGGAGGGGGTGATAGGTTAGATCCATCCGGGTGCCGTCGGCGTATGAAACCGATTCAAGTTTGCCGTTGGGGGTGTATTCGAAATCCGTTTGTTCGCCGTTCCGGTCCAAAATCCACAAGGGCCGTCCTGCATAGTCGTATTCGTATTGCGTGGTCTGGTCCAGGGGGTCTGTCTTATGGGTGACCAGGCCCTGGGTATCCCGGGTAAATGTGGTGACGGCGCCGGCCTGGTCCGTTAGTGTGTGAAGATATCCGGCAGGGTCATACGTCCGGGTTACGGCGGAGTGGGACGCTACCTGGGACGTCTGTAGCAATCCGTCGATGTAATTCAAATGTGTGGTATGGCCGACACCGTCTGTGGTGGATGAGGCAAGGCCATTATCGTAATAGGAAACCGTGGTTGCCGTTTGTTCTTCCGGGGATGGGAAGGTCCGGACCACCGCGGGAAGGTGGCGGGTGTATTCGTATGAGGTGATATGGTCCAGGGGGTCGGTGACGGTTTCAAGATCGTTGGCCGCATTCCACTCAAACTCGGTGGTCTCGTCAAGGGCGTTGGTTACCGAGGTGACCCGGTCCAGGAAATCATAGGTAAACCGGGTTTCGTTGCCTTCAGGGTCTGTGTGTTTGGTTGTATTGTTCCGACCGTCGTATTCAAATGTATTGCTGTTGCCAAGGCCGTCCCGGATGGAAACAATCCTTTTTTTATGGTCCAAGTTATAGATCACTTCTTCCCCGGAGGGTTTGATCATCCGGTGTCTGGCACCGTTATAGAAATATTGGTAGGTGCCGGTGCCGTGCTGCCACGGCACGTCCTGTTCCCTGACCCGGCCCAGTTCGTCATATCGGTTGACCACCACGTCGATGCCCAGGGGACTGGTTTGCTTGAGAAGCCGGTGGTCGTTATCGTAAGCATATGTGGTGGTTCTGTTTTCCGTGTCCCAAACCGTTTCAAGATTGTTGTTTGCGTCATATTCAAAGCCCACATGCCTGCCGGTAGAATCTCTGACAGCAGCAATCATGCCGTCATTATAATCAAGGTATATGGCGCGGCCGTAGCGGTCCGTCACGCTGTTTAAGCGAGTACCGGTATACTCAAAGTCCAGCTGGTTGCCGTGGGCATCTTCGATAATGTCTATGCGGTTGTCGGCATTGAACACATACCGGGTGCCGTTAAGCCCGGTAAGCAGGAACGTATTGTCTGCTTCACGGGTGAGCGTGGCGTTCATTCCCGGCGGCGGGGCGTAGGAGCCGTCGGGCAGGCGGGTGTATTGGTGGGGATTGCCGTTCAGATGGATGGTGACACTGTTATCCGTCATCTGGTCGGCCATCCACTGCTGGACCAGGCCGGAGATCAGAATTCTCATGGGATCTTCCGGGGTTTCCGATTCCAGGTCCTGCATTGCCTTTGATCCGATGATCAGGGCTGCTGCCTCCACAGGGGTCCTGGCGCCTGTGGCGGCATCCGGGTTGTTTTGATTCGGTTCAATACGGATGTCGAGATTATGGGTCCAGCCGTGGCCCAGTCCCGTATTGTTATTCAGAACACCCGGGGCACTGACATAAAAACGTTTGAAACTCAGGGGGACGGGCATCCCGTTGCCCAGACCCAGGTCTGTCCGGGAGTGCATGAAATACCCTGAAATAATATCCACCGGGTCCCCTACGGTTTCCACAGGGTTGTCGCTCCGGGTATTCATGGTAATCATCTTAGCGTTCTTTTCTTCGGTGCCATGGCCGCCTTTTCTGATAAAGCCGCCGCCGATCTGGTGACGGATATTGGCGTTGACAAGGTCCGGACCTGTATCATAGGCGATAAAGGCATGCCCTTTCCAATCGTTACATTCAATCTTCCGGTTTTCAGGAATCAGGATCGTTTTGCCCGAATTGATCATCTGGCCCCATTCTCCGGTCCATTTGCTATAAAAAGTCCAGTCTTCTGAGCGGCTTAAAAATTGTGCCCTGAGCCCCTGGTGGGCATCCCAATAATTTGACGCCCTGGCAAAATAGGTTTTCCCGCCAGAGCGGTTGTTGAGTACAATGGCCTTGATTGAGGAAACAGCCGATACCCCTGCCTGTTCAATGGCCAGATGTTCCAGGGCCGAAGCAAGGCCTGTCCCGGCAAAGTGCCGGGCACGGTGGCTGCTACCCGTATCGGCCATGGAAAACATGGACTGGCGCCCCAGCCTCATATCCATGAACGGGGCTTCTTCCTGCCCCAGAATACCGATTTTATGATGGCGGACAGTGACACAGTCGGCGATACGGTCCTGAATTATCCCGGTTCGATGTACCTGATTCAGAAAGTTCATACCGGTGATATCAAATGTACGGTGCATGCTTCCAGCAAGTCCAGAAACTTCCGCACTCCGGTATTGGTCAAGTCGTTCCCTGATCATTTTTGAAGAGACCGATCCCCCGATATCCACGGTAATGACATGGGGCGCACGGGACTTAAAATAGGTCCTTGTGGTCTGGTCAAAATCCTGAGTGGCATAGGGATGGGTTGCTGCAAGGTCTATAAAAGAATAGTCTTCAACAGTGGGAGTGCCCGTGGCAATCACATCGTCATTCAGTTTCAGGACGGGATGATCGTTTTCGTATTCTATTTTCAGGGCCTTACCGCAGATTTCATGGCCGTACAATATTTTGTCGAAACCAAAACACTGGATGGATAACTTAAACCGCTCTGTGTCCGGGATGATGTCAAAATAGCTTACATTCGTTATGGATTCGGCACCGGGAAGCTGAGAGGTGATATTTTTGTTCTCTTTGATGATGCTGCGGAAACCGATGACGGTCTCCATGTCCGCTCCCGGCTGGTTTTGGTTTAACCATGTGATAAAATTCATGGCATAAGTATCCAGAAGGCTCCGGACGGCCGTTTCATTAATGTCGGATGCATAGTCAGGGGTGATGGTCGCCCCCTGGGTTGCCGCATTGTAGATGTCCGATGAAGCATAATTTGCGTCCATGGCTTGCTCAAGGTCTATTCCCGGTGTGTTTTGAACCGGGGAGAACGCAGGGTCAAGGGCATAGGTGATCCCCTCATAGGTAAAGGAGACCCAGACTCGCCGCATTTGAATAAAGTCATTCTCGTACCCGGCAACATCTTTGTATCCTCCGTTGGCAAGGATCTGGAGGATGAGCTGCTTATCTTCTTCCACCCCGAGAACAGACGCCAGAAAGGACACCGAGTATACGGCAATGCCCTGTGTATAACTGACCTGCAGATTGGATGCCCTAAAGAGCGCTATCAAAAGGGACGCCTGATCCCAATCGTTGCCCAACCCTGTGATAAATGTGGTTTCGGCGTCCTTTTTAGATCCGTAATAGGGCAAGTACTCGATTTCATTGGCCACATAGGTGTACATATGAAGTGGGTTGTTGTATAGGCTTTGGGCAAGCGAAGTGATCCGGGGAGTGACCGCAGCTTCGCTGTTTTGTATCTCTTCTGGACTCGCAGCATGGGCATGTGGATCAGAGGCAGCCGCTGAAGTCAGGTTTGGGCCCCTTGCGCTTCCTGTTGAAATGGATTCAACAGGGATATTGACTGTGCCCCACCCTGATTCTGATAAACCAGCGGATGGCATTATGAAAAAAGAGAACCATACAATAAGCATCAATAAAATACGGACAGGTATGAAGTACTTTTTCATCATTAAGCATCCTTCTGAAAATTAATTATTGGCAGGTCTCACCGAGATGCTGCAGGAAAATATAATAATCATCTAGGTATACCCGGCCGTCTCCTGTCAAATCACAGGGTTTGAAATCTGTACGATAATAGGCGTTGGCTCCAAATATATACCGGTCAGTATCATCAACGATACAGTCTCCGTTTACATCCCCTGTCAATCCGGTCAACCGATAGAAAGAAATATAAATATCAAAGGGGACTTTTACACGATTTTGTTTTTTGAATTGTCCAAAATTGTCAATGGCTAAGGTGACGGTATTGTCTGGAGCTTGGGTACACAGCGACCATAATGAACCCCACACGGTACTCTCTGAAAAAACAGAAAATACAGCATAGCCGGCGTCCGGTGTGATGGTGATTTCCAGGGTATCGTCTTCTTCAATCAAAAATTGTCCGTTATGGGAACAACTTCCGTTTTCATCACAAGTGACAGAGAGCGTATATTGACTACTCACATCTCTCTCGGTCAGATTCCCGACTTCATCATATGTAAATTCGATTAGTGAAGTCACACCCTCAGTGGTTTTGGAAGTCGAGGTCAGCCTTCCATAATCATCATATTCAAGAATTATTTCACCTCCATTAACCGATGTCAGAGTTAAAAAGCATATCGCGGTAATAATGGATATGATCAAAGAGGTCTGTATCTTTTTTCGCATATGGTTCCTCTATGTATTTCAACTATTTAAATGCGCAACTGACTATCTCTTATTAAAGGGTGTTGAAATCCAGCACTTCTTTTTCTATAAATCAAAAAGTTACCTTTAAATCTTTTGATGTTAAAATGAATAATAGTCAAAATGGAACCTCAATTCCAACGGGCTTTAATACAGATGTAAATTGGGATTTCATTTCTATATCTCCTTAAAAGTTATAGTATGGGGCCGTTTCTCCATATTGCTTCTGGAACAACAACGTATTACTTAAATCAACGATTCCGTCACTGTTCATATTCGTAATAGGATCAGCAGACTGGTAGTTATTGCGGAAATACAGAAAATCCTTTAATTCCACTAAATCGTCGTTATTAAAATCTGCGTCGATGATATTGCCGTATCCATCATTGTCGGCGTCGGCATTGGTGGCGTCCCAGATGTTGGGTGACCAGTCGGCCACGTCCAATACGCCGTCATTGTCCCCGTCACGGGTGGGATCAATGGTATAGGTGGTCAGCTTGGGGTGGACACCGGGACCCCAATAATCGTCACCCCCACCGATATTGCAGTCGGTGTTGGTGGGATTCCAGAAAACGGAAATGGAATCCCCCATGGCCAGGATGCCCGTTACTGTATCGTTCATGCAGGGATCCGGCGCAAATTCCCGGTAATAGTCCCCTTGGGTTTCCCCGGCATCCGCCAAGGGGGAAAATCCGACTGTCGGATCTGCAATAAATGCCCTGGCTTCATCCAGAAGCCTGTGATTTATCAGGGCTGCAAATCCAGCTTCCTCACTAGGCGGCGAAATGCAACAATAACTTGTCCCGAACGGGCCTCTACCCACGTGGAGGTTGCCTTCCCCGTCAAATCCTAGGTAGGCCGCACTGAGGACCCCCTCTGCAATGATAAAGCCTTCCGGTCCGTCATAGGCCATTTCCATCCCTAATGCACGGGAGTCGCTCCACCAGGTGTTGGCCGGCCAGACCTTGATCTCTCCGGTTCGGTTCTCGCTGTACCCGATGCCAAAGTAGAGGTTGTTGTCCTGATCCACGGCAATGCCGGAAGAAGATCCCGGGATGATGCCGCAGACCGGCACAGACCAGTTGTCTTCATTGCGAATATCCAGGGCGGCAACGCCGCTCTCTAAGCTGACTCCGTACTCAACCCACCAGTCACCGTTGATGACCAGGTGGGTTTCCCCCACCCAGGCGGCATCATAGCAGTTTTCATAGAATTTTTTGACCTGTTCCGATGCAATGAGATCCACCGGTGCTTCAGGCGTTCCAGCATCCAGAACCGATGCATTAAAAACCAGAAGCTTTCCATAATATCCCATACCCAAGGCCACTTGTTCTCCGGAAGGGGAGATTTTGATGAACGAAGGATCCATTGTGACGTTTACTTCACCCACCTTAATCCACTCACTGGATCCCACAGCCGCCTGGATATATACCCACCTTCCAGTCGCTGCCAGCATCTTTCCTTCGTTAGGACCGTCCCGAAAAAAATCCACTGCAGTAAACCAGGAATCAATAACCGGCGGGATATCCACATCACTGATATTTGTTGCGCCCTGGTTTCCGTAAAGGAAAAAGTTGTCGGCCGAGTGAACCGGGCCTATCAACAAAAAAAACATAGCAGCTGCTGCCAAGAATATCTGGACCAGCTTCTTAAATTGATTTCTCATCCATAGCCCTCCTTTTCTTAAACGATTAAGGCAGTCCTTATTATTGTATATTATGGTCGTCAGTGAACAGCGGTCTGGGCATTATTTCCTTCATTTCCAAGGCGTTTTTTGGTCTGATCCTGATCCACACCACTTTGGACGGCGGACCAAAGGATTTATACATACGGATCCCGTTTTCATCGACATATCCGGGATATAGTCCTTTGGGACGGTGGGTTTCCACGGAATATACCGGAAATACTTCCAGGGCCTCATCCCGGAACACCTGAGCCCTCAGGTAGATATCCTCTATCTCCTTTTGTGTAAAATCCGGTTCACTGGTCTGGTTTTCATCCATATCCTCTTGCTGAATTGGGGCAGGCTCATCCGTCTGGTTGACATTGGAGGCGGCTGGCAGTACCGGGATAGTTGTACCAGATGTTGAAGATGCTGTTTGATGGTAGGTCGTCTTAGAATGAAGATGACATAGAATCCCAGCCACCAATGCTGCTACAGTAAAGAGCATAAGGCTTTGTGTTTCATACTTTTTTAATACGCCGACCTTTTTTTCAAAATACCACGATTAAATCACCTTGTCACTGGTTATTGATGCGACGTTTTTGCTAAAAAAAGGGATTTTTTTGCGGTTTAAAATAATCTCTGGTCAAAAAATAACAGCCTGTCGACCATGCACTGCTTTTATATGAAAGTCTCAGTAACTTACTGAATTACTTTCTTGTTTTGTTGTGGGTCAACGCCTGGGACTCGATAGACCAGGGACGGCCCGTGGCCGTTATATGAATACCGTTTAGCCTTGGGAAACCGGCGGGTGCGAATCCCTCAGAGATGAAAGAATCGTGTGAGCAAGTTTGAGGGTGATGCCCGGTAATTTTGCCAACTTTTCCGGCGGCTGGTGTCGGATATTGTCAATGCCCTTGAATGTGTTGAGCAGCAGTTTTTTCTTTGCCGGCCCAATGCCTGGAATGGTATCCAGAACCGACAGACTTGCCCTTTTTTCCCGGCGGCGGCGCTGAAAGGTGATGGCAAACCGGTGGGCCTCGTCGCGTACCTGCTCTAATAGAAACAGCGCTTTCATGGATTGGGCTGTATTCAAGGGGTTGGATCGGCCGGGAAGATAAATTTTATCCGCCTTTTCACCCTTTGATGGATTCTTTTTGGCCAGGCCGGCCACGGTAAACTGCCCGTCCAGGCCCAATGCGTTGATCACCCCAATGGCCATGGAAAGCTGCCCTTTGCCGCCATCCACCACCAGAAGATCCGGCCGGGGGGTTTGGGTTTCATCCTGACTGAAACGGCGGGACAGCACATGGGTCATGTAGGCGTAATCATCCTGCTGTTCAATGTCCCGGATAATAAATTTACGGTACGCCCCCTTGTCTGCCCGGCCGTTGGTGAATACCACCATCGACGCCACAGGATCTTTACCCTGGAGGTTGGAGTTGTCAAAGCATTCAATGCGCTCGGGCAGCCGATCCATGCCAAGAAGCTGTTTGAGCATCACCAGACTGGCTTGTTCTTCATCCTCCTTGAGCAGCACCTTTTCCAACTCTTTTTTCGCATTGACCACGGCCATCTCCGCAAGCCGCCGCTTTTCTCCCCGAACGGGATGGTGGAGGTGGACCCGCCGGTCGGACATGGCATCCAGTTTTTCCGCAACTTCGGCCAGGTTCTCCACAGGATGGCTGAGCAGCACAAATCCAGGCAGTTCCTGGGCCTTTTCATAATATTCAACCACAAAGGCCACCAGAATCTCATCTGGTGTTTTAAAATTCAAGTCCAGGGGATAGTGGGCCGTATCCAGGAGCTGACCTGCCCGCACCTGCATCACTGTGACCACAGCCTTGGCCCGATCCGACGCCAGCCCGATAATATCCCGGTCCCGCAGGTCCGATGACACCACCACCTGCCGCTCCATCACCCGTTCAATGGCAAAAATAGTGTCCCGCACGCCAGCGGCTTTTTCAAAGGCCTGAATTTTGGCATGGTCAGCCATCTCCTGTTTTAATTGTTTCACCACATCCTTGGACCGTCCCCGAAGAAACAAAATCGCATCCTTGACCTGTTTCCTGTAGATTTCCGGGTCCACCTCAATACAGCACACCCCCAGACAGGCTTTGATCTGATAATTCAGGCAGGGTCGGGACCGATTTTTAAACTGGGAGGGTTTACATGATCTGAGTTTAAAAATTTTTTGGATTTGTTTCAGAGTTTGGTTCACACTGTGGGAGGAGGAATAGGGCCCCAAATAAAGGGCATTATCTTTGGCAATACGCCGCACCCGATGGATGGCGGGGTAGGTCTCATTCATGTCGATCCGCAGCAACGGATAATTTTTTCCGTCCTTAAGGATCACATTGTATTTGGGGGAATGCTGCTTGATCAGATTGGCTTCCAGAATAACGGCTTCATGGTCTGACTGGGTAATCACCGTATCAAAATCGGCCACCAATTCCAGAAGTGCCGCCGTCTTGGGATCGGGCTGCTCTTTTTTTACAAAATAGGAAGACAGCCGTTTTTTAAGATCCTTTGCCTTGCCCACATACAGGATTTTACCCTTACGGCTTTTCATCAGGTACACCCCAGGCAGGTGGGGGGCCTGGGCATATTTTTTTTGAATGTCAGCAGAGATCATGGCCCATCTGTTTTCATTTTTTCCAGTTCACGGATTTTGTCTCTATACAAGGCCGCCTGCTCAAACTCAAGGTTTTCGGCCGCCAGGGCCATCTTATGTTCCAAATCCCGGATCACCTCTTCCAGGTCCAGCGCCTCGTCTTGGTAGGCGGCCAGTTCCTCGTTGACAGCGACCGCTGTGGTATCGGTCTCCATGTCCGCCATGGTGTAGTCAAATTCGTTGATCTTTTTGGAAATGGTGGCCGGTGTGATACCGTGGGAGCCGGTTTCCTGTTCGGCATACATGATGACCCGGCCAAAGGCATTACGGGCGGCCCGGCCAAAAATCTGGATAAACGAGCGATAGGATCGCAAAAAACCTTCTTTATCCGCGTCCAGAATGGCCACCAGTGACACTTCGGGGATATCCAGCCCCTCCCGAAGCAAATTGATACCAATGAGCACGTCAAAGACACCCCGCCGCAGGTCCTGAATAATATCAATGCGCTCCACTGTGCCGATGTCCGAGTGAAGGTATTTCACTTTCAGCCCCAGATCGGCGTAATAGTCGGAAAGATCTTCAGCCATGCGCTTGGTCAAGGTGGTGATCAGCACACGCTCCCGATTTTCCACCCGTTTCAGGATCTCCTCGTACAGATCATCCACCTGGGTCTTGGCATCCCGAACCTCAACCTGGGGATCCAGCAGGCCTGTGGGCCTGACAATCTGCTCCGCGACGCGATGGGCAGCCTGTTCCATCTCATAGTCCGCTGGTGTGGCTGAAACAAATATGGTCTGGTGAACCCGTTCCTTAAATTCCTCAAATTTCAAGGGTCGGTTATCCATGGCAGAGGGCAGACGAAACCCATACCGGACCAGGGTTTCTTTACGGGACCGGTCCGCCTTATACATGGCGCCCAACTGCCCCACGGAAATATGGCTTTCATCAAAAAAGAGCAGAAATTCATCATCAATATAATCCAGCAGGGTGGGCGGC
>PDWJ01004398.1_pt1 | contig 12469 bp, 11 predicted proteins | sample 1430881 | NCBI WGS metagenome assembly PDWJ01 (sample SAMN01162460, study PRJNA174530) | Oral metagenome, whole genome shotgun sequencing project. | biome: Marine environment; feature: Marine mammal; material: Swab sample of the gingival sulcus; isolation source: swab sample of gingival sulcus... | reverse complement strand
GAAAATTCCTTTAAGAGTGTTTCAGGTTCAATTTGTGATATATCAACACCGCCAAGGGTTATTTTTCCCCCATCTATATCCCAGAATCTCGCCGCAAGTTTTGCGGATGTGGTCTTTCCTCCGCCGGAGGGTCCGACCAGGGCTGTCACCTCGCCCTGTTTTGCAGTAAAGGAGACGCCCTCTAACACACTCACACCTTCCTCATAAGAAAACTTGACATTATCAAATACAACATCATAACCATCAGGCTTGAATTCTGTACTACCCTCCTGAGACGGCATATGATTTATTTCCCTGATCCTCTCAACTATGGAATCAAGGTACATCATCTCGGCAAAGTTCATCATCGCGGTAATTATCGGATTAAAGATTACCCCTGAAACAATTATGAATCCCAGGTAGGTAAACACATCAACCCTTCCGGCAACCAAAAGATTAGCCCCGTATATTGCAACAGTTGCCATACCCAGTTTCAAGATTGAGATCGATACATTAAGAATGGATCCCGGTACAAGTTCCACCTTCTTTTTATGGGACAAATCCCTGTCATATTTTTTATGTAATTCACTTACAAAATACTCTTCCCTGTTATAAGCCTTTATTTCCTGAACCAGATTAATGCCTTCCTGAAAATCATCTATTATCTCTCTGTTCAGATCAAAGGCTTCTTTAAAGAGTTTGCGAATTTTATTTTTTGCCAGCATGAATACAATATAGGCAACCGGAACAACCCAGAAAAGTGATAAAGCAAGTCTGTAGTCAAAGACAAACATCATTGCAGCAATGATGATGATACTTATAACACCCGCATAAACCTTTGGAACGGAATGAGAAAACAAATGCTCAAAGGTTGTCGCATCACTCATAATAGTTGCACTTAAATCCGCTATGTCTTTCTTGCCAAAGTACGAAAGAGGAAGTTTCTTAAGCTTTTCAGCAAGCTTAATCCTGCTTCTCGCGCTCTCCTCATAGATTGTTACAAATGATTTGTTGTAGTCATTTTTGGCTATGAAATACATGACTACAAAAATGGCAATTATTATACCAATAAAATGGATGAGGCCAAGATTAACTACAGCTTCATTTCCTAAAAATCTATCAATATACTGCCTGATAAACATAAACGAAAGCATCATCGGAAGCATAAGCGATAGGTTAATCAAGGTGCTGCTTGCAATTGACTTTGATACATCATTTGAGCCTGCATCACTAAGTGTATATTTTTTTTGTAAATATTTTTTCATCAGTCTATGCCCCCCTCTTTATATTCCAGCCAATGGATGACTGGTATTCATCCCACATCTTTTTGTACAGCCCGTCTTTGGCCATAAGAGTTTCGTGGTTTCCGTACTCTACTATCCGGCCATTATCAACCACAGCAATATTATCCGCGTTTCTGACAGTGGTCATTCTGTGGGCAATCATGATCGTTGTTTTACCATTGCTTAGATCTTTTAGTGCGGCCTGAATAAGATGCTCATTCTCAGGGTCAGCAAAGGCTGTAGCCTCATCAAGCAGTACGATGGGCGCGTCCTTTATAAACGCCCGGGCAAGAGCTATTCTCTGCTGCTCACCGCCAGAAAGGTATGTACCCTTTTTACCTATTAATGTGTCAAGCCCGTCATCCAGATAATCTATAATCTCTTTTGACCTTGAGCTGACAAGTGCATCCTCTATCGCCTTATCGCTGACATCCCTGCCAAAGCAGATATTCTCACGCAGCGTGGTCTTAAATAACTGAGTATTCTGAAAAACAAATGAGATATTATTCATAAGCTCTTCTTTTGAATACTCTTTTATATTTTTGCCGCCAATTAAAACTTCACCGGAGTTGACATCCCAGAATCTCGAAGCAAGCCTTGCTATGGTTGTTTTTCCAGAGCCTGATGCGCCGACAAGAGCCAGGGTTTCACCCTTATTCACCTTAAAACTGATCTTGTCCAAAGCGTTTTTCTCACCATCATAAGAAAAGACAACATCCTTAAACTCAATATCCTGCTTCTCAAAACCAGCGCCTTTTTCAGGATAGGTCATATCAGTGTAATTAAATAGATTATCAAACCTGTCTATAGACTGAGCTGCTATGTTCTTTTGTTGATTAAAATACATATTGCGCATCATAACGAGAGCTATCTGAGGAGCAACAAGTAAATATAAAATAAAATTACTTACAATAGTACCAATATCACCGTTGTTTCCGATTAACAATATTGAAATTGGAATCAAAAAGAAGGCCGTAGATTCTACCAGCACAAGATAGGCTGAATACGGCTTAACCCAGAGCTTTGTGTAAGTCATAACAAGCTCCTTATAATTCTCTATACCGTTATAAAATCTGGTAAACGACTTAACACTTTGTCCAAAGGTTTTAACTACCGGTATAGCTCTTACATACTCAACAGCCTCACTGCTCATCTCTTCAAGAGAGTCCATATATCTTTTTTGAAAAGCCTTGCCTTTCCCTGACATCATCATCGACAAGACCATAAAAGAAAGAATAATTGGAACTAATGAAGCCAAACCAAGCCTCCAGTCAAATACGAAAAAAATTAAAATAACAAGCACAGGTGTTACAATAGTACCTGCCATATCAGGGAGCTGGTGGGCTAAAAATGTATGCGTCTGTGCCGCCCCGTCATTTATAATTTTTCTTATCTTTCCACTGGACTGAATGTTGAAAAAGCCAAGCGGCATATTCATCATTTTTTCAAAGCCCGTCTTTTTAAGACCTGTTTCTATTTCAAAGGCCGCAAAATGCGATACCATAAGTGCGGCGAAATAACTCAGAAGTCCCGCTACAGCATATATAACAACCATAAGCGCATAATGCTTTACATTTTCCGTAGACATGCCTGCCTCTGAGAAAATTTCCCTGCTTATCCTCCATATATAATAGAAAGGAAGAATGTTTAAACATGCCGCAATGGCAGAAAAAATAAAAGCCATAGGAATAAAGGCTTTTTTATTACCCATATACGGTGTGAATTTTTTATAAACCGAAACCTTCTTAGCCTTTTTTTCTTTTTTCTCTTCGCTCAAAATATTACCCCCTGTATAATTAGAGACTTTCAAAAGTAACCAACTTTTGAAAAGCCTCATTCATTAAAAAAATATTTATCTTCAAAATATGCTCTAAAAACATCCCTGAGCATATTCCTGTATTCTTCATTATTATTTTTTTTAAATACCTCCGCGCCAAGAATCAGCGTTGTTATAAAAACATTAAAATCATCGTTTGCAATTGATTTGTACTCGCTGATATCTTCTTGATCACAAAAATCCATAAACCGCGGCATAAGTTCATTTTCTATTTCATTATAAAAGGTGAAAAAATTATTATCGTTAAACATTTCAATAAAGAAGGTTACAAAAAGTTTTTTATAATCATTATCATCAAGGATCTTATCAAGCAGAATTTCTACCAGAAATGTTTTCCTATCCATTCCTGCGGCCTTTAATCTGAAATTCCTGACCCTTTTCTGACTGTAATCCAGACCATCACTGAGTATCTCTTTAAACAGCTCTTCCTTGCTCGAATAATAATTGTAAAATCCTCCCTTTGAGAAATTTGCTCTGTCCACAATTTCCTGAACAGAGGTATTTCTGTATCCATTCTTTGTCATAAGCTCAATTGCAGTCTTTTTTATCTGCCGCTTCCTTTCTTCCTTTTCAAGCCTTTGCCGCCCCATCAGCCTCTCCACTATAGACCGCTCAGTCTATAGTGTATATTAGGGCAAGCTAATAAGAATTGTCAAGTGTTATTTTACAAAAGTATTGATGCTGTTCAGGATTCGCGCCCATAAAATATTTGGCCATTTTTAATACTTGACTATGGGCTTGTCTAAGGTGAGATCAGCTTAAGATTTGGATAATATGTTCTGTATTTTGTTATATCTCTCGTAATTAAATCAAACGAAGAGATCAATGCGTGTGCTCCAATAAAAAAGTCCGGAAGAGTTGAGTCCTTTGTTCCTTTATTTCTTCTGTAATCTAAAAATGTTTTTCCTGACCAATCACCCCAAATTGGATCATCTGTAAAAATATCAAGCAAAATGCATGAATCGACAAATATTCCATTCATTTTCTTGTAAGATTCATAATTTCATCACTTGTTACCCGCATAACTCACCCGCTTATTTTCGTAGTAATACAAATATGGATTATATAATTCAAATTATTTCCTGATAGGGTTTGATTTTATTAAGTAATGGACCGAGTTTTTGCTCGGCGACTTCTGTATCGTAAGCAGCTTGGGCACGTAACCAATATCCGTATTGCCTTTTGACAGCTTCTCAGTGTAAGCGCATTTAAACGATCTGATTACACAACAAAAAATAATACATTACGTGATTAACGTAAAGTATGATTAAAAACCCTTCGAGACTATTCCCTGCTATAACTATATTATTATATGTTATAATCCTGCTGAATTTATACGCTATGGTTTGAGACATGTTTTATGGATGAAAATATGAAAAACAATGGGGCACAACAAAGTATTAAATTCTTTGTTGTGTGTAGGAAAAACTGATTTTTTGAAGGCTCTTCTAATTGAGCTAAAGTCAACAGTTTGTTTTCTCATTGATTGGAACCAAAAAGTGAAACAACTTAAGTTCTTATACCTACTTGAAAAGAGCTTCGACTAGGGGGTTTTTATGAATCAGGATTTTGACAAGTAAATGTTATTAACTTGAAACTCTGCCCCCTAAGCAATTCAGGCAAGTTGAGGTATAGCTCTCTTTTATTCTCAGGGAATCAAGCCTAGTTTTTTTGATTTTAATAAAACATCCTTTTTTTCTTTTTCAGAAATTTCAATAAAAGGGCTGCTTACAATATTTGTAGAATAATAACCCATTACCTTTAACACCGCTTTACAAGCACTTTGATAGTTACCGGTATCTACTAATATCATAGCATCAAAACAATCCATTATTTTTTCATGTATTTTCTTTGCTTCTATATATTTTCCTTCCTGACAAAAATCCCAAATATTTACAAAATCTTCTGGAATTATATTTGCTAAAGACGAAACAGAACCGTCTCCTCCTATTAAATAAGAAGGTAGCGTTGCAAAATCTTCTCCCATTAAAATGCTAAACCTTTCATTACCTTTTAAGAGCTGCATGATTCTTGAAAAATAGAAAAAATCGTCTCCAGCAGCAATTTTTATACCAACGATATTGGGGTGTTTTGAAAGCTCTATCACAGATTCCGGTGCAATAGTTAATTTTGTTTCTCCCGGTTGATGATAAAGCCAAACGGGAAGTTCCGAGCTATTTGCAATAGAAACAAACATATTAATCAAAGCATCTTGATTAATATGTGAAAAATAGGGGGGCGTAACCATAACTTCGTCGGATCCCGCTTTTTTAGCTTCTTCGCAAAATTTCAAAACAAGATTTGTTGAGCAATCACTTACCAAAGAAACTATAGGGATCTTACCACCAATAACATCAGAAGTGATACGAATTAATAGGGATTTTTCTTCCCACGTAAGATTTGGGAATTCTCCTGTTCCACTTGGAACAAGAACACCATGAATCCCTGATTTAAGTAAAAATAAGAGATGCTTTCTATAAGCACTTTCGTCAATACATCCTTTTTCATCAAAAGGGGTCATAACAGGAACCATGATCCCTGAAAAATGTTTAGCCATTGTATACTCCCAAAAATATATTTTAATTATTATCTATCAAATGTTGGCTTCTGGCAACTTTGCTATTAGCAAAAACTTTTAATTCATATTTATCCCCACGATAAAAAACTTCTTCAATCGTAATTAAATTATCATGCTGATCAAATACCTTTCCAAACATTTTAAATCCGGAATCTCCTTTATTTTGATTAAGTAACTTTGAAAGTTTAACATCACAATTAACAGACCTATATGTTTCTTCTGAGTTTGTGGGGATCACTTTACAATACTCCTCTAAAAAAGCATATAAAGATCCACTTCGATATTTTTTTTCTATTTCTGGAAAATCTTTCATTGAAAAATAATTAACTTCATGACTATAGGCTTCTCCGTCAAGGAAGCGTAATCTTACAATTTTAAATACCAAATCATCTACATTGATACCAAACAAAGGTGCATAGAAAGCACCAGCTTTAAAAGTTGCTTTTTCAATGACAACAACCTGATTTTCTCGGCCAGCTTGCTCAAATAATCTTGTTGCACTCATTAACCGTCCTGAGTTACTTGAGATCTTCTTTTCCGTGACAAAAGTACCTTTTCCTCTTTTTCGATAAATCAACCCTTCATGAACCAGAACCTCTAAAGCATTTTTTACCGTTATTGAACTTACATCAAATTCAATCATCAACTCTTTTTCAGAAGGAAGTAAATCTCCCGGTTTGTACTTAGATATAATTCTAGATCGGAGCAATTCTGTTATTTGATATGTAAGGGTAAAAGGACTATTTTTATCAAGCATATCCTTAATTTATTTTCCTTTTCTTATATTTATTCTTTCACGCAGATTTTTCTTGTAATACTAAAATTACCAGCAACTCGTCCTCTATTCTCTGCCATATAAAAGAGTAAAATTTCCATAAAGACAGAAGCTACAAAACTATATTGCATAGCATTCTTTGCTTTTATTTTAAAACACTTTTCTATATTTGTCTCCATATTCGTGACAAGATATACATTACTACCTAAGGCAGCCATTTCTTCTCTTAAATCCAAAACAATTTCTTCTTCATCATCGTTACAATAGTACAAAATAGATAAATGACTCGAAGAGCAAATTTCTATCGGACCATGTCTAAAGGCTCCTGTTGTAAATGAATTGGCATAGGTCGCAGCTCCTTCCATAAAGATCAAAGCAGATTGATTGGCAAGAGTCATAGATACACCCTTCCTTCCAATAAAGTGTATCCAATTCCCCGGATTTAAATCTTCTGCTATCATTTTTATAGTATCTAGTTTGTTGTCTATAATGTCTTGCATATTCTTTACAGATCCCATTAGATCTTCTGTAAGTAATTCCATATCTGCGGTTTCAACGGCTCCTTCCAATAAATACAAAAGAGCCAAAGTGTTTGTGAAAGTTTTATTAGTAATACTTTTTTCTTCTCCTGCATATAATTCAAGAGAAATATCAGAGGCTAAAGCCAGTGATGAACTAGCATTATTGGTTATAGAAATAATAAGGTTGTTACAATTTTTTATTTTTTCTAAAACCTTAAGTATTTCTACACTTTCTCCTGATTGAGATAAAATAACAATAACATCTCGATCTTTCAAAATTCCGGAATAATCATCTATCATTTCAGAAGCTTCTATACAGAATGCTTCTTTTATTCTTCGAAAACGAGATAAAATACATTGAGGCGCAAAAAAAGATGACCCCATACCACAAAAAACTGTCTTTTTTGACTTTTTAATCTCATTTGCAGCTTTAAATATAGGTTTAAAATCAACTTCCTTATATTTTTTTAGCATCTCAGTTAGCATTGCTGGTTGAGTTTTAACTTCTTCAAAAAAAGCTGACATCTTATATTCCTCCTAATGAAAAATCAATTTGAATCATCCTAATAGCCTAGGTAAAAAAGTAACCGTATAAGGTATATAAGTAATTAATAATAAAACTAAAATATTAATCATAAATAAAGGAATCATGGTTTTTGATATTTTTTCTATTGGTAAATGACTTATTCCACTGGCCAGATATAGACAAGAACCTACAGGGGGTGTAATTAATCCACAGATCATATTAAAGCACATAAAAACCCCAACATGAACAGGATCCATTCCTAACTCTGTTAATACAGGTAATAAAACGGGGGCAAGAATAATAACAGCAGGAGTGGAATCCAAGAAAGTACCGACAAACAATAAGAAAGCGTTTATTATTAACAAAATTATAAATTTATTGTTTGAAATATTAAGAAGTAACTCAACAACCATTTGAGGAACGCGCTCTTGTGTTAAAATATATGCAAAAATTAAAGAAGCAGAAAGAATTATCATAACAGATCCAACAACCTTTGAACTTTTCCAAAATATTCCTGGAATATTTTTCCATTTAAGCTCTTTCGTTATAATCCCTAAAAAGATAGAGTAAACCACAGCTAATGTTGCTGATTCTGTGGGGGTAACAATTCCTGTTGTAATGCCCCCTATTATAATTATCGGCAATAATACTGTGGGAAGACCTTCTTTTAGATATTTCAAAACTGTTGTTTTATCTAACTTTTCTCCAAGAGGTATATAATCCTTATGCTTTGAACTCACAGAAAGGAATAAGACATATCCTATTTGTGCAAATCCCAAAAGGAGCCCTGGAATTAACCCGCCTAAGAACATTTTACCAATTGAAACATTTGTCACAGATCCAAAAATAATAAAAAGTAGACTTGGAGGGATGATTGCTCCTATAGTTGAAGAGGCAACTGTAATGGCCGTTGCAAAATCTTTTCTATAACCCTCTTCGTGCATAGCAGGAATCAATACAGAGCCAATAGCAACAGTATCAGCCGTAGCAAGCCCCTGGACACCTCCAAATAGTATACTTACAACAATATTCACATAGGCAAGACCTCCCTTAAAACGACCAACAAGGACTTTTGCAAAATTAACAAGTCTTCTGGTAAGTCCTCCCGTATTCATTATTTCTCCGCAAAGAATAAAAAGAGGCAAAGCTATGAAAACAAAAGAATCCAGCGAAGAAGTCATTTTTTGGGCAACAAGACTTATAGGCATACCATTAAAACCAAGATATGCAAGAGAGGATACTCCCAGAGAAAAAGCAATCGGCATTCCCAGGAACATGAACATGATAAAAAGAAAAAACATTATGCCAATATTCATTATTAACTTTCCTCTTTTGTTAGTTTGAACAATTGGATTGAATCATCAATAATAAAAATAAAAGAGTTATAAGCCATAATCAGAGCACTAACAAGATAAGCAGCACTGACAAATACCATATTGATATGCATAATAGAACTTTTCCTTAAGTAGGCAAACTTAGCCAACTCAACAGCAGTAAAAAAAGTAATAACAAAAAAAAGCAATAAAGCTAAATTGATAAGAATACTTACTATTTTTCGCGGTTTTAATTCAAGCCTTTCTGTCAATAACGAAAGGGATGCAACTTCACCATTTTTTATTCCCATACTACAACCTAAGAAAACTAACCAAATTAGTAAATAAACAATTAATTCTTGTGACCATGCAATAGAAAATTTAAAAATAAATCTTGATATAACTTGAACAAAAGATAAAATAACAATTACAGCTAACATCAAGGTAATACCGATCCCTGTTATTCTATAAATTTCATTACTAATTTTTTTTAAAACTCTCAATTTTGATCTCCAAACGCACAAAGGCAAGACTTAAAATCTCCACCTTTGTACGTTTTAAAATTTATCTGGCTAAATTAATAGCATCTATGTATTTTTGACATGAAGGATATTTCTTTACCAAATCTTTATAAACTGGCTCTACAAGATTTAAGTAAGGAGTTACATCGGTTATTTTAGTGGAATCTTTAAATTTTGTTTTTACTAGATCATCAAGAACTAATCTATTTTGGTCCCACCCCGCTTTAATAACCCCAGGCAATTCTTCTGTGACAACCCTTTGTACAACTTCTTGCAAATCAAGAGGTAATGCATCAAAAGCTTTTTTAGAAATGACACAAGTTTGAGTTGATGCAAAAAGAGGAATATCTGTGTAATAGGGTGCTACTTCATGAATTGAAAGATTCCTAAAGGCAACTCCATCATTCATCCATGCATCAACAACACCGGTATTTAAAGCGTTGTAAATTTCACTGTATGCTACAACTATTGGAATAGCCCCAAGAGCAGACATCGTTTTTATTTGAATAGGGGAATCCATTGTTCTCCATTTTACCCCTTTAAAATCCTCAGGTTTTTTAATTACATCTTTTGTTAAATTTGGCTGTCTATACCCTATGATATTCCAGTACCAGACTAGTAACCCGCTTTTTTCAAGACTCTTATTCATTTCCCTTGCTTCAGGAGTCTGTGCAAAACGATGTCCGTGATCATAATCATCAAATAAAAATGGTAAATCTCCAACATTAAAAACGTCGCTATATCCGGCCAGAAGTGCAGCACCAATTTGCGCAGATTCAAGGGATCCTGTCTGTAAACCTTGAAGAAGATCTGACTCATTCCCAAGTTGACCAAGATCATATAATACAACTTTCAATTTTCCATTTGTTTCCTCTTCAACACGATCCCACATCTTACGATATGCATTGGCATATTGACTTTCTTTTGAATCAAAAGTGCTGAATTTCCAAACGACTTCAGAATCATTTTCCACTTCACTAGTTCCCTTTGCAAACAAAGAAATTGACAGAACAAGAAACACCATCAATAAAGAAAACATACGATTTTTCATAAATTTTCCCCCTAAATAAAAATAAACAATTGAATATAATAATATAATATTATATTATTATGTCAAGTTATTTTTAAATTTATTATAAATAACCTTAAATTCAAGAGGAAATATTCCAAATGGCAAACGAAAAACAAATTTTGGTAGGTTTTGATGGGTACATAGATAAAATTCTAAAACCCATTGATCACAGTAACGCAGACGAGACAATTTATTTCAGGACTTTAAAAGATTTTAGTTCTTATCTTCTTGAGAAATCAGAAAATAGTCATGCTATCCAAATGGATTTAATAGAAACAAGGATAGGAGGAAACGCACCTATTCTTGTAGGCACGCTAAGGAATTTACTGAATGATGTTATATTGATAGGAATGCTTGGAGATTTAGAAAAAGATGAAAACCCATTTCTTTCATTCCTCAAAAAGGGGGAAAACTATTCTTTCATGGATCCTATAGAGACTCTTGCTCTGGAGTTTTCCGATGCCAAACTATTCTTATCTTCAAGAGGAGAAAAAAACACGTATAAGAATATTTTTAATAAGATTATATCAATTATTTCAAATCATTCTATTTTTAACGAGGTTGATCTATTAGCATTTGTTAATTGGGGAGAAATTGACTTTTCACAATCTTTATGGAAGCAAATTTTCGACACTTTCATTGAGCCTACACAAACTGATAAATCGAAATATGTTTTCATTGATACAGCAGATATTTCGAGACATTCAAAATCAAAAATATCAAATTTCTGTATGCTAGTAAAAAATTTAAGTTTGAAGAGATATCTATGTCTTGGATTAAATGCCAACGAGTTTAAAATACTATGTAAACACTTTTATGTTTTAACAGCAAAAGAGTTATTTGATAAATTGGAAATAGATGAATTAATATTGCACTCTAAAAAAGCCTCCCATATTTTTACTAATAATAAGGAATATACTGTAGATGTAAAATTAATAAAATCTCCTGCTATTTCAACAGGTGCAGGGGATAATTTTAATGCAGGATATATATATGGACTTCTAAACAATAAAAGTTATGATGAAAGACTCAAGCTGGCCAACTCCTGTTCTCATTACTATATGACAAAAGGATATCCAGTTGATGACTCTAAAACCCTTGAAACGTATAAAAACTCTTTGTACCCTAATATAGCCAATTAAAATTAAATTTGACAATTAAATATTTTTATATAAACCAACCGTTGGTAGTAAAAGTCGACTTGAAAGCTTGTCGGGCGCACCCGGCCAATAAATCAAAGATGTATCGGCCGGGCCGGGCTGTCTCGGGCTCCGCTGACGCTCCGGCCTCCTCGGAAAACCGCTGCCCCCAAACGCCATATTTCCGGTAAGGTTTTGTTCCGAACAGCGTAATGTATCACAGCGGTTTTCCTGCGGGGTCCATGCTGAAAGCATGCCCTTCCCATCCCTTGCGCGGGGGATGAAGTAGGAGACTGTTAGATATTGCTACACATCATTTTGATTGACATCGTAAACTATTTGTATTATATTCCTACAAAAGAGGTGTTTATTATGGCAAAAACAGTTCCCACACAAATACGCATAGATTCAGAAATTAAACAAGAAGTTAATACCCTGTTCCGTAATCTGGGGATGGATATGTCGAGCGCTGTAAATATTTTCCTCCGCCAATGTATCCTGCGTAACGGACTGCCCTTTAACGTTGAGATACCTGCCTACAATCAGGAAACCCTTGATGCCATAGCCGAAGCAAAAAGGATATCCCGTAATCCTGATGTTCCCGGATATTCAAATATGAAAGATTTATTTGAGGCCATGGATACCGATTAATGTATACAGTTAAATTCACTAATGCTTTCAAAAAAAGCTATAAGCGGATGAAAAAGCGTGGCCTTGATATCTCAACTTTAGAGAATGTTATCGAAACATTACAACGTGGTGATACCCTCGATAAAAAATACAAAGATCATATGTTAAAAGGCAATTTTGCCGGCTACCATGAATGTCATCTAAAACCGGACTGGTTACTTATATATCTTATTGAAGATGATATTCTCACATTAACCCTTGTTAATACAGGGAGTCACTCTGATTTATTCAGTTA
>PDWJ01004397.1_pt1 | contig 12471 bp, 6 predicted proteins | sample 1430881 | NCBI WGS metagenome assembly PDWJ01 (sample SAMN01162460, study PRJNA174530) | Oral metagenome, whole genome shotgun sequencing project. | biome: Marine environment; feature: Marine mammal; material: Swab sample of the gingival sulcus; isolation source: swab sample of gingival sulcus... | reverse complement strand
AAGTTGTAAAAAACAGGGTGTTAGTAGCTCTACTGCTCTTAATTTGTTGTTTGGTGGTATCCTGCCTGATATCTTTTAAAGGTGCTGAGTGGTTACATTGAGTAATGTTACAAGTAAGCCAATAATTACCAACTTGATTGATGAATGGAACAAACCACTGTTTGACGGTTTAATGATTTTGATGGTCACTATCAAGCAAGGCAACTAGCACATTCGCATCTAATAGGGCTTTCATATTCCTTCCATTTCCCTTAACTCATTTACCAATGCATTGGTAACAACTGCCCCTTTTGATTTTAACGGTTCAAATGGCAGTTTTAGTTCCTTTGTGGTTTCCACTTCATTTTTTGGTTGTAATAACAAACCCGTTTCTGTTTTAAAAATTTTTAATTGGTGAATATTTTGTAAACCAAAGGCTTGTAAACAACTATCAGATAATTGAATTAAACCATTTTCTACATTTTCAATTGGTATGCTTATCATTGTTCTATCCTTAGTAAAAAACGAATTAGCTTATTGTTTCTATATTTTACATGATTAATTATCCTCAAAACCCTCAACTTCTTCTACCATGCGGAAAAATTCTTTTATTTCTTCTGATACAATGAGATTGGGGTTTTCGTCTATATCTATATATTCTAAATTAGTTAATTGAATAACGCTATTAGGTAATTGGGTAAGTTTATTATCAAGAACATGCAGTATCATTAAGTTGGTTAAGTTCCCTATCGACTTAGGTAATTCACTAAGTTGATTACCATTAGCAGAAAGTTCTTGCAAATTGGTTAAATTCCCTATTGATTTAGGCAATTCACTAAGTCGATTATCACTAATTTTAAGGTCTTCTAAACTGGCTAATTTCCCGATAGAGTTAGGTAACTCGCTAAGTTCATTTGACTCGAGACCAAGTTCTTTTAAATGAGTTAAGTTCCCTATTGTACTGGGTAATTCAGTAAGTTCATTAAAAACAACCCAAAGTTCAGTTAAATTGGTTAAATTGCCTATCCAATTTGGTAATTCGGTAATCTTATTACTACCAGCATAAAGCTCAGTTAAATTAGTTAACTTGCCTATTGAGTTAGGTAACTTTGTAAGTTTATTATTACCAACAGAAATTTTTGTTAATTTAGTTAAATTTCCGATTGTATTAGGCAACTTGCTAAGTTTATTTATACCAACAGAAAGTTTTGTTAAGTTAACCAAATTCCCTATGGAGTCAGGTAATTCAGTAAGTTGATTACGATACACATGAAGTTCTTTTAACTTCGTTAAGTTCCCTATTGAGTTAGGTAATTCTATAAGCTGATTATGACTAACATCAAGGTGCGTTAGATTGGTCAAACTCCTTATCGAACTGGGTAATTCAGTAAGTTTATTATCACTAACATCAAGTTTTGTTAAATTGGTTAATTTTCCTATTGAATTAGGTAGATAAGTAATTTTTTCATCATTGGAACTATGAAACCTATCTAAATTAAGCTCAGTTAATCCCAACAATTCCTCTTTATTTCTTGGTATCTTCCGTTCATCTATTTTAAACTCATCAGCCCAATCCCATATTTCTTGTAACCAATCATTGTTGCTATTCATCATTGATTTTCCTTTAACTTCTGTACATGGCAATTTTTATAAATTGTAGCTTTAGCTATTATATAAACAGTGGGCTTACGCCCATCACCCCTCCTAACCTCCCCTCGAAAAGGGGAGGGACAGTCCTCTTAATATAATAATTCTATTTTAATATTCAAAATTTGGAAAAGTACGAGGTCTAGTCCTCCCCCTTTTGCAAGGGGGAGTTAGAGGGGGTTTATGACGAAGTCATTATGTTATCTTTAAAATTGTCGTGTACAAAGTCCATTAATTCAATATCTGAAAGTGTGATATTAGAATACCGCTACAGCTCAGTTGTTCAAATGATAAACTTGGTAACGTAATCTATACTAAACCTCAATCAATTACTTATTAACCTAATCCCTCACCGTCACCAACACCCTCACACTATCTGGTATCAGCGATAAGCTATCTAGGGCTTGCTCGCCTTGACGTTTGAGTGATTCTAGGCGTTCAATTTCGCTATCACGCACGTTAGGGTTGATGGCTTGCAAATGTTTTAGGCGGTCGATTTCTCGTTGCCACTGCCCACTAAACTTGGCTTTGGCTTGCTCGCTAATCTCTGCCAGTTGAGCTTTGGCAAGGGTTTCACTGTCGTTATATTTCTGCTCAATCAGCTGTTGTCGAAGTTTTACCACTTGTCTGGCACGGTTTTTGTCCAGTGGGGCGGTGTGCGGATTGATGATGTCTGCGGTGACACGTTCTGATAAGTTCTGCCCTTGCTCACTAATCAAAATGCGTAGGCTTTGCTTAGGCAATGTCGCTGTGAGGTTTAGCACTTTTGGGGCGATTGGATGCACTCGAAAGGTACTCTCTAATAACAGCATACCCTCAGGGATGGCGTTGCTCTTAAGCATACCAACCGTGGCATTACCAAAGGTACCGTTACTGCCCATCTCATAGATGGCTTGCATCAGCGGATGCTCATGGGTGATAAAGTCAACTTCTTCTCGTTGCAAGGCTCGCTCACGTTCAAAGGTGATGGTCATGCCTTCTTCGTTGATTGGTAAGCCCTCAATCTGATTGTGTTTACCTGATTCCATGGGATGAATCACCCAAGTACCGTCTTTTTGGATGCTGTGGTCGATGTTCGCTACGGATAAAAACTTCTCAAAAAACGCAGGCAGTACATTATGGTTATCAAGGTCACGCATGGTATCAGCGATGCGTTTTGCCACGCGTGGACGGCAAGAATTGTATTCTAGCAGACGGTCACGTCCAGCCTGTAGCTCCGCCTCTAACATTTGGCGAGTAGTTGCCCCTGCCTCGACCAATAGTTGTAGGTTGGCTTGATTTTCTTCTGCCGTTGCTCCGTCAACTTTGCCTTCCAACAGCGGTTTCATCTCTACGATAAATTGTTCTTGTACCGTTTGGGCAGTCGGTGAAATCTGATTAAAGATGTTCAATGCCCCATCGTACCACTGGAACAGCCTCTCTTGTGCGGTGCCAGTCACATAAGGAACGTGCAAGGTAATTTTTTGACCTTGTCCAATGCGGTCAAGTCGCCCAATGCGTTGCTCAAGGGTATCAGGGTTGGCAGGTAGGTCAAACAGCACTAAATGACTGGCAAACTGGAAGTTACGCCCCTCTGAACCAATCTCAGAACACAGCAGAATTTGAGCCCCTTCCACATCGGCAAAATAGGCGGAGGCTTGGTCACGCTCAAGCAAGCTCATCTGCTCGGTAAAGATGGCGGTTTTAATGCCTGCGTGTAGTCGCAATACTGCCTCTAGGCTCTCAACGGTCGCTCCACTACGGGCAATCAATAGCACTTTTTCGTGTTTTAGTTCACCTTTGAGAATGTCAATCAGCCAAGGCACCCGCGGGTCATCTTCGAGCCAACTGCCGTCTGGTTGGTTTTCTTCGCCCCATAGTTGTTCACGCAGTTTGCCTGTGGTCTGATAGCTATCAACCCATGATTCAGGCAAGGGTAGCGGATAAGACTGGCAAGTACGCCCATAAAACCCTTGCACACTGTCACGCGTATTACGGAAAAGCACACGCCCTGTACCGTGGCGGTCTAGCAAGTCATTAAGAACGTGTTGGCGTAATCTTGGGTCTGTGTTGATGTGCTGTTCTGGGTTGGTGAGTTTTTCTTCATCCATGCCAAGCAACTGTGACAACGCCGAAATTTGCCCATCGGTCAATTCTTGCTCATCCATCAAAATGGTGGCAACTTGGGCAGTTTGGGCAAACTCTTCAGAACTGGCAATAAAATCATCCAAATCATCAAAACGGTTGGGGTCAAGCAATCGCAAACGTGCAAAATGACTTTCAACGCCCAACTGTTCTGGGGTTGCGGTGAGCAGTAACACCCCTGCGGTAGTCTCGGCAAAGTCGGCAACCAAATCATACTTTTCATTACCGCCCTGTTCGCTGTCCCAATGCAAATGGTGAGCCTCATCCACCACTAACAGGTCAAAACCTGCCTCCATCGCTTGCTCATACAAATCATGATGATCAAGCAACAGGTCAATACTGGCAACGATACATTGTTCCGTTTCAAAAACATTGCCTTCTGGGTTGTGCTCTCTGATAGCAGAGGTACGCACGAGATCAAATACCGAAAAGTTAAGATTAAAACGACGACGCAACTCAATCATCCATTGGTATTGCAAGCTGTCTGGCACCAGAACCAACACACGCTCTGCCTTGCCAGTGAGCAGTTGCTGATGAATAATCATCCCAGCCTCAATGGTCTTGCCCAATCCCACCTCATCGGCAAGTAGCACCCTAGGGGCAAGGCGTTTACCAACTTCATGAGCGATGTATAATTGATGCTCGATGATGTCAACCCTTGCACCCATTAAGCCTTTTAGCGGATGCCCTGCGATGGCGGTTTGCATACGCAAGATGTCTTGGCGTAGCTCATAGCTATCGGCACGGTCAACACGCCCAGCCAACAAGCGTTCTAACGGCTTGGCAAGGGTGATGTTGGCAGACAAGCGAGTTTCCATCACTGGCTTGTGCGGTGTGCCGTCACTGTCTTCAACCTCGTACTTCATCACCCCCATCAGCTCACTGATTGCGGTCACCGTATAGTCATTGCCATCTTGGTCGCTGATGCTATCACCGACTTTAAATATCACACGAGACAGCGGAGCCGTCTGCTGGGCATAGACTCTGGTTTCTTCACTTTGTGGAAACAGCACATGAACACAACGGTCATCAACTGCGACAACGATACCAAGCCCTAGCTCGGTTTCTGTGTCTGATAAATAGCGTTGTCCAATGGCAAACGTTTCTGTCGTAAGGGGTGAGGTGGGAGATGAGGTTTGATTTGTCATAAGATATGAGCGTCGTTTAGTTGTTGTTTAATCTTTGGTTTAATGATAGGAAATTACAAAATTTTGCTAATCCTGTATTATACTACATCTAACTACGATTTGGGATACTTCAAGCGTACCCAATCGTTTCAGAATTGTTTAGGGAGTGTTGAAATTTGCAGATGATTTAGAATGGCTTAGATTCAAACACGAAATGCAATGTTTTAAACATGAATGGCACAACTCACAACAAGCTCTAATCAACTCTATAATTCTACAGTAACTCCCCCTTCAAAAACAGCCAAGTCACAGGATCGGTGAGTCTTTGCCAAAACTCAGTAAATGGCGGTGCATAATAGATTAAATACGCCAAAATGCTATATACCAATAAAAAATACAACCCATTTTTCTGTTTATATATTTTTAGAGCCGTGCCAAATGAGCGTTTAACCGTCATATTCATTAGATTGACACTATAGATTTCATCCAATATCAAATGTACCATACTGCCAATAAATAAAAATAGTCCATATAACCAACTCGCTATCACAGGCGTGTGTAAAAAATAGTAATTCACATATACCAAAATCATCGCCAGCATTGCCATATAAGGAATGGAATGGATAACGCCCCGATGCACTGTCATTTTCATAAATACCTTAAATATCAAAAAACGTATCACAAACAGTGCAACCATCCATGTAGCAATCATAGGAATTAACGGCAAGCTATGTTTCCAAAAAATCACCAACGAAAAAGCGAGAATCAATGAACTAAGGTTAAAAGCAATTTTGACAGGTGTCGAATTGGTTGAGTCAATATCTGGTAATAAGCCACCAAGTGTACCAATGGCTGTGCATAATAATAACTGCTCGTGGTCAAGAATTTCTGCTTTATAGCCAATAATCGCAGTAATTGCACTAACAAAAAAACCACCTGATAAATGTGTGTTAAAATTAGCCATAAATTCCAATAATGTAGTGGGAAAAAGTATTTGATTATACTCCTTAACTGCTTTGTATGACACCAATTTATATGACACTACTTTATATGACACGCCAATCTCAACTTTTATGAACCCCCTCTAACTCCCCCTTGTCTGGGGGAGGACTTATCCAGTTTTAAAAGGAGATAGTTTTAACTAATTGATTTAGTTATAAAAACAAATTCTGTAAATTTAAAAGTTGAGATTGGCGTATATAAATTAAAATTAACTAATTCAACTACCGAGATTTTTTATGAACACAGATTTCCAAAACTCAACTAACAATTTAGACACGGATACCAATACCAGCAATGACCAATATGACCGCCGTTTTGCAGGTACAGGGCGACTCTATGGAACAGATAGCCTTAGCAAGTTTGAGCAGGCTCATATCTATGTCATCGGTGTTGGTGGTGTCGGTACTTGGGTGGCTGAGGGTTTAGCTCGTACCGCCATTGGCGAGATTACCCTAATTGATATGGATGTGTTGGTCGCCTCAAATGTCAATCGGCAACTGCCTGCTATGGATGACAACTTTGGCGTGAGTAAAATTGAGGCAATGGCAAAACGTATTAAACAAACCAACCCTCGTGCAACACTAAACTTAATTGATGATTTTTTGACCGCTGAAAATGTCAACCAACTATTACCAAACCGAGAAGAAAACAAACTGGCAAAATCACAAGGTAAAACCATCGTCATTGTTGATTGTACGGATGATATGTCCGCCAAACTTGCCATCGCCTTACACTGCCGATTTAATAAGCTCAAACTGATTACTGCTGGGGGTGCAGGTGGTAAAACTGATCCAACAAAAATTACCGTTAGTGACCTAAAAGACAGTTACCAAGACCCCCTACTCGCTCGTCTTCGTAGTAAACTGCGTCATGAAAAAGGTATTAATACAGAGATGAAAGAAAAATTTGGCATTAAATGTGTCTATAGCACACAACCGCCAATTGTACAAAAAACGCAACAGCAAGAATGCAATACAGGTGCAGGCTTACACTGTGGTGGCTATGGCTCTGCGGTGGCTGTAACTGCGGTAGTGGGTATGGTAATGGTGAGTGAAACGCTTGAAATGATTAGAAAGTGATGATTAATGATTGGTAGAGACAGGGCATGCCCTGTCTTTTTACTACAACCTGTCTTTTTACTACAAATAATAGGCTAAAAAATAAAACCCAACAATTTACTTGCTGGGTTTTATTTTTTATGGCTTATCAATGTTTATAACTGGATTTATAATTAGTCCATGTTGGGTCTCATTCTTCGACACCAACCTATCAATCATAAAACGACCAATCATAAAAACATTGCATAAACTCATCTAATATTCTACTAAACCATCTTACTGAACAAATACCGTTCTAGCACCTTGTGGCTGTACTGGACGGTTATTACCTTGATAGATCTTAGTGAATTTTTTCAGCTGGGCTGGGCTGATATTAGCTGGCTTAGTTTTTAACAACCATTGTACTTGCTCAGAGCATGGCGGTGTGGTCAATGAGCCACTATAAGCATAGGTCTTGCTATCTTTAGGCATAATGCCAGCTATATTAAAGTTAGATAGCATAGTTTTGCTTTCGCCTTTTTTCTTCGCTTGAACTAACTCATTGATTACTTTCTCTAATTCAGTATTACCAAAGCTAACTTTATACATGACACCCACCACTGCCAACTGGTTATCAGCACTCTTATGTACAAAGTGAATTTCCAATGGATAGTTGTGCCCAGTGATGGTGTGTTCACTTGGTGCATGGTAGTGGAACTGCAACAGCTCATAGACTTTACCATTGACACTGATTTTGTCTTTTGCAGGCGTCTTAGCATTAAAGACAACGGTGTGTCCGTTATTTTTCACACTAAAGTTTTGAGCTTGATAATTTTGTTTAAGGTCTAACCTATTGTCAGAGTTCGGGTTCACTGCTTTTGTAACATTAATAGGCGATTGTTGTTGACCAGTTTTACAAACTTGATTGCCTTTTAGAGAGCCCCACTCCGCAGGAGTAACTGTACCATGCTCGCCATAACCCCAATGAGCCTTGTGTGACGGCTTATCTGCTGAATTTTGATTATGCCCATCTACTTTTTTAACAACTTGAGTTGTTTGAGTTGTTGACTTTGCTGAGACAGTTTGGCAAGCAGTTAACGATAACAAGGTGCTGGCTATACTGACTAGTAAAAGAGGCTTAGAAGGTAAATTAGGCATAATAAACGTCCTGTGAATTAATAAAAAATAAATCAATAAATACTGAACAAAATAACGAACATAAGTTCTAAATTAACAAGTTTGTCATGATAACAAAAACGTATTACTTTGACAAGTCTAAATACACTCATTGTCTTAACCTCATTATAAAAAAACGCCCCCAGCATTTCGCTGAGGGCGTTTTGTTGTCTTAAGATAAGAACAGATTAGAGGATGTTGTTGATATCTGTATCAATGTACAGGGTTGCAACTTTACCATCATGGGTGCCTGTGTACATGTCGAATCCAGCTTGGTCACTGTTTGTGGCTTTACTGAAGTTTTCTATGTTCACTGTATCATTGGCATCACCTTTGATAAATAGTTGATTATTATCATCGGTCATGTCAAGTACATCAGATACATCAATGGTTAGCTTGTCACTTTCTGCTGAACCATCTTTCATGTTGATTTCTTCAATGTTTGCTACTTTTGAAGAGATGTTAGAAAGATCTAAGTCGATGGTTTCAGCAGGGTTCAGCATTAGGGTATCGTAACCAGCACCTGTATCTGTGTTGGTAAATTCTACGTTATCGCTGTAACCAACTGTGTTATCGCCATCTGATGGATCGGCACTTCTTGGGGCTAGGTTTGATGGCTTGTTGGCAACATAAAGTTTACCACCTTTGCTATCTTGCCATACTTCATAGTTAATGCCATCGACCGTTTCGTTAGCTCTTTTATTGATACCTATTGCCTGTATGCTATCACCCGCATCTTTATAAACATAGACTTTATGGTCATCATTAGCTACATAGGCATCAGTGTGCCACCATTGTAGTGTTTCATTACTATTACCATTATTAGCCATATCAATAACTTCATAATTATGCAAGTTATTAAGGTCTATTTTATTAGTACCTGCATTATAAACAGAATTATCATTGGTAACCCTAATGGTATCCTTACCATCACCACCATCTAAACGACCTTTACCACCTTGATTGACTTGCTGTGCTTCGCTACCATCGTAGTACAGTACATCATCACCAGATCCACCATACATCTTGTCTTCACCAGCACCACCTCTCATCGTGGTATCTCTATCACCAGCAATCAAGGTACTGTCTTGACTGTTGCCGACTAAATTAGTACGGTTAATTTCCATTGTACCCTCATCGCTACCATTGGCATCGCTTAGTTCATAGTCAAAATAACCCACTCCATAGATAACATCACCAGTATCGTCAAAAGTAAAGGTGAAGTTATCACCATTTTGCGTGACATCACCATGCTTAGCATTTCCAGTGATACCACCTTTGTCTTTTAACTCAATGGTCGGTTGAGTTCCGTCCTTATACAGATCATTGGCTAGTAGGTCAGCTTTACTCACAGTGACATTATTTTGTGTGGTTACACGTTCATCATTCACTGCACGTAAGTGATACACATCCAATTCAAGATCTTGTTCTAAACGGTCACCATCATTATCTACAGTTACAAAATGTAAATCTTCTGTGTAGTTATTAAGGATGATTTTTGAACCTTGATATTCATACTTCGCATCATCAAAGTCAATGGTCATCTTACCGCCTTTTTTCGTGATCACTTCGATTGAACTGGTTGCAGAATCGAAGACATAAGGTTGCTCATCGGCATTATTTGGATTGTCTGTATCCAATGCTTTGGTCTGAATGTCATAGGTATAGGTATAATCATCCAGTGTGAAGGTGATCAAGTGTCCACCATCAGCACCCAAGCCACCAGTTAATACACCATCTACTTTTTGACCAAGTAAATCGCCCTTGTCCACACCCACATCGATACCATTGAGAATGGTTTCTGTTAGCTCGCTAGCATGGACAATTTCACCTGCTCCATCCTTTCCTTCATCTGAACCGTCACCTTCACCATTATAAGCCAGCTTATCTAACTCTGTTTTCGCTTCTGGTTTACCAGAGGTATCAATACTTACTGCTCTAGCTAAGATATCATTCTCATTTAGGAAATTTTCCCAAATGGCTTTTTCCTGAGCCTGTAACCCATCATCATATGGGAATACATCTGTCCGACCACCAGCTGAACCATCCGAACCATTTATCCAACCATTAGTCTCCTGACCTACAAATAGGTCAGCTTTATGATCTTTAAGGAAATCTATATTTGCAGGTAGTTCTGAGTCGCTATTCACCCCATCATTTCCAGTCACATAACGTTCTGGCGTACCAGGGTTACCATTTTTAGGAGGAACAAAGTCATGAGGAACAATCAGCGTACCATCTTGTTTAATACCAGATGCACCAGAACCAAAAGTTGGCACACCATCAGTTAAGAAAATAGCACGGTTAATGGTATTCTCAGTTGCCAATTTACCATCTGATTCGTAGGCTTTCATCGCTGTATAAGCTGCCGCATCATAGTTAGTACCACCACCTGATTTAAGATTATCTAGCTGTAGTTTGGCATTTTCTGCTGACTCCCACACATTACCAATCGCATGAGTCTGATTTTCACCAGAAAACTGAACAATACGAACTTTAAGATCGCCAAATTTACTGTACTCATTAATGGCAACTTCTAGTGACTCTTTTACGTACTCCAAACGATCCTTACCATCGTGAGCTTGATTAGGAACATACTGGCTACCATTCCATATAACTTTAGGGTTACCATTTGCATCCCAACCTGTACTACCAGAGACATCAACAACCAACAGTAAATTCACGTCCACTGGTGGTACTACTGCTTCTGCTTCTGTGCCTGTTGACTTAGGCATATCATCCTCCACAGTCACCGTAAACGATTCAGCATCAGTAGAGCTGACCGAACCATCATTAACCGTTGCTGAGAAGGTCAAATCTAAGGTATCTTCTTCACCTTTAACAGGATGGTCAATAGCGTGCAGTAACTCCACCTCATAATCAGCTTGATAGTCATCACCTGTGCCCTTAACAAAGTCACCAACTTTAATGGTCATAACATTAGTAATGTCGTTGTTATTTATCTTACCATCTTTGTTAACGTCTTCTATGCCTTTCACTGTACCTGTTAAGGTTTCAGTGCCTTGATCCCATGACCAGCCAACTGTTTTACCTTGAACTTCGACAGCCTGTCCATTAGCTGTGACAGCCTCATTAATGGTGGCACTTAGGTTATCGGCATTACCAACAATTGCATCAGTAATGGTAATCTGACCAGTATTTTTCTCAGAATTTGCATCATCTGGAGTACTATCAGTATTACCTGTGGTATCAGGAAGTGCTCCCTGATTTTTTAGCCCTTCTTCGGATACTAGACTATTTCCGATGTCTTTTATCACAGGCAGATCATTATCATGCACAATGCCATCAGCAGTACTTGTACCGATACTATAGTCAGTGTCTGCCTCAGGGTCAGTGACAGTTGGCTTAGAAATCACGAGTCTCAACAATTCATCATTCTCAGGGAACACTGTGTCAGCTTTGGCTGTCACTACGATATCTGCCGTGGCATTTTGATGACTGAAGATTTTGACATCAACACCTTCATTAAAGAATGCCTCAATGTCAGCAGCTGATGATATGGTTTTAACTTGTCCTAAGTTAGTATCATAGTATTGGATACTTTCAATGTCTTCGGCTGCAACTGCACTGGCAGGATCTACTTTGACTTTGACTGTACTGTCTTTAAGACTGGTTTGACCATTTTCATAGCGTACTGTGTATGCTAAAGTACCATCGACGTTTTCGGTAACTTCATTGTTTTCTTTGGCAATAATTTCTACAACCGGTGCATCTTCACTTTGTAGTTTCGATTTAAAGGTGATGGTGCTGGTTGCACTGTCTTTATCACCGTCTTTGTCAGTCAGGTCATAAGAAATGGCAAGGGTTTCAGATCCATCGACTGTTGCCATTACAGAGATGTCGCCAGTGTATTTAAATTCACCCGTTTTTAGGTTGATGGTTAGATTGCTACCTTTATTTGTGGTGATGTTGGCGGTAGAACCGTCTGTTACAGCTCCATTCGGGTCTGTTACCTTATCAGTGACAGGGTTGTAGGTATAGGTTTTACCTTCAACGGTGACTTTTGTCATTGCCGCTCCGTCACCTCCAAAGCTAGGTTGTGGCTGTGGTTTAGAATCAGCTGCTCCATCTTCATTCACTTTTGCGTTAATGACATTGCCTTCGATGACTGGTGCTTCACCTATGGTTTCAAGCAATTTCGCTTTTAGTGTGTCTGTGCCTTCGATGATGTCACCGTCGGTATCAGTAGCGTTAATACCATCGTAAGCAATGTTGTCAAGATCTGTCTTACTCACACCTGTAATATTACCAAAACCAATGGCATGAACGTTGATGTTTTCGTCATTAACGAAAGTCTCCCAAAGGGCTTTTTCAGCATCGCTAATTCCTTTGTCGGAGGAGACGGCATTACCATTGTT
>PDWJ01004396.1_pt1 | contig 12473 bp, 10 predicted proteins | sample 1430881 | NCBI WGS metagenome assembly PDWJ01 (sample SAMN01162460, study PRJNA174530) | Oral metagenome, whole genome shotgun sequencing project. | biome: Marine environment; feature: Marine mammal; material: Swab sample of the gingival sulcus; isolation source: swab sample of gingival sulcus... | reverse complement strand
GGAATACGACCAGCCCTCATGCCGGGATGAAGACTGGGAATACAGCCCGTCAGAAGTCATTATAAGATCAGCATCCTTTGTCCCGAATGTGAAACATTCTGCCTGAAGGCCTTCGCACATATTTCGGCATAAAGGATCATCCCCATTGATAATGGCAAATTGCTGCTCATCTTGCCCCCGAAAAATATTGGCCTTTGCGGCGGCATAGGCATCCATCCCTCCATGGCGGTCAAGATGATCCGGGGTCAGGTTTAACAATACGGCCACATCCGGTGCAAAATGACCGCAAAGATCAAGTTGGAAACTGGAAACCTCTGCCACAACAACGTCATATTCGTTATCTTCAGTGAAATAACTGTATAGAGGCATACCGATGTTGCCACCGGTATAAACCCTCATGCCATTATTACGTAAAATCTGACTGATAAGTGTGGTGACCGTAGTTTTTCCGTTGGTACCGGTTACCGCAACCACAGGAACTGTAAAATGGCCTGCCAAGACCTCAAGCTCCCCGGCAATATGCGTCCCGCGTTCGCGCAAACGGGAAAACAGTGTTTTTTTAAGATCAACCCCCGGACTAACCAGAACAAGATCAGCCCTACTCAGGAAGTCAACCGTATGGCCGCCCGCTTCCAGCCGAACATCGTAACTTGCAAAAAAGCCTCGTTCTTTCTCAAGAAGCGTCTTTTCATCCCGGGCGTCAGAAACAAGAACACGCGCCCCGCAGCGGGCGGCAAAAATCGCTGCAGCTTTACCTGAAACGCCAAAACCAAGAATGGCAACCGTGTCACCAGGCTTTATATACGAATTTTTCAACACTTATCTCAATTTTAATGTTGCGATGGCAAATAACCCGAGAATAATGGAAACTATCCAGAAACGCACAACGACCTTTGGTTCGTGCCAGCCTTTTTCCTCAAAATGATGATGAAATGGCGCCATCAAAAAAATCCGTTTTCCGTTGGTCAACTTGAAATACCCCACCTGAAGAATAACGGAGAGGGCCTCCATTACAAAGACACCGCCAACAATAGCCAGCAAAAACTCCTGTTTACAGATAATCGCGATGGAGCCCAAAGCACCACCTAGAGCCAGAGAACCAACATCTCCCATAAACATCTGTGCAGGATAGGCGTTAAACCAGAGAAAACCCAGGCAGGCACCGAAAATGGAACCGCAAAAAATCGCCAGCTCACCACTTCCCGGCACGTAAGGTATCTGCAAATAATCAGCAAGGACAACATGTCCCGAAAGATAAGTGAAGACAAGATACACTGCTGTGCTGACAATTGTCGGACCCGCCGCCAATCCATCAAGGCCATCTGTCAAATTCACCGCATTAGAGGAACCGACGATGACAATAATTGCAAAAACAACATAAAACCACCCAAGGTCGGGACGGATATTTTTCAAGAAAGGCAGACTGAGATGGCCATCAAAACCGGGGTGAAGAAAAATAAAAAGCCCAACAACCGATGCACCAATTATTTGCAGAAGCAGCTTTCCCCTGGCACTAAGGCCGATAGAGTTTTTCCTTTTGATTTTTTTGAAATCATCAACAGCTCCGATGCCGCCATAAAATAATGTTACAAAAAGCCCCAGCCACACAAGGGGATTATCCAACCGTGCCCATAACAGTGTCCCGACACTAATGGCTAAAAGGATCAACAAGCCTCCCATTGTCGGCACACCCTGCTTTGCCAGATGAGTTTCAGGCCCGTCATCACGCACAACCTGACCAATCTGAAATCTCTTCATGCTCCTGATAAAAAAGGGGCCGACCAAAAGCACCAGCAAAAAAGCGGTTACAGCCCCGGAGATGGAGCGGAAGGTTATATACCTGAAAACATTTAAAATACTTAAATCAGTATGCAATGGATATAGGAAATGATACAACATGGCGAACTCAATGTTTTATAGTTTTATATAAACCTATCTGCGCAAGTCAAAAGTTTATTGCAAGTACCCGTAATATCAATGCATTGTTATGAGGTCAAATCAGGACACGATATCTTCGACAATAGTTTCAAACTCAAGCCCTCTTGATGCTTTTACAAAGACAACATCATCACTTGTATATGTCTTTGCATCACATTCTTTCAAGAACCGGGCAGCGAGCATTTTCTTATCATCAAAACAATGTATCTGATCTTTGCTCAAGCCGCCGCTCAAGGCTCCTCTGGCCATATCTTCCTTAAAATCGCCCAGAAGATAGACTGCATCCAGTCGCAGGGTCGCAAGATATTTCCCAATTTCATAATGCGCTACCCCCGCTTCGGGACCTAACTCCAGCATATCTCCGAGGATAGCAATCTTTTGCCCCCTGGCGATCTGCACAAGGGTCTCCAATCCTGCCCGCATTGAGGCCGGATTTGCATTATACGTATCGTTTATTACAGAGTATCCCCTGGAGGCCACAATTTGCTGCATTCTCTTATCCACCCCGCTAAAAGACTCAAGCCCCCTGACAATAGACTCCAGCGCCATACCCGCAGCGAGGCCGATAGCTGCGGCACACAAGGCATTGGCAACATTATGAAGTCCCGATGCAGGTAAGGATACCCTCGCAGAATCATCCCGGGTATTTAATTGAAAAACAGTCCCCCCCCATTGCCGCATATCAATGCTGGAAGACCACACATCAACACCAGCCGTATCAGCATCAAGGGAGTAACAGATTTTCCGCTGCTTATACTTCCCGGCAAGGGCTGCCACTCGTTCATCATCAAGATTAATCACCAGGATGGAATCCGATCCCGCCGCTGCAAAAAGCTCCTCTTTTGCCCGAACAACCCCTTCAATGGATTCCAGCCCCTGTAAGTGCGCCTCATGGACGTTAGTAATACAGCATATGTCCGGGATTGCAATTTCTGCCAGACGTTTGATTTCCCCGGGAACACTCATCCCCATTTCCAGAACAGCTGCTCGATGATTCACATCCAAAGGCAGCAGAGATAAAGGTAACCCAATAAGATTATTAAAATTCCCGCTTGTCTTTAATACCGCATGTTCAGGGTTATATTCCCCTGGCGGCCATTGTGCTTCAAGGACGGCTGCGGTCATCTCCTTTACCGTTGTTTTACCACAGCTTCCAGTTATCCCAACAACCAGAGTCCCGGCACAATCACCAACACTACGCCGTCTAAAGGCCGCCAATTCACCGAGGGCGCAAGTGGTATCGGAGACAACTATCTGGGCAATATTTTCCGGCAACCCTGGTATATGTTTTTGAACAACAACACATTGACATCCATTTTCCACCGCCTGAGCCACAAAACCATGGGCATCATGATTCCTGCCTGCCAATGCAACAAAAACACCCGCTTCAACTCTCTGACGGCTATCTGTTATAATTTTACCGAGCACTCGCGGGCTTTCACCCTCACAAAAAATCTCACCAGAAACAGCTTTAGCGATAATTTCCGGTGTCCAGTAAAGAAGCCCATTCTCAGCCTCCTTGCTGTCATCAAAATATCTTCGACCACTCTCCGTAATCTGATATGACTCATGGCCCTTGCCAGCGATTACGACAATATCTCCAGAGACCGCATTTTGTACTGTGCGAACAATGGCCTCGCGCCTGTCTCTTATAACAACAGCTCCACTATCCGAGGCAGCTCTTCGTCGCAGCCAGCCGCTATCATAAACAGGCACCCGCTTTTCATAAACGCCCTCAAGAACCTGACGAACAATCTCATCAGGATCCTCTGTTCTCGGATTATCATCGCTTATGACAGTCACATCAGCAAGCTCTGCGGCAATTCCTCCCATCACGGATCGCTTGCCGCCGTCACGGTCACCGCCGCAACCAACCACACAGAACAAATTTCCATGGGGAATCTCTTTTACTGTAGTGAGAACCTTTTCCAGGGCGTCTGGAGTATGGGCATAATCCACAAAGACCACAGGGCCTCTGACAGGCCAGTTTTCTTCTACAGAAATTCGCTGAACCCTTCCTGGAGCCCCTGATGCCTGTGACAACCCCTCAAGGATAAATTGTGATTCCAGTCCCAGCTGCCTGCATATTCCGTAAGCCACCATGGAATTTTCAACGTTATACGCCCCAACCAGGGGGCTCCTGAGCTTGAAAGAGCTGCCCCGATCTGTAAAACCAACCCTGGTGTACTCCAGAGTTGGTTCAATATCTCCAATAAGGATATCGGCTCCCTGCTTTCTACCCCAGGATATAGCATCACCCTTTTGCTGGACAAGCTCCCTGAGACCGGCAAGTTCTCCCGACTGCCCATCAATATAAGGAATCACTCCATGCCCGCCATGTTTAAAATAGTTTGTAAAAAGCAGTTTCTTTGCTTTCAGGTAACTTGCCATATCCCGATGATAATCCAGATGATCCCTGCTGAGATTGGTAAAGGCCGCAACGGAAAACTCCATTCCACCAACTCGCGCCTGATCAAGGGCATGAGAGGATACTTCCATAACAACTACCTGAACCCCTGCATCAGTCATTTCGGCAAGCACCTTCTGCAAGGTCATGGCATCCGGGGTTGTATGACGGGTAGCAAGAACGACCTCCCTGCCATCCTGCTTCCAGTATCTATTATTTATTGTGCCTATAACCCCAACGGCTATCCCGGCCTTTTTCAGGACCTCTTCTACAAGATAGGTCACTGTGGTTTTACCATTCGTCCCGGTGACTCCAACAAGAATCATTTTTTCAGCAGGCTTGCCATACCAGGTTGCAGCAAGTTTTGCAAACGCAAGTTTGCTGTCCTGAACAGCTATGTAAAAGACCGCCGCCCCCCTTTCATTTCGTTCAGCAAAACAACAGGAATTTTCATGGATTACCGCTATCGCACCTTTTTTCACAACATCATCAATAACGGTATGACCATCGAAGCTGCTACCCTTGATTGCGACAAAAATATCCCCTGCAACGACTTCTCTTGAATCAGACGTTATCTTGTTAACAAGGATTTCAGGCAAATCTGCACTAACCAATGTGGAGTTGCCTGAAACTGTAATCTCTGACAAGAGAGCCTTTAATGTTTTTGAGTTCATAGATATCTGCAGCACTACTCTGGTTTTTCCTTATTGCGTACATCTTCAGAAATTTTTGCAGGCCTTATATGTTTCTGCCTTTCCAGAATTATTCGGCAGGAAGTCACCTTCTCAAGTGGTGTTCCGGGTGGAGGGGTCTGCTTTACAACCCAGCCAGATCCTTCAATAGAGACAGAAAGCGGCAAACCTTTGAGCATTCGCAGACTTTTTCTGAGACTGATCCCGCGCAAATCGGGCATCTCCCTGGGAAGAAAAACATCAACGACCTCGTTATCAGTGACGGATTCGATGTCCAGCACGACTCCGCTTTCCTGGTAATTTTCAGTATCCAGAAACTCAGGCTCATGCACATCTTCAATACTGCCAGCAACCATCTGCAAGACAGCTATACGCTGAATCTTTTTATCTACAATCCCAACCACATCCACCTTCTCGTAGTCTCTGCCATAAACTCCGTCTGGGCGATCCTGAAAAACAACCAGCATATTCAATTCACTTTCTCCAGCGGGAACGGTGAGAAAAGTAATATCGTTGAGACTCATCTTATAAAAACCGTTTGTTTGCTTTTCAGCCACCACAATATCATCCCGAAAATAAAACGAAGAACTTTGGCGTACCATGGAATTTGCTTCAAACAATCCGGTGATTTCTGAAGATGCCGTAAAGGATATATTATTTTCTCCTGCACTGTCCAAACCCTGCTCAGAAGAAACAAGTACCTCCGCACCACTTCTGGTATCAAATATTTTCTTTACGACATGGGGAGAGCGTTGAAACGGCCCGTTCAACAACACCGAAAACGCAACCAGCAAATTCATCGGAGTCGTTACCTCAGGGATTAAACCAAAATCGAATTCTTCATTTCCAAGCCGAAATTGACCAGTGGTAAGTACACTTGAGCCCTCTTTTACGGTAAAAAAATCCGCCCTGGTGTTTTCTGAAAGCTGCAGACCTTCCCAGAGTTGCAACTGTCTGCCAAGCCGTTTATCCGCGGCATATACAGGCCAGGTACCCTGAGACATGGGACCAATAGTACCATCACCAAGCGCAGCACAATCACGAAAAAATAACCGGAAGTCATCAGGAAGAAAGATGGGAGAAAAAAACAGATTCTCCATAGTATTGCGAGAAAAATTGGTAAAACTATTGGGATCAAAACTTGGGTATTGCGCTCCCGCAATAATTTCTCCAGTACCGCTCTCTACCAGATAAGCGGCTGCCCTTGCACGTTTGCGATTGCCGACAATATCCCGCACCATATCTTCAACTATGGTCTGGATTTTAAGATCTATGGTCAGTACCAGATCCTGGGCGTGGGCAGTTATCTGCCCTTCTCCCTGTTCAAGCTTTCTTTTTGCGAGTAACCGATCATAATGGTACTCAACCCCGGAAAGACCAATTCCGTCTTCAACAAAACCAATAAGATGGGCTGCCTGCTCCCTGTTGGGGTAATATCTTTTCTGATCTTTTTGAAGATAAACCCCAGACAGACCAAGCCTCTTAACCTCTTCTTCCTCTTTTGTGCTGATATCTTCGGCAACCCACACCCGCAGAGCACCACCCTCAAGTCGCTCTATGAGCTTATTGGAATCAAGAGACAGTACAGAAGCAAGAGCTATCGCCGTATCTGTAATCGAATCTATCTCTCTGGTGCGGACATAAACCGCTACCCTTTCTTTGGTGAAAGCAAATTGCTTCAGGTTTCTGTCATAAATAACACCCCGAACAAAGGCACCCGGTCCCAAAGATTTTTTGGCGTTGAGAACAATCTCCTTAAGATCATCAACCCAGCCATAATGATATACTGCGTAGTAAGAACAACAAAACAGAACTCCGGTCAGAACAGCGTAAAGAACCACCCGCCTTCCCTTACTCTCCTTCTGCACTCTGAGGCGGGATTTTTTAACCATAAAATTAAAGATATGTAAAAGTTCTTGTTCTCTTATTATAGACCCGAAGCTGCTTGCCGGCCGGATAGAGTTCCACTTTTTCCGCGGCCAGCCGCTCAATATTCTCGTCAGACCAGACGAGAGCTTTATCTACAAGCAAACCAATATTTTTATCCTCAAGCTGCTGATAACTGACCTGCATGGCAGTAATAGAATTTTCCATATTGGCAATTGCATTACTGAAAACAAGATTAATCAACAAAACAACCAGAAACACAGCGGCAACAACTTTTCCCAGAGCTTTCAAAAATGCCGGATTAACAGAAACAGCAGGCTTGCTCTTCCTTCCGACATGCGGGCGCCCTCCTATCTTCACTGCGGGTCGTGCATACGTGGTAAAACTGCTTTGATACTTCATAATCTCCCCCTGTTCTGTCAGTCCAGTTTTTCAGCAACCCTGAGCCGTGCGCTCCTGGCTCTTGGGTTAACCGCCACTTCCTTCGCCCCTGGAACAATTGGCCTGGATGTTAATACACGCAGATCCTGATTATCCCGAAACTTCCTCTTAACAATACGATCTTCCAGTGAATGGAAAGCGATAACACAAAACCGCGACCCCGGTTTTAAATACGGCACCGCATCATCAAGTATTGTCGAAAGGTTCTCCAGCTCGGTATTAACCGCAATCCTGAGAGCCTGAAAAACCCTGGTCGCCACATGGATCTTTTTAGGATGAAAACGTCTCGGCACGGCACCTGCCACCACGGAAACCAACTGCCCTGTCGTGGAAATCTTCTCCTGCTTTCTCCGGGAAACTATTGCTGCGGCTATGGGTCTTGCCTGTCTTTCTTCACCGTAGTAGTAAAAAATATCTGCAAGCTCGGCTTCCGAAGCTGATGCAAGAATGGATTCTGCAGTCATCTTTTTTCGACCATCCATTCTCATATCGAGAGGCTCATCCTTCTGAAAACTAAAACCCCGCTCTCCCATATCAAGCTGTAAAGACGAGACTCCAATATCTATAAGCAAGCCATCTATTTCGGAAACACCAAACTCCTCAAGCCCGGCAACTATTTCCGCAAAATTCCTGCGCTGTATGCGTAATCGATTAGCAAATGGTTTCAACCGAAGTGCTGCCCGGCTAAGCGCGTTTTCATCCCAATCAAAACCAATCACTTCGCCATCAGGATCGGACTGTTGCAAAATAGCTTCGGTGTGGCCACCAAGCCCCAGGGTACCATCGACATAGAGCCCACCCTTTTGGGGTTTCAGATAAAAAAGACATTCTTCGAGCAAGACAGGGACATGTATTTCTCCGATCTTTTCGGCTATCACTAGAAGACCCCTATCTTGGTAAGACTATCTTTCTTCAAGGTTCCAAAATTATCCTTAATGGCCTGTTTTTCGGCTGCCCAGAGCTCCTTGTCCCAAATCTCGAACCAGTTCACCATTCCTGTTACCACCACTTCCCTTTCCAGCCCGACATCATTTCTTAAATCCAAAGGAAGCGCAATTCGTCCCTGCTTATCAAGGTTCACGTCAACAACACCGCCGATAACGTAACGCACAAAGAGCTCGGTACCGAGAAAGTCAGCACCTTCTGTTAACAGCTTGGTTTCCAAAGATTCCCACTCTGCAATGAGATATCCTCGAAGATGCGTTTTCCAGGGGGCAATCATCAGAATCTCAGGACCTTGTTGGCGCAATACCTCCCTGAAACGAGCAGGGAAATTCAATCTCCCCTTCGTATCAAGCACATGCTCCGACCTGCTTCTGAAACGACTCTTTACCAAACCTCCCCCTATTCAACCACGCAACACCCTTAAACACCACTTTACATCCACTCAGCTTTAATTCTTATATGGCACAGAGGAGAGTGTCAAGAGAAAAATAATCGTAACATCAGAAGGATAGTTACAAAAACACAAAAAAAGACAAGAATACTGGATATATGGGTGTCTTCTAAAAAAAACACCATATATTGTGGAAAGCGACCGATCACCCTATGAAAACAACAACAGAACCAAACAAAGCGAAAAACAATAAAAGTATGAATTTTCAACAAGTTATCATTTTTTCTCTTTTTCGTTTTCCTCGAAAAAAAACAGAGGGGAGGGAAAGTGGTGTAAAAGCCCAAAGCAAAAAGGCTGCATGGAAAATCCATGCAGCCTTATATAAAACGAATACAACAACTCACTTCCAAAAAAGAGGCAGTTCTTGCGTCTTTCTCTTTGAGTTGTGTTATCCCTGGTCGTCAAACAATGTCTTTTGTATCTGTATCTGCATCTGTCGAGGAATTTTCCTTTTAAAATGTTCGTACGCTTTTGGTGTGGCTACCCGCCCCCTCGGTGTTCTTTTGATAAAACCAGACTGAATCAGAAAAGGTTCGTACACATCTTCAAGGGTATTTTTTTCCTCACAGACAACTGTTGCCAGCGTTTCCAGACCAATAGGACCGCCATCAAACTTGTCAATGATGGTCAGCATGATCCGCCTGTCCATATCATCAAGACCAAATTGATCCACTCCCAACAAATTAAGAGCTTCATTGGCAACCGTCCTATCCACCACATCATGACCACCGACTTCGGCATAATCCCGAACCCGGCGCAACATCCTGTTAGCTATCCGCGGAGTTCCACGGGAACGTTTCCCAAGCTCAAGGGCCCCTTCACCATTGATATTCATGCCCAGAATTTTTCCTGAACGGCGGATAATAGCAACCAGTTCCTCAGGGGAATAAAATTCAAGCCGCAGCACAACACCAAATCTGTCCCGAAGCGGCGGAGTTAAAAGGCCCGTCCTGGTGGTCGCCCCCACAAGGGTAAATCTGGGTAAATCCATTTTCACCGACCGTGCCCCGGGCCCTTGACCAATAATAAGATCCAGCTGAAAGTCCTCCATCGCAGGATACAAGACCTCCTCGACAGCGTGATTTAATCTGTGAATCTCGTCAATAAAAAGCACATCACCTTCCTGCAGGCTGGTAAGTATGGCTGCCAAATCTCCCTGCTTTTCAATAACCGGACCGGAAGTTACCTTGATTCCAGCCCCCATTTCAGCAGCTATTATATAGGAAAGAGTTGTCTTCCCAAGTCCGGGAAAACCATGAAAAAGAACGTGGTCAAGGGGTTCTCCACGCCCACGTGCCGCCTGGAGAAAAATAGATAAGCTCTTACGAACCTGCTCCTGCCCGATATAGTCGGCAAGCAGCCTGGGCCGCAGGGCATTGTCATTAACAGGCTCACAGGATTGCGGAATCGGGCTGACCAGCCTGTCATCCGAACCAATATTTTCTTCAATGTTCATGCAAGGGTCCTCAGAACTTCACGAATAAGGGCTTCCACTGGAAGGGCATTAAACTCCTGTTCTCCCATCTGGTGTTTAACCGTACCAAGAGCCTCCCGCGCCAAAGGTTCAGAATAGCCCAGATTGGTTAACGCAGAAAGCGCATCGCTCACGCTACTGTTTACAGTGGAAATTGCAGAAACAGCCCCTCCGGCAACACGCCCCGTACCGCCGAGACTGGCAACCTTATCCTTTAACTCCACGCAGATTCGTTCTGCAGTCTTTTTACCAACCCCCGGCAAGGTGGTGAGCAGTTTGATGTCACCTTCAGCAATGGCCTGGCAGAGCTGTGACACCCTCAGTCCGGCAAGCATTCCAAGCGCCAGTTTAGGGCCAATCCCGGAAACCGTTTTCAGGACGAGAAAAAGTTCTTTTTCTTCTGCGTCAAGGAAGCCAAACAACACAAAGGAATCTTCACGGACATTGGTGTGAATATGAAAAAAAACATCCTCCCCCTGCTCCGGCATCCGCGCAGCAGTATCAGAGGAGACAATAACTTCATAGCCAACACCGCCAACATCCACTACCGCCTGTTCAGCCTTTTTAAAGAGAATTTTCCCAGAAAGTGACGCAATCATAGATATCACAAGATGAATTGATTGGCATGACAGATAGCCACCGCAAGCGCATCGGCAGCATCCGGGCTTGGAGCAGCATTCAGGTTCAGCAAGACACGAACCATGTGCTGAACCTGTTCCTTGGCAGCCTGCCCATAACCGGCGACAGCCTGTTTGACGACCCGCGGCGAATAATCATAAACCATAAGACCACTCTGCATTGCCGCAACTACGGCAGCTCCCCGTGCGTGCCCCAGCTTTAGAGCCGACCTGGGATTATTTGCCATGAAAACATCTTCAACTGCAGCAACAACAGGGTCATGAAGCTGAACAACCTCATTGATGCCTTCAAAAATTTCATTAAGCCGATGCGAAAAAGAATACTGCGGAGTTGTCTTCACAACTCCGCAGGCAACAAAGTACAGCTTTCCTCCCTGAACATCAATAACACCGTAACCGGTTTTTCTGCTGCCAGGATCTATCCCGAGAACACGTTCCAACAGTACACGCTGATATCTAAGAGAGCTGTTCCATCAAGGCATCGTCAATGTCAAAATTGGAGAATACATTTTGCACATCATCATGATCTTCGAGACTTTCCATCAGTTTAAGCAGAGATTTTGCGGTCTTTTCTTCGGTTACCTCAACAGTATTCTGCGGAATCATGGAAATCGAGGCGTCAATAAAACCAACCCCTTTCTCTTCAAGGGCACCACGAACATCTTCAAAATCATCAACAGTGGTGAAAATCTGAAATTCGCTCTCTTCTTCAACCACGTCATCAGCACCGGCTTCAAGAGCCATATCCATCAATTCTTCTTCGGAAACACCCTCCTTGTCAACCAGGATCAGACCCTTCTTTTCAAACATCCAGTTAACACAGCCGGATTCGCCAAGATTTCCATTATTTTTTGAGAAATAGTGACGAACATCAGCAACAGTACGGTTTCTATTATCGGTCAAACACTCAACCAGAACAGCAACCCCGCCCGGACCGTACCCTTCGTAGAGAATCTCATCATAGACCTCACCGGCAATCTCACCAGTTCCTTTTTTTATCGCACGTGTGATATTGTCCTTAGGCATATTCTCACTCTTTGCAGCGGCAATAGCCGTACGCAGACGAGGGTTCCCTTCAGGGTCCCCGCCACCGGATCTGGCAGCAACTGTAATCTCTTTGATCAGGCGGGTGAAAATCTTCCCCCTCTTGGCATCATTTGCCCCCTTCTTTCTTTTAATTGTTGACCACTTGGAATGTCCTGACATAGTACACCTGTATCTATACGTTAATAATTTGTTTCTAATTTCTCTGATAAGCCCATACAGCACTTCCAGGCTTATCAATTCTTCCTAAAATCCATCGCCAGAAGAAAAACTTCCCTACTCTCTATTCGCGAACTTTGAGGCTTTAACACCTTCGCCATGGCAAAGCGTTTTTTCACCTCTTTCACAAACTCAGGAAAATCCTCTCCCTGAAAAACCTTGCAAAGATAATGCCCTCTGTTCAGCAACAACTCATCTGCAAGCTCCAGGGAATGCCGGACAAGGAGTAAGGACTTCTGGGCATCAGTCCACTTGTTGCCAGTTGTTCTGGGAGCCATATCGGATATAAGCACCCTGAAGCCCGGCCTGAACCGCCTTACAGCAAGCAGAAGCTCTG
>PDWJ01004395.1_pt1 | contig 12474 bp, 11 predicted proteins | sample 1430881 | NCBI WGS metagenome assembly PDWJ01 (sample SAMN01162460, study PRJNA174530) | Oral metagenome, whole genome shotgun sequencing project. | biome: Marine environment; feature: Marine mammal; material: Swab sample of the gingival sulcus; isolation source: swab sample of gingival sulcus... | reverse complement strand
CCGACAATATGATCCATATTGATCGTGTAAAAAAGAATAATGGGGCTAATTGTTATCCAAATTAGTCCATAAAAGTTGCTGATGAGAAATTGGGGTTAGACCTGAGATTGGGATGATGCGAGGGCAGATACTAACAGAGGTGTGTGAATATTCTTGGGAAAAATAACAGCGTTGTCGAAGGAGGATTGCTTGTGCCACCCTCTTTTAATCAGCTGCTTCTTAGCAGAAATATCTTATTGTAATACCATTTTCCATGACTGGGCATCACGTTGAAAGATGGTTCTTCCAAAATGCTGCAGCATATGCAGGGCCTGTTTTTCTGTGTGTTCTGTAAAACGCAGGCGGTTTACGCGGTGAAGTGGTTCGTCAATGGCAGAGGAAAGCAGCTTGATGGTACCCATTGCCAGTGGCGTGGCAGAACCCTGATAGTTGTTTGTACATCTGTCACAGATAAGCCCGCCCAGGCTGTGGTAAAAGGTGTAGGTCCGGTTTTTGTTGAGCGCCCTTCCACAGAGATGACAGCCTGCCAAATATGGTTGGTATCCGAGATGATTATAGAGACGGCTTAGAAAAATCACAACGACCGTGCGGGGTATCCTCTTTGATTCAAATGTCTGTAATGCCCAGATAAGGAGATGGAAAATCTCTTTATCTTCCTGATGAAAAGGGGTTGAGCTAAGCATGATTTCCCGAATCAGCGAAGCTGAGAAATAGAGAGGGATCTGTTCACGAATGGAGATGAAACTTTCCAGGAGTTCCGCGTCATGGATAAAGGCGAGATCTGAATTTTTTCTAAACGAGTAGGAGAGTGTGAGGTAGCTGAGCAGTTCCAGTTTGTTGACAAATCTCTTTTTACTGCGGAATGCGCCTTTGGCGATACCTGTGAATTTTCCCAGTGTGTCTGAATAGAAGGTGATGATTTTATCAGATTCGCCATGATCCCTGTAATCCAGAACCACAGCTTTGCATGTTTGCTGTATCATTCAGCGGATATGACCGGAAGGTTGATGAGAATCTCACCGTGTAACGGTGGCGGCAGTTGCAGCGGTTCTCCGTTTACCTCTATGGCAACTTTCGCATTTTCCTTAAACTTTATAAAAATGGAGCTTTTGCTGTACCAGTTCCTGATGGAACCTTTGGTATAGATTTCTTCTTCCAGCCTGGCATCGTCCACTGAGACGGCGATAACCGTATCTTCAAGGAACTTCACCGTAACGATATAGCGGGGAGTGGGCATTTGCGCATCATTTGGGCTGTTTTCTGAGCGGATGCCCATGTCTGTCTGTATAGCGCTTTTATCTTTTGCTGGTTCCTGCAGCTTCTGAATTTTTTCACTTATAAAGGTAGCTGGATTCCAGGAGAAATAGAGGGAGAGCAGAGCAGTGGCAACCACGAGCAATACGAGAGACAGGCCAATTAAAGTGCGCAGGGTACGGCTTGGTCTGGCTGCGAGTATTTCTGTTTCGTTGTCTTGTTTGGTGAATTTTATGTGTTGCTTTTTCTTCGATGGTTTTTTATCGACCTCAGTGTCAAAACGATGAAGAATCTCTTGGATGGGAAGTCCCAGCTGTTTTGCATATATGGAATAGAAACCCCTGGCAAATCCCGTTGGCGGCAATGATGCGTAGTTGTCCTTTTCCATCGCACGCAGTATCCGTGGTGAAATTCTCGTGGTCGCTGCGATATCAGAAATATCCAAGTTTTGATCGTTGCGGGCCTGCTGGAGATAATTTCCCAGTGTCTGTTGGTCTGCCTCTAGTTGTGGCTCATTTTTCATTGGTCTCAAGAGATGGAGCGTAATTTTTACAAAACGAGGATGGGGGAGCAGTATTACAGCATTTTCTTGATGTAGGTTTTTTCTTTAATGTCTTTTGCCCAGTTTTTGTACTCCTTTTGGAGTTCTTTTTCAAACAGTGTTTGACGAATTTCTTCTTTCACTTCAAAATATGGAGCCACATTCATCATGTCACCATTTTCCTGTGTGGAGAGAAGTTTGAAAAATTGATATCCAATGGGGGTTTCAATAACAGGGGTCACTTCACCCACGCTGAGCCTCATGATCGGGTCTTTCATGTAATCAGCCATGTCTTCGAGGGACAGAAAACCAAGATTCCCGCCGTCTTCAGCGCTGGGGAGATCTGAATTTTCTCGTGCCAGAGCGGTAAAATCTCCTCCTTCCATTACCTTGCGGTGCACCTCATTTGCCTTGTGCAGCGCTCGTACTTTATCAGCTTCTAACAGGGCAGGGCTGTCCTGAAGATCTTTGGACTTGCCGTATACAAATCCCATTTGTAGAAGATCATATGCTTTTTGAGAGTTTGCGCTGACGTATACCGTATTATAATACCCTTCAATCATTTCTTCGGTGATGATAATTTTAGATTGGATCGCATGCATGATAAGTTTGTCTCTCAGCAGCTTATTACGCAGGGACTTTTGAAAGGTGCTCAAGGGTATGCCTGCTCTGTGGAGCTCGTCAAGAAGCTGATCTTCCGTGATATTCATCGCTTCGATATTTCTTCTGTATGCCCTTTCAAATTCCTGTTCACTGATGGTTACCCGTGCAATTTTTGCCTGTTGATTGATGATTTTCTGGTCAATGAGCTGATCGAGAAGCTGTGCTCTCACCATATCACGAGTGTGTTCCTGTTCCTGTTTATCAAGGGATTGCTCTGTTTTTCTAAAATACTCTTTCATTTCTTCATTAAGTTCTGAAAGAGTAATAATATCATTGTTTACAACGGCAACCACACGGTCAATCAGTTTTGCCTTAGCATGGAATGGGAATAAAAAAAGAGATGTCGCTATCACGATGAAAAAAAGAAGACTCAGGGAGCTTGTGCTGTTCGTTTCTGTGAGTTTTTTTAACATGAAATTTTCCAGGTTCAGAGTAATATGTATAGTTGTGTCAAGCAAAACACTGTCCGGTTTTTGACTGATGGGCATTATTTACCATGAGAGATGAAAAGAGTGAAATGTTTTGTTGAAAAAAGAAGAAAAACTCATGGGAAGTTCGGGGCGAATCGAATATTTCCTGTATTGACAAAATATCTTCTGGGAATATGGTGTTGGCATAATTATGAATTGTTGGCCAGGTTTTGTTATAAAGAGGTATTCAATGAACTGGAAAAAATGTAGTGTTCTTGTCGTCTGTTTGTGTTGTATTATAGCTTCTCAAGCCTTTGCAGCAAAACAGATGCCCGCTTTTTCTCTGAAAAATCCTGTGAATGGAAAACAGGTAGAGAGTTCGTCATTTGCAGGAAAAGCTCTTTTGGTAGTCTTTTTTGGCACGTGGTGTCCACCATGTATTCAGGAGGTTCCCACGTTAAATAAACTGCAAGAAAAATATGAGCGTGATGATTTTTCTGTTGTCGGGATCTCTGTGGATACCGGTCGTGATCGTGTTGTTAAAAAATTCATTAAAAAGCAGAAAACTGTCTACCCTGTTATAATAGCTGACGCAAAAGTAATACGTGATTTTGGTGGTGTGTATGGGATCCCGGTGTCTTTTCTTATCAACAGAAAGGGGCATGTGGTAAAGAGATATCAGGGCTATCAGCCGTTCTCTGTTCTTGAAAAAGATCTGCGTCAGATCTTGTAATGTCCTGTATTTGAGAAAATGTGTGAAGCGTCTGGAAAATGATATATTTCCTTCCCGGGAGAGAAGTCGGTGGAATTTGTAAAAGCGATTATTCTGGGCGTTATTCAGGGAATAACAGAATTTTTACCTATTTCCAGTTCGGGACATCTGGTTATTGGTTCAGAGCTTCTTGATTTTCAGGGACAGGGAATAACCTTTGATGTCTTTGTGCATCTGGGAACCCTTCTTGCTGTCATTGTCTTTTTTCGAAATGAAATGAAAGAGATGGTTTTTGCTCCGTTTCGGTTTCTTACTGGTGAGCGGAGCAGGGATGTGCTCCATTTTTTCAGAATGGATATGTATGTAATTATTGCGACACTCCCGGCTGTCTTTGTCGGTTTATTTTTAAAAGATTTTATTGAAGCCATTTTTTCCAGCCTCTTTGTTGTCTTTACCATGTTGGCTGTGACTGGCTGTATCATGATACTGAGTAGATTTTTACCAGATCGAAATAAAGAACCTGCTCCCTTGAGCGCATTGCTCATTGGTTGTGCCCAGGCCTGTGCAATTTTCCCTGGTCTTTCAAGATCGGCATCAACGATTTTTACTGGAATGCTGCTTGGTATTGACCGTGAGACGGCGGCACGTTTTTCTTTCATTATGTCTGTTCCTGCAATTTTAGGTGCTGTTGTATTGCAGCTGGGAAATGTTTTGCAGGCAGAGTCAGGCAATTTTTCTGTGTTACAGGTTGCTGCCGGCACCATTGCTGCAGCCATATCGGGATATTTTGCAATAGCGCTGCTTTTAGATGTCGTAAAGAAAAACAGACTGCAATGGTTTGGATATTATTGTATCCTGATAAGTTTTATCGGATTTATTTTCCTGCTGTAATGATAGCGACAGAGTAAACAGATGATTTCTTACCCTGTTAACCTTACCATTAAAAACAAGAAATGTGTTGTTATCGGTGCGGGTGATGTGGCAGCACGAAAAATCAAAGGACTTTTGCAGTGCGAAGCCGATGTTCATGTGATCAGTCCTGATATTACCGATATGTTGCAAATTCTTGTCGAGCAAAAGAAAATTGTCTATCACAAAAGGGCATATCGGTATGGCGATCTTGAAGGGGCTTTCCTTGTCTTTGCAGCAACGAATCATCGCAGCATCCAGGAGGCTGTTACAAAAGAGGCAGACCAGAGAGGTATTCCTGTAAATATTGCTGATGCCCCTTCTTCCTGTTCGTTTCAGGTTCCCGCGAAAATACGGCGGGGAGATCTGCTGTTGACGATTTCCACAGGCGGGGAAAGTCCTGCTTTGGCTTCGTTTTTGCGCAAGAATCTGGAAAAAGCCTTTGGCTGGGAGTATACGCAGCTGGTATGTCTGCTTGGCCGGATACGTGATGAGTTTATCAGAAAAAATGAGCCGAAAGAAAATTACCTTGTTGTTGTGGAAGAACTGATGCAGACGGATATTATTGAAATGATCCGTTATCAGGAAATAGAAAAAGTTTATCACAGACTTTCTTCCCTGGTGCCTGAGAGTATTGATTTGGAGAATATTATGATGATATGTATGAAATATTGAATGCACCAACGTTTCACTTCAGGTTGCAGAGAATGGTATTATAATTTTGGTAACTATTTGTTTTTATATTATGTTTTTTTCTATATTTGCTACTACATATCTGTTGGGAGGGGATCACACGTATGAACGCTGATCGTCTTACTCTGCTGGGGGTGAATCATAAGACCGCTCCTGTTCATGTACGTGAAAAACTTGCTCTTGTCGAAGGGTATGAAGCCCCTTTGCTGGCCTTAAGGAAGATAAAAGAGCTCAAGGAGATTTATTTACTGTCAACCTGCAACCGTGTGGAGCTGCTCTTTGTCGTCCCCAGGGAGGTTGAGGTAAAAGACAGGGTACTGACAGCGTTATTTGGTGATATTGCTGACGGTGTTGCCGGCAGTAATTTTTCAGATTATTTTTATACATATTATGATGAAGCGGCGGCACACCATCTGTTTTCAGTTGCTGCCAGCCTCGATTCGATGATTGTGGGTGAAGCGCAGATACTGGGGCAGATCAAGGCGGCTTATCGTCAGGCTTCTTCATTCGGCTGCACCGGCGCTCTTTTGAATAAGTTACTTCATAGAAGCTTCTTTGTGGCAAAACGGGTGCGCAATGAGACAGGAATTGGCTGTGCGGCTGTTTCAATAAGTTATGCTGCTGTGCAGTTGGCCAGGAAAAAACTTGGCGGTTTAGATGATAAAAAGGTGCTGGTTATTGGTGCCGGAGAGATGGCAGAACTGGCTGTTGAGCATCTGATGGGGCAGGGTATTGGTGAGGTTGTTGTTGCCAATAGAACGATCTCCAGGGCTGCGGCATTGGCTGGACGGTTTTCAGGAAAAGCGGTATCATTAAATGAGGTACAGGAACAACTGCAGGCGGTGGATATTGTCATCAGTTCCACCGGAGCAAAAAACGAAATCTTAAGCTGTGAGGATGTCCGTCCGATCATGAAAAGAAGAGGGAACAGGCCTCTTTTTTTTATTGACATCGCTGTTCCTCGTGATCTGGATCCCAGGCTTGATGAACTTGAGAATGTGATTCTCTATGATATTGATCATTTAAATAATGTAATTGCCGCAAATAAGTCTGAGCGGGAAAAAGAGGCAGTTCAGGCCAGAAATATTATAGATGAGGAAAGTCAGAAATTTACCCGGTGGCGAAAAGGGATGGCCCTTACCCCGACTATTCGGGCAATGCGCGATAAGGTAGCGGCTATTTGTTCTACAGAGCTGGAACGTACTCTTGCCAAAATGCCTGAAATCGGAGATGAAGAGAGAGTGCAGCTGGAGAAGATGGTGAAAGCGATTGCAGCCAAAGTTCTTCATGATCCACTGGTATATTTAAAAAACAAAGACTGCGAGAGCAGTAACCGAAAGAAAATATATAATTTTCGCAATATTTTTAAATTGGAAAACGGGTAGCTCTGGCTTCTCATCATTGTATATGTCCTGGTTCATACTGCAAATTATACGGTAATGTCGTAATTGTATGAGGCTGGATAGGGATAAAGGTTTTTATTCTGCTTTTTATTTATCATAGTATGTTTTGTTATGTGAAACGTAACATCCACTGCCCTGCCTGAAATGGTATAATCTACTATAAGACCTGGAAATGAATATATCCAAAAAACAATATGTACTGATCCTGAACAGTATTGTTCTTTTCTGCTTTTCTGTTTTTGCCGCTGCTGAAGTGGAATTTGACCAGAAAAAGAACAGGCTTATTGGATACATGCTTTACAAACAGCTGCCAGCCGTTCATTACAGCAATAAACGACTGGATAATGCACTTTCAAAGGCTGCGTTTGTATTATATTTGAAGCAGCTTGATTACCAGAAAAGATTTTTGTTACAGGAAGATGTAAACAAGCTCAGCAGATTACAGCTGGAAATCGATGATAATCTGGAGAACGGAAATATTGTATTGCCAAAACTTGGTTATCAGCTCTTATCTGACAGACTGCTTCAGGCCGAACGGCTGGCAAAAAAGGTTATGGCAACAGGGTTTGATGTAAAAAAAGAGGAGTATTTCGAAACAGATCCTGACAAGCTTGCCTATGCCGCCAATGAAAAAGAGCTGGAAGACAGGTGGCGAAAGATACTGAAAGCGCGTGTTATTTCCAGGTATCTTGATTTGCTGGAAGATGATACGCACGGGAATGGAGAAAGTGTTCTTCTCTCTGGGCAGACTTTGAATAAAAAACTGTGGGATGAAGCTGTGGAAAAGGTGAGAAAGGCCGTTGATCAGCTTTTCATCAGATTGCATCGGGAAACACTCCAGGATCATTATGACAGGTTTTTTTCTTCTTTGGCCAGAGCCTTTGATCCGCATACCAGTTATATGCCGCCTGCTGGAAAAGAAGACTTTGATATTCATATGCGCGGCAGTCTCGAAGGGATCGGGGCTATGCTGCGTGAAGAGGATGGCTATATCAAGGTCGTACGTATTATGGCCGGAAGCGCCTCTGCCAGGCAGGGCATGCTGCAGGCAGAAGACATTATCCTGCGGGTGGCTGAAGCTGATGGTGAGCCGGTGGAAATTACCGATATGCGGCTTCGCGATGCGGTTCGTTTTATCAGAGGGCCGAAGGGGACAGAGGTACGTCTCACCGTGAAGAAACCTGATGGCGAACAGGTGGTGATACCTATCGTTCGTGATGTTGTCCAGATAGAGGAAACCTTTGTTAAAAGTACGGTTCTTGACATTGATGGTGTGAAAACTGGATATATTATGATCCCCAGTTTTTATCGTGATTTTGAGGGAACAAAAAATGGCAAGGCTGCCAGAAATTCAACAGATGATACCAAAAAAGCTCTTATTGAGCTGAAAAAACAGGGTATTGAAGGTCTTATTCTTGATCTGCGCGATAACGGTGGGGGATCTTTGGTAGATGCTGTGGATACCACCGGTCTGTTCTTGAAAGATGGTCCTGTTGTCCAGGTGAAAAACAGTTTTGGCCGCAGGAAAGTGCTCAATGACGAGGATGATACCTTGCTTTGGGATGGCCCGATGGTGGTACTGGTAAATATTTTTTCTGCCTCAGCTTCAGAAATTCTGGCGGCCGCCTTACAGGATTATGGCCGGGCAGTAATTATAGGCGGCGGGCATACTCACGGCAAGGGAACGGTACAGACCATAATCGATATGAATGATAACATACCGCTTTTGCGTTTGCGGGAGTACTCTGACCTTGGTGCGTTGAAGGTTACTATCCAGAAATTCTATAGAATAAACGGGGGCTCTACCCAATATAAGGGGGTAGTTCCTGATATTATCCTGCCGTCGTTGTACGAATACTTGCAATCAGGCGAAAAATATCTTGATAATTCTCTTCCCTGGGATCAGGTCGCTTCTCTATCCTATCGGCCGTATGACGGTGGACGTACTGACAGGATACTTGATATTTCTGCACTGCAAAAGAAAAGTATGGCCAGGCTTGAGCATGATGAGGATCTGAAAGTGATTGCAGAAGAGGCTGCGAAGTCAAAGGAGAAAATGGAAAAAACCCGTTTCTCTCTTCTGTTCAGTGAAATGCAGAGGCAGCGGCGGCTGGTAAATGAAGCGCGTGATAAGGTTGGCGCTCATTACAAAAAATACAGTGAAGATCAGGGAGATGAATTAAAAGATAATACGCAGGGACAGGATGGTACTAAAAAATGGAAAGCGCTCCTCTATGAAGATCCGTATGTGCGTGAGTCGGTTCATGTGCTTGAAGATATCGGTGCAGCGATGAAGGTTGTTGCAAAATAGATACTCTAAAAAAACCGGACTGGAAAAAGTTAGTGTTGACTATCCTCATTTCCCCAGGTAAGAGGAAGATACATCGAATTTTTTTAAGGAAAAGTATAAAGGATTTTATACTTGAAAAAGGGGGTGAAAGATGCTAAAAAGGGGACGATTTTGAGTGGTGGATTATCAACTTCGGGTAAATTTGTTGAGTAATTACAGGTACTAATAATATTGCTATTGAAGCAGGTGGAAAGGAGCTGTCTGGAGGAAGATTTTGCTTGATTTAGCTGAGGCATTTAGAAAGCATGGTGATAAAATTATTGAACAATGGGTTCAATATGTACTTAATACGTACAATTCATCAGCTTTTTTTCTGAAAGAAAAAGATGCATTTGCAAACCCCACAGGGGCTGTTATCAGGAAATCTCTTCGGGCACTGTTCCTTCTTTTTGCTAAAAATGCTGATGCCCTGGAGTATAAACCCAGCCTCGAGAGTCTTATGCAGCTTCGTGCTGTCCAGGACTTTTCCCCTTCTCAGGCGATAGCCCCGATTAATGGGGTGAAACATATAACCAGAGAGATACTTGGAAAAGACAGTGAACGGAAACACCTGATTGCAGAACTGTATGATTTTGAATTTTGTGTTGATGTTGCTGTTTTACACGCCTTTGATATCTATATGGAATGTCGTGAACGGTTGTATGATGTTCGTATTCAGGAGATCAAAAGCAAAAGACATATACTGACTGACAGTAGATGTCCATCCCGACTGGTTACAGAAATATCAATAGATCCTGCTGAAAAAGAAATGAACAAGTAAACGGCTGCCTGCCAAATGATTGAAATACCGTATTTGGTGAAGGTTGCTATAACCAATAATAACTTGAAACGAGGTAAGAAATGAAGTACGCCTGTTCATTCCTGGCAGTCATTGCTCTTGTCGTGATTGCGTGGATTGGTTCCCAGATACCGGGAATGGAGTACCTGTTTGGTGTTGCTCTTCCCTATCTGGCCTTTGTGATTTTTGTCGGTGGCTTTTTGTACAGGGTCATCGGCTGGGCAAAGGTGCCGGTGCCGTTTTCGATTCAGACAAGTTGTGGTCAGGGGAAATCGCTTGATTTTATCAAACGCGATAGATTGGAAGCACCAGATACAACTGCCGAGGTGGTTGGTCGGATGTTCCTTGAGATTGTGTGTTTTCGGTCACTGTTTCGGAATACCAAATCACAGATCCATGACGGTCCTCATATCACCTATGAGTCACATAAATGGCTGTGGTTATGGGCATTGATTTTCCACTATTCCTTTCTGATACTTGTCTTGCGACATTTGCGTCTCTTTCTCGATCCAGCACCGTTCTGGATTTCCTGGCTTGAGTTTGGGGATGGTATTTTCCAATTTGGTGCACCGGGGATGTATGTGACAGATATATTGATTGTTGCAGCTGTGGGGTACCTGTTTTTGCGCCGTGTCTGGAATGTAAATATCCGCTATATTTCGCTGGTAAATGATTATTTTCCGCTGCTGCTGATCCTGGGTATTGCCTTGACCGGTATTCTGATGCGTTATTTCCTGCGTACAGATATTGATATTATCAGCATTAAACGTCTAGCTGTCGGTCTTGTCACCTTTTCACCTGTTATCAGTAGTGAAATTGGAACAATCTTTTACATCCACCTCTTTCTTGTCTGTGTACTGTTCATGTATTTTCCGTTCAGCAAGCTGATGCATATGGGCGGTGTATTTATGAGCCCCACACGAAATATGAAAAACAATACCAGGGCCGTTCGCCACATTAATCCCTGGAACCCGGACATCAAGCCGCACTCCTATGCCGGTTATGAGGATGAGTTCAGGGAGTTTATGGCAGCTAACGGTATTCCTGTAGAGAAGGAACTTCCTGCAAAAGAAAATGAAGAGTAACCGTATAATACGAGATTAAGGATATAGCGATGTCACTTATCAAACTAGAGCAGTTATCAAAAAGCGTGGTAGAGGGGCCATCCCTGGTGACAGGGGCCGTTCCGAAAAAGGACTGGATGGATACCCCCGCTGTTTTCAAGCCTGGTAACTATGCCTATCCAGCCAAAAAGAGTATTGTTGAGTACTTGGACTCTCAGAAGGGTTTGGAGTTTCCCAACGCCAGAGAGTGGTCTCCAGAAGATGACGACTGGAAGCTGCCGGAAAACTGGAAAGATATAATTATCAATGGACTGGCCGAGCGGCTGAAGAAGTTCAGATCGTTGAAAATATTCATGGACTGCTGTGTGCGCTGCGGTGCATGTGCCGATAAATGCCATTTTTTCATTGGAACAGGTGATCCCAAGAACATGCCTGTTTTACGGGCAGAACTGCTTCGCTCCATCTACCGTAAAGAATTTACCTTGAGCGGTAAGATTTTAAGCAAGATGCTTGGCAACCGTGAGATGACAGCAGGTGTTTTAAAAGAATGGTTCATGTACTCCTATCAATGCACAGAATGCAGACGCTGTTCCGTTTTTTGTCCCTATGGTATTGATACAGCCGAGATAACCATTATTCTCAGAGAGTTGCTGCATCTGGTTGGGGTTGGTATCAACTGGATTCTTGAACCTGCTTCCAACTCAAACCGAACCGGGAACCATATGGGACTCCAGCCCCATACCTTCAAGGACAATGTTGAATTCCTGATTGACGATGTGGAAAACCTCACCGGTGTCCGTCCTAATGTGACCTTTAACCGTAAAGGTGCCGAAATCCTCTTTATCACCCCGTCAGCGGATGTTTTTGCTGAACCAGGGATCTATACAGCGATGGGGTATCTGATTCTCTTTGAGGCGCTGGGGCTTGACTATACCTGGTCGACATACGCCTCAGAAGGTGGAAACTTTGGCTTGTTCACCAATAACGAGACCATGAAGAAACTCAATGCCAAGATGTATGCCGAGGCGGAACGTCTTGGTGTCAAATTTATCATTGGCGGCGAGTGCGGTCATATGTGGCGGGTGCTCCATCAGTATATGGATACGATGAACGGTCCTGCTGATTTCCTTGAAAAACCGGTATCGCCGATTACCGGAACAGTTTTTGAGAATGCAGCTTCCACCAAGATGGTGCATATCTCAGAGTTTACGGCTGATCTTATTCGACATAATAAGCTGAAGTTGGACAAGAGCAGAAACAGCCATGTCAAGGCAACTTTCCATGACTCCTGTAACCCTTCACGTGCGATGGGGCTGCTTGAGGAACCGCGTTATATCCTGGATGCTGTGGTTGACTGGGTTGAGATGCCTGAAAATACCATTCGTGAGAAGACCTTCTGCTGCGGTTCCGGTACCGGTTTGAATACGGACGAGATTATGGAACTGCGTATGCGTGCAGGATTCCCACGGGCCAATGCTGTCAAGTATGTGCAGGAAAAACATGATGTAAACATGCTTTCCTGTGTCTGCGCCATCGACAGGGCGACATTGACGTCATTGATGAACTATTGGAACCCGGGAATGTCTGTCTGCGGTATCTCAGAACTTGTGGGCAATGCCATTGTACTCGATGGTGAAAATCGGGCCGAAGGTATGGATGAAGGTCTGAGGACCATGGTATAATCTCGACCGTAAAGG
>PDWJ01004391.1_pt1 | contig 12476 bp, 9 predicted proteins | sample 1430881 | NCBI WGS metagenome assembly PDWJ01 (sample SAMN01162460, study PRJNA174530) | Oral metagenome, whole genome shotgun sequencing project. | biome: Marine environment; feature: Marine mammal; material: Swab sample of the gingival sulcus; isolation source: swab sample of gingival sulcus... | reverse complement strand
AGTCTGTACAACCATTAGCATCAGAAACATAAACGGTATAGGTTCCTGCTGAAAGGTTCGAAATATTTGCGTTGGTTTCTCCATTTGACCACAGATAAGTAAAAGGTGGATAATCACCAACTACTGATAAATTTATTGCACCATCTGCCCCTCCACAATTAGCTTGGGTAATAAACTCATTAATTTGAATTTCATTTGGTTCAGTAATGGTTACCAAAGTATCTGGCAAGCCAGAAGTTAATGCTATATTCCATTCGAAAATATAACCATTATCTAAATTATATTGATCCGTTACTTCAATGGTCCAATCCCCATTCATTGTTGCTCCAACTAAATTGGTTAATGGTTCAAAAGAAGCATATGATCCCGCGGGTAAATAGTTGTCATTATAATTATGGCCTTGGGCATCTGTATAGTTTCTTGTATAATTATTAGATTCAGATACCATTGTCCCATAATTAGGTGTCATGGTCCAGCAATACTCGTATCCAGTACCTGGGTCAGTTAAGGTTGAACTTGCTTGACCATCAATTGGTGAGGTTGCTATTGGCTCTCCCAAATCACAAGACCCACCACCATTGAATTCTTTTAATATTACTTCCTCACCAGAAGGTGAAATAATTTTAATTTGTAAATCTCCTAAATAGGAATGTTCCATTGTTGCACAAACCTGTTGAACTTGAGAGATATTGGCTATCGTTTCACCTGTGTCAAAGCCAGAAATAGTTAAATCTGAAGTGTATGAAACTCCCGACCCATCAGGTAAAAATGTTTGCCCAGCATTATATAACCCTCCAATTACCAATGCTTCCGCTTTACAACCATAGGTGTCATAAACTTGAACCGAGTATTGACCGGCATCTAAACCTGTAATCGGGTTATTCATGGTTTGAGAGGTTACCCCATTACCACCATTTGTTGTAAAATGATAAGTGTAAGGCGGGAAACCTCCTGATGCGTTAACTTGGATACTACCGGTTGAATTATCAAAACATGTCAAATCAGATCCTTGTAAATCAAATTGAATTGGCTGGGCATCATTAATAAACAAAAATGCCGTATCAGCCGGAGCGCACAAAGTGGGTTGAAATATTAAATAAATGTCTTCCTGCCCTTCTGCAAAACCATCTGAAATTGAATTAATTACAATTGAGGCAGATGTTTGACCTGCAGGAATGGTTACCACTGTATCAATTTGTTGATAATCCACCCCATTTGTTGCTGATCCCCCAATTTGATAAGAAACCTGGGTATCAGTTGCAGACGGAGTGTCTAAGCTAATTGCAAAACTTGCAGGAATACAACCTTCTAAAGCAATATTATCTGCATTTACAGTTTGCGTATTGATGTCAACTATGCCCTGAATAAAACTGTTTTCTAATAAAAAAACTGCCGAATTAAAAATACCGTCACCTGCATCCGCAATAACTAATTTCATTGTATAAGTATTACAAGGCGTAAGATTTTGACGCTCAGCAGTTAATACTGTTGTCCAACCATCATACTGAACTGTAGACCCTCCGGCATTATCAATGTAATATTGACTATTAGTTACTGGATTAATGTTATTAATGGTTACTGGATTTGAAGTGCCTGGTACTAGAGCAATATTTTCTTCACCCACTATTCCAGGGCCACTAATGAAAAATGCAAAAACATCATTAAATGCCGAACTATTTGGTGGTGCATATTCAGGGTATTCTTCTGAGGCAAAGATATATTGGAATTGAATAAAATCAGATTGAACTTCAAAATCGAATTGTAAGGTAATGGCATCTTGAGTATTTACACCTGCTAATCCATCCATCTGAGTCGTTCCTGATGTTCCAAGATCATCCCCTGTACCTGCAGTATTATTGGGTCCCGGAGCATTGTTTACATTACCAGAAGACAAAATAACACCACTAGCCATTCCAATATTAGAATTTGTGCCATCAAACGAACCTGATGCCAAGGCTGAACCTGTTAGAGTAGCATTAGAAACTGTAACATTAGGACCTGCTAATATTTGAGCCAGCTGTGTAGCAGTTTGTGAATTATTAATCGTCAATTGATTGTATCCAGAGAAGGGAAACAATAAGAACAAAATTCCTATTGTTTTTAACTTTAGTATTTTCATGGTTGTTAGATTTTGAGTAAATCGGATGTAATATACAAAATTTCATAATCACAAAAAGATAAAAACCTTGCTACTATTGAAATGCTATTATATTATTCACTTAATAAATCAAGGGCAATCACTTTTTTAACCAACCCGGTTAAGTTTTTTACATCTAACTTTACAAATAAATTGCTCCGGTGCATTTCAACTGTTTTTTCAGAAATACAAAGTTCTTCTGCAATTTCTTTAGTTGATTTTTCGGTCATTAAAACTTTTAAAACTTCCATCTCTCGCCTTGACAAAACAAGGTCTTGATCATTTGTAAAGTTTTGTATTTTTTTCTGGGCACCTTTACTTAAATAATTTTTACCCGCAAATAAGGTTTCAATTCCAATTAAAATTTCTTCTACTGGCTCTGACTTTAGAATATAACCCTGGACTTTTTTGGAGATTCTTTTTATAGACACCCCATCTGAAACAGATGATAATACCAAAATTCTTAATTCTGGATATTGGTTTTTTAATTCATCTAAAAAGTCCATTGCATGGTGTTCTCCAAACTTAATATCTTGTATCAAAATATCAAATGGATTTTGCGTATGCTTAGACGTTTTTAGTTGAATATACAATTCATCTTTTGATTTAGCCGTGAAAATCTCTGCAGCCTTAAACCGGTTTTTAATAACGGTCTGTAAACCATCTAAAATTAATTGGTGATCATCTGCAAACAAAATTTTCATAGGACAAAATTACTAAATTATAGGAAGCCTCAAAACCACAATAGTTCCTTTGGTCAAAGTACTCTCAATTTCCATTTCCCCTCCCAAAGTTTTCATTCTATTTTTTATACTCACTAAACCTTGCGATTTAGATACTAAATCAGGTTTAAAACCAATTCCTTCATCTTCAACACTTACAATAATGAAATTATTTTCTTGTAAAACCTGTACATAACACACTTTAGATTTAGAATGTTTTTGGGCATTATTAACCAATTCTTGAACTATTCTAAACAAGACGTTGTTTTTATTTTTATCTAAAACAAAATCTTGAGTATTTTCAAAAAAGTTAATTCGAAAACTTGCGCTTGAATTTTCAATACAATAGCTCTTTAATGCTTCAACTAAAGTAGTATTGATAAGGTTCAAAGGCATTAAGTTATGCGAAATCCTTCTGGTTTCTTCATGTAAACTCGTTAATTGTTCGGTCAACTTTTTTAAGTGGTTCGACCCATTGGTTTGAATTTCATTTTCAAGTTGAATTTTTATGGCGGTAATGGTTGAAGCCACACCATCATGTAATTCATTTGATACCCTTTGACGCTCTTTTTCTTCACCTTCAATTAAGGCATTAAGTTGTTTGGTTTCAGTTTCTTTTTTTAAGTTGAATAATTTTTGATGTTGTACTTTTCGATAATAAATATAAACCCCAATCATCAAAATTAAAAGTGAAGATAACGCCAGAATCCATATTTTTCTTTTGTTAAGCGCTACTTCAGATTTAGCAATAATTAAATCTTGCTCAACCAATTGCTTTTCCTTTTTTTCAGTTTCGTACTGAATTAGCATCTTGTTAATGGATTTTTTAGATTCTAAACTTGACGTTTCTTTATAAATCTCGCGCGCTTCATTAATATTTTCGAATGCTTTTTTAAAATTGCCTTGGCCGAAATAAGCACGCCCCAAATGTTTACGAAGTGCATAAAGCATAAACTCATTTTTTAAAATTTTACAATCTTCAAGCGCTTGCTCTCCATAAATTATGGCTTCTTGGTATTGGTTAAGCGATTCAAAAGCAATAAGCAACCCCACTTTATTCAGCATACTATATTGCAACAACCTATATTGATTACTTAAATCCAAAGATTTTTTAAAATAATCGATTGACATTTCAGATTTTTCTAGCGCCAGGAAATATTCACCATAGGCATAATTCCCAATAATTTGTCCCAGAACATTTTGGTAACGCACGGATAAATTTATGCATTCATCAACCAATTTTTTTCCTTCTTCAAGTTTATTTAACTCAATGGCAGAAATAGCCGTAATCCCCGTAATTGAAGCCAAATAGGTGGTGTCGTTCAAATCCTTTAAATCAGTGTAAGACGATTTACTATATTTATAAGCCGATTCAAAATCAGTTAAATTAAAAAAAATGTTGGCTATATTATTTTTAATGAGCGCCGCTTGATAGCGATCATTATTCTTATCAAATACCTCTATGGCTTTTTTGTACTCATTTATAGCAGCCTCATACTTTTGTTGATAGGCAAACACTGAACCAATTACATTAAAATACTTAGCAATTTTATAATGAAAAGGTTGACGACTAAATAGTTTTTGTCCTTCTTTTGCCACCACAATGGCGGAATCCAATTGAGCGGTTCTAAACAATGCCTTTGCCAAATTGAAATAATACGTATCTTGAATCAACAAATTATTTTTGTTTTGATCTAAAATACGTTTTGCGGGTTGAGTTAAGGAATCAAATTGATTTGGACTTTGAGTGGCACGTGTAAAAACCTCAACAATTTGCAAAGAATCTGAAGCAGATTGAGCAAATGATAAAAATCGAATAAAAATGAAAAGTAAAACCGATATGCCTCTCTTAGCAAACATGTTAAATCACTTGTTGAATTTCACATAATGATTTATAATAACCGTCCTTTGCAATTAACTCATCATGATTACCCACCTCTACAATTTCGCCTTTTTTAAGCACAATAATCTTATCCGCATTTCTAATTGTACTTAATCTATGAGCAATAACTAAAGATGTTCTATTTTTCATTAAGTTATCCAAAGCGTTTTGAACAATTTTTTCGGATTCAGTGTCCAAAGCAGATGTGGCTTCATCTAAAATCATGATAGGTGCATTTGACAAAATCGCCCTTGCGATACTTACCCTTTGTTTTTGTCCTCCAGATAATTTATTTCCCCTATCGCCAATATTGGTGTCATATCCATTTTCTAAATCTTGAATAAATTCATGTGCATTAGCAACCTTAGCGGCATTAATAACGGCTTCATCCGTAACATTCGGATTACCAAATTTGATGTTGTTTTTCACTGTATCATTAAACAGAATAGACTCTTGTGTAACAATACTTATAAATTTTCTAAGGTTAACTTTAGTTAGATCCTTTACATTTACCTCATCCAACAAAATTTCACCTGATTTTACATCATAAAACCTTGGAATTAAATCAGAGATGGTAGATTTCCCGCTTCCCGACTCTCCAACCAAAGCTACCGTTTGTCCTTTTTCAATATCAAAACTGATTTGCTTTAATACTTCAATTTCATTGTAAGCGAATGACACGTTGTCAAACCTAATTCGGGTATTAAAACGCTCTTTTTCAACTGGGTTTTCTGGGTCTTTTATCGCTTCTGGTATATCCAATATGTTATTAATTCGGTCGAGTGAGGCTTCTGCTTTCTTCATGGCTGTTAATCCGCCAGCAATACCACCAATCGGTCTTAACAATTGAGAAAAAACAACAATAAAAGCAATAAAATCTTGTCCCTCTAGTCCGGCTGTTGTACCAGAAGCCACAGCATCTAAAATCAGCACACCTCCGTACCATACAATTCCCAAAAGGACTGCTGCACCAAAAAACTCATTTAAAGGAGAGGCTAAATCTCTACGTCTAAACGTACCTGTAACCGATTTTTGATGCTCCAAATTATCTTTTGCAAAGGAGGCTTCACTTTCGGCCTCTGCCGTAAACGCCTTTATGATTCTAACTCCACCAAGAGCCTCCTCAATTCTTGACAACAGCCCACCCATTTGCTCTTGGCTTTTATTTGATGCTCGCTTTAAACTCTTTCCTATTCTCGAAATTAAAAATCCACTTATAGGTAACAAGATTAAAGAAAATATTGTGAGCTGTGGACTCCAATAAAACAAAACACCCAGGCTAATAATAATAGCCAATGGTTCTCTAAAAATAATTTCAAGAACATATACCAGTGCCACTTCAATTTCATTCAAGTCAGATGTCATTCTAGATAATAAATCTCCTTTTTTCTCTTCTGAATAATGAGATAAGGGTAATCTGATGGCTTTCGAGAACAATTGTTGCCTGATATCTCGTACCACAGCCATACGCAAATAGGACTGAAAGTAAACTGCCCCATATCGGAACAGATTTTTAAAGAAAAAGGCAAGTAAAACCGTTATGCAAATAAACAACAATGCTCCTTTTTCCCCGTACGAATGAATAAAATCATTCATAAAATATTCGTAGTAATCATTAAAAAAAGCAAACAGATCTGTAGATTCATCCAATCTTGGTTTAACCAATTGTTGGGCCTCAGTACTTTCTTCTGGATTAAAAATTAACTTTAAAAAAGGCACAAAAAGAACAAGTGAAATTATATTGAAAATCACATAAAATAAATTGCTTATGATTGTTAAATAAGCATGCTTTTTTTGACTAAATGCCAATTTAAAGATTTGTTTCAAGCCTTTCATATCTCACAAATGTAAATATTTAATTACGAATTGCTTCTTAATTTTAGCAAACAATATAAAACACCATAATCTGGTATCACAAAAAACTTTTATATCTTTGCTTAAAATCAAATTACATTGGAATCATTCGACTACAGAGAAGAAAATTTGTCAAATCAAGATCAGGAATTAGACAAGGTTTTAAGACCAAAAGCCTTTAATGACTTTTCTGGGCAAAAAAAAGTGCTTGAAAATTTATCTGTCTTTGTGGAAGCAGCCAAAAGAAGAGAAGAATCTTTAGACCATGTTTTGTTGCACGGACCACCTGGGTTAGGAAAAACAACTTTAGCCACCATTATTGCTAATGAATTGGGGGTTGGCATAAAAATAACAACTGGGCCAGTTTTGGATAAACCTGGAGATTTAGCCGGTCTACTTACCAATTTGGAAGAAGGAGATGTGCTATTTATTGATGAAATTCATAGGCTAAGTCCGGTCATTGAGGAGTATTTATATTCGGCTATGGAAGACTTCATGATTGATATTATGATAGATTCTGGGCCATCAGCTAGGACGGTGCAAATTTCGCTTAATCCATTTACCTTGGTTGGTGCTACCACCAGATCTGGTTTATTAACCGCACCACTTAGAGCAAGATTTGGTATTAACAGTCGATTAGAATATTATAACGCCAAAACTTTATCAAAAATCATTATTCGTGCGGCAAAGATTTTAAATGTACCCATTAACCAAGATGCAGCACTAGAAATTGCCGGTAGAAGTAGAGGGACACCAAGAATAGCTAATGCCCTTTTACGCAGGGTAAGAGATTTTGCCGAGATAAAAGGAAATGGAACCATTGACATTGAGATTGCTAAATATGCATTGGATGCTCTCAATGTGGATAGAAATGGTTTGGATGAAATGGATAATAAAATTTTATCCGTGATTATTGATAAATTTAATGGTGGACCAGTGGGACTAACGACCATTGCAACCGCAGTGGGTGAAAATGCCGGAACAATTGAGGAAGTTTATGAGCCATTTTTAATTCAAGAAGGCTATTTAATGCGAACACCAAGGGGAAGAAAAGTGACAGAAGCAGCCTACAAACATTTAGGTAAGCATTTGGGTAACTTCCAGGGTGGTTTGTTTGGGGAGTAATTACAACCATTCTCGTTTTGACCAAAAAAGAAAGTATATCAAAGCAGATAAAAGCCAAAGCTAAAGAGCTTGGTTTTATGTCTTGTGGTATTTCAAAAGTTGAATTTTTGGAAAAAGAAGCCACCTATCTCGAAAATTGGTTGAACAATAACTATCATGGTAAAATGGCCTATATGGCTAATCATTTTGATAAAAGACTAAATCCAGCACTATTAGTTGATGGCGCAAAGTCGGTGATTTCCGTTTTGCTTAATTACTACCCCAAAACTGATTTGTTTCAAGATAAAGATTTCAAAATTTCAAAGTACGCCTATGGTACCGACTATCATTTTGTCATTAAACATAAATTAAAGGAATTGCTCAAATATATTGTGGAGGAAGTTGGAGAGGTGAATGCCAGGGTCTTTACAGATTCCGCTCCAGTTTTAGATAAGGCGTGGGCTGAAAAATCAGGATTGGGTTGGCAAGGTAAAAACGGTATGCTTATTTCTAAACAAAAAGGTTCGTTCTTTTTTGTAGGTGAAATTATTTTAGATCTCGACCTAGTTTATGATCAACCCACTTTAAACCATTGTGGTAGCTGCACTAAGTGTATAGATGCTTGTCCCACAGACGCCATTACATCTGCCAATATCATAGATGGGTCAAAATGTATTTCTTATCTCACTATTGAATTGAAAGATGAACTTATCCCAAATCAATTTAAGGACCAAATGCAAGGTTGGATTTATGGTTGCGATATCTGTCAAGATGTGTGTCCCTGGAATCGGTTTTCCGTACCTCATAAAGAACCCGAATTTGAACCACATCCAGAATTAGAATTAACCGATTGGCACGAATTAACAGAGGAGATATTTAAATCTATTTTTAAAAACTCTGCCGTTAAACGCACAAAATATAATGGGTTAAAACGAAATATTAGTTTCGTTAAAGAAGATTCTATTTCTTGAATTCCTTTAGAGGATTTTCAACAAATAAAATTAAACCTACAAAAATAAGCACCAAAAAATTATGTAGAATAAACGTCAACCAAAAACTATCAAACGTTAACAATTTACCAACCAAAAACAGCAAAATAGAAGACACTAAAAAGAAACCTACTTTTCGTAAATTATATTTAATTGGATAATGTTTTTGGCCTAAAATATGGGATAAAATCGTCATTGAAAAATAACAAATAAGGGTTGTCCAGGCCGCTCCTAGATATCCCATAATTGGAATTAATAATAAATTAAAACTAACTGTAATAGCCGCACCAAAAATGGCAATATAAGCTCCAAACTTTGTTTTATCAGCTAACTTATACCAAATAGACTGATTATAATAAATCCCCAAAAACACATTGGCTAAAAGCAAAATAGGCACAATCTTTAAGCCCTCCCAATACTCCTGATTTGGAATAAACCATTTAAAAACATCAAGGTTTAAAGAAATTACCAGAAACATTAAGCTCACTACAATCACAAAGTAGGTCATAACCTTTGAATAAATTTTTTGCTTATCTGTGTTTTTTTCTTGAGCAAAAAAGAACGGCTCCGCAGCGTAGCGAAAAGCTTGAATGAATAGTGTTATCAAAATGGACAATTTATAACTAGCTGAATAAATCCCTACTTGGGTTTGAGCATAAACTTGACCTTTATCGAGTAATAGTCTTTTAATTAAAATTCTGTCAAAAGTTTCATTAATAATGCCTGCAAAACTGGCAATTAACAAAGGGGTGGCAAACCAAACCATAGCTTTTGCCAAAGCTTTATCCAAAATAAACTTGAATTTTTTTATTTCATTTATCAATAAAATTGGTTTAATTAAACTAGAAATTAAATTAGCAATAAAAATAAAACCAATTCCAAACGCTTTGTGATTAGGTAATAAAACAAAAATAAAAAAGACATTTAATACAATATTTACCCCTATTGAACTTAGTTGAATTAAAGCAAATTGCTTGGGTTTTTCCTCTTGTCTTAACTTGGCCATAAACAAAGAAGAAATTGCATCAAAAACCAATACGAATCCAAACCAAATAACGTAGTTACTATGTTCTGGATACAACATCCAATTTGCAATAGATTGCGAAAAAACCAAAATCGATAAAATAAAAACAAGGTTAAGAACCAATACTATTGAAAATGCCTGATTAAATGTTTTTTCTTTATCCGTTGATTTATTGACAAATCTAAAAAAGGTAGTTTCCATACCATACATCAAAAACACCACAAAGAAGGCAACGTATGCGTAAAATTCGCTGACAACTCCATATTCATCTGGGTTAAAAAACTTGGTATGCAATGGCACCAATAAATAGTTCAGCAGTCGACCCAAAATGGATGACACCCCATAAATGGCGGTTTGACCTGCTAACTTTTTTATTGTGCTCATTTGGTTAGTATAAAGTAAAAAGTACAGAGTACAGAGTACTTAATACTTTTTACTAATTACTTAATATCTATTTTCTAAATTCAGCTTTTCTTTTTTCCATAAATGCTGTGGTACCTTCAACAAATTCTGGTGTACCAAAACATTTTCCAAACTCTTCAATTTCTTTGTCATAACCATTTACTCCATCCACATAATTAGAATTGATAGCCCGCATAGCAGCCGAAATAGCATTTGGCGAATTTTTTAAAATTTTTGAAGCAATTTTTTCAGCTAACCCTATTAATTCATCTTGAGCTACAACATGGTTAACTAACCCCCAAGATTTAGCTTCTTCCGCAGAAATCATCCCGGCAGTCGTTACCATTTCCATAGCTTTTCCTCTACCTACTAATTGCGCCAATCTTTGTGTACCACCATAACCAGGAATTACGCCTAAAGACACTTCTGGCAAGCCCATTTTTGCGTTATCAGAAGCTACTCTGATATGAGAGGCCATAGCCAATTCTAATCCGCCACCTAAAGCAAATCCATTAATGGCTGCAATAACCGGTTTACTCATATTTTCGATAAGGTTAAACAATTTAGACTGACCCTCAGCCGCTAACTTCTTACCATTTTCAACATCAAAGCTGGCGAATTCTTTAATATCAGCTCCCGCTACAAATGCTTTTTCTCCCGACCCTGTTAAAATCACAACCCCAATGTTTTGATTTGTATCTACCTGTTTTAAAGCCTCATGCAATTCTCCAATAGTTTCTTTATTCAAAGCATTTAATTGATTCGGACGATTGATAGTAATTTTTAAAACATGTCCATTTTCTTCAGTCAAAATATTTGTATAGCTCATTTTTTGTCGTTTTTAGTAAAAAAATAAAAGTAGGTATATTTAACCTTTAGCATCCATAATTTTTCTTAAATTTTAAACATTGTTTTGTGACTAATCTTAAAAAAAGATAATTTTTAGGTGGAGTAATCATTTTATTTTTAATCATTGATTATTATTCTTATTTTAGCAACCTTAAAATGGACACAAATCAAAAACAAGCCAAAAAAGGATTAAGAACCGCTTATGTCGCAACAATTGTTGGAATTGTTTTGGTTTTAACCATTTTAGGTATTTCATCTTGGATTATTTTGGGTGTAAATCACCTAAATCAACAAAAGAAAGAGGAGTTAGAAATTGATTTGTTTTTCGATAAATCCGTTAATGAAGTTCAGCTCAAATTAATTGAAACAGAGTTAATGGAAAAACCTTATGTGGCTAAAGCTTTTTATAGATCAGCAGATGAGGCTTGGGAAATTACCAAAGAAATTGTGGGAGACACAGCTTTATCTATTATAGGGGGTGAAAATCCAATAGACCAATCTGTTATCATCAATTTAAAAAATGACTACGTCAACATAGACAGCATGCACAACATTGAAAATGAACTAATGTTAGAATATGAAGGTTCAATAAATGAAGTGTCCTACAGAGAGGAAGCCTTTGAGGAGGTTAATATAGGCATGAAAAAATTGGTTTACTTTATTTTATTATTTGGTTTGCTCTTGCTGATTGTCGCCATTGGTATGATTAATAACACCATTCGTTTAGCCCTATACTCAAAGCGATTTACCATTAAGACCATGCAATTGGTTGGCGCAACCCCGAAATTTATTCGCAGACCTTTTTTATGGCAAGCAGTTGGGCAAGGATTAATTGCCGGAATATTTGCTGGCGCCATGGTTTTTGGATTCATTTTGTTAATTGAACAATTTATGCCTTCTGTTATTTACATGACCGATATTAAATTATTTTTAGTGGTTTTAGCAGGCATTATTTTATTTGGAATTTTAATTACCGTTATATCTACATCTTTGGCGCTAAGAAAATATTTGCGACTTAAATTAGATAGATTATACGGATAATATTAACTTTGAACTATGAGTGAGAATAATAAATTTGTATTTGGAAAAGATAACTACCTCTATATCATTGGTGGTATTGTAATCACAATTATTGGTTTTTTACTAATGATGGGTGGTGGGTCTGAAGATCCAAATGTTTTTAATGAAGATGAGCTTTTCAGTACAGGAAGAATTACCATTGCCCCATTTTTAGTAATTTTAGGTTACGTTGTGGTGATTTTTGGTATCATGAAAAAAAGAAAAATTACTAAATAAATTTCATGTCAATTATTCAAGCCATTGTCCTTGGTATCATTCAGGGATTAACTGAATTTTTACCCGTTAGCAGTAGTGGTCACCTAGAGCTTGCAAAAGTCATTATGGGCGATCAATCTGTTCCAGAAGAAAGCATGCTGATGACGGTTGTTTTGCATTTTGCTACAGCCTTAAGTACGGTGGTCATATTCAGAAAAGAAATTTTACAAATCATCTC
>PDWJ01009847.1_pt1 | contig 12477 bp, 14 predicted proteins | sample 1430881 | NCBI WGS metagenome assembly PDWJ01 (sample SAMN01162460, study PRJNA174530) | Oral metagenome, whole genome shotgun sequencing project. | biome: Marine environment; feature: Marine mammal; material: Swab sample of the gingival sulcus; isolation source: swab sample of gingival sulcus... | reverse complement strand
CTCATCGTCGGTGTTGAGTTGTTTGCTGACTCGGGTGACCACATCAAGATGCCCGGTGGTGACGGTGCCGTCACGTAGCGCGTCAGCCAATGGTGTCACTTTGGTCATCGTGGTGGCGCGTTGACGAAGAGCGTTCACGTCACGAGATGAGCTGCGGGTGGATTCAGCGATCTGGGTGTCACCGAGTGGTGATCGTCCACCAAGTTCACCAGCGATATCGGCTTGAGCGGCGAACAACCATGACATGTGAGACGTGATATCGCGCAGAGCAGAGTTGAGTCGATGGGTGTCGACGGAGAGATCAGCTGCGACCGCGGCGATCTTGCGTACTCGTTCGAGTTCTTGCTCTAGTCGATCTAACATCGTACATATGATCGTATCCAGCACCTGCAGCAGGGGCAACACGAACCGAACGATTGTACGAAAAGTTTCACGGCTCTCCATTGACAGGCGTAGCATCATCGATTACCCACCCAGCGGCGGCAGGTCAGCTCGGCACCGGTTGATCGGTCATCAGCTCACCCCTGCATCGTGCAGGCGAGGTCGCGGTGGATACCGCGGAGCACGCACATCTCAGAGATGTTCTTCGTCAGCTCCATCGATGCCCATCCCACGACATACACGAAGGGGCGCTCATCGGTGTACGGGAACGTGGTGAGCGCTGACGATTCGAGCTCATCAGCATCGAGCGCTGCCACAAACTCAGACCACTCAGCCCACAGTTCGCGAAGCAGTGACAGGGCGGCATCGGGGCCTGGCCACTCAACCATCTCCGGTGCAGGTGCTGGTTCTCCTTTGGTGTGGGCCAGCAGGGTGCGCAGCCACCAGATCGGATGCCACATCGTCCAGGCAAGTGACGGCGTCGGCAGATCCGGGTATTCGTCGCCGATCTCGCCAAACCAACGTCCATCACGGCGATGGACGGTCCAACTGCGGGGATCGATCTGCCACAAGCATTCATCGAGGGTCAGATCAGCCAGCGCCTCGTCGGCAAGTCTGAACATCACCTGGACCTGCTGATCGATCACCGCTCGGACTGAGGGATCGGTCGGAATCGGCGGCATCTGCACAACCTAGCGTGGTGCCCTCACGCGAGCCCTCTGGTGGCACGCGCCTTAGGTTGCCGACGTGGCGCGATCGCGAGTCGAGACATGCGCTCGTGAAGGATATTTCGGGTGGTTGACCTTCTGCGGACGCAAAGTGTCCGCAGAACATGGCACGATAACCGACATGGACAGACCACCCACATCCCAGATCAGATGCCGTCAACTGGTTCGACACTTTGACGAGGTCGAGGCCGTGAGCGGCATCGACCTCGACGTTGCGAGAGGTGAGATCTACGGTCTACTCGGTCCCAACGGTGCCGGGAAGTCGACCACGGTCCGCATGCTGTGCACACTCCTCGCTCCTACATCGGGCAGTGGTTCGGTGGCCGGTCATGACATCGTGACCGAGCCAGCGGCAGTTCGGCTGCGCATCGGTGTGGCTCTCCAAGAAGCGGCGCTCGATCCCCGCCAGACCGGGGTTGAGCAGCTCCGTCTCCAGGGTCGTCTCTATGGGCTGACGAAGACCGAGATCAACCAACGAGTCGATGAGCTGGCCGACCTGATCGATATCGGTGACGCCCTCGGCCGGATGGTCAACACCTACTCGGGGGGCATGCAACGTCGCCTCGACCTCGCAGTCGCCCTGATCCACAACCCCGAGGTGCTCTTCCTCGATGAGCCGACGACGGGGCTCGATCCCGCCAGCCGAGCATCGGTGTGGGCCGAGGTCGAACGACTGAACCGTGAACTGGGGATGACGATCCTGCTGACCACCCAGTATCTCGAAGAGGCCGATGCGCTGGCCGATCGTGTCGGCATCGTCGATGAGGGTCACCTCATCATCGAAGGCACTCCAGATCAGCTCAAACGCACGGTTGGTCGCGACGTGATCGTGGTCGATGTCGGCGAGCGAACTGACGTCGATCGCGTGGTTGCAGCGGTGGGCGGGTTGAGTGGCGTCCACGGGGTCGAGGTACACGGCACGGAGGTGCTTATCGCCGCCGACGAAGGGTCGTCTCGGATCGGGCCGGTCGCCGTTGCGCTGGACCAAGCCGACCTCCAACCGGCAAGCCTGAGCTTGCGGACTCCGACGCTCGACGATGTCTTCCTGGAGGTCACCGGATCTCGCCTTGCGCCCAGCGATTCCAACAAGGCGGTGGCGGCATGAGCACCACCCCCAACCCGGTCTCGTCCTCGATTTCGGCTCGCCCTGCTGGGGTTGTTGCCGACATCGTGGCCATCGCCCGTCGAGCGCTCCGAGCTGTCCCGCGTGATCTCGAAGCAGTCGTTCCTCCGGTCCTGATCGCGTTCTTCTTCTTCGTGGTCAATATCGCCACACTCGAACGTCTCACCGAGGGCTCGATCGCTGGGTTCAACTACACCGCGTTTCAGATGCCAACCGCCATCTTGCTCGGAGTAACCGGTGTCTCCCGGGCGCCGGCGATGGTTCTCGATGTCCAGAACGGCTTCCTCGACCGACTCCTCTTGACCCCGATCCGCCGGATCGCCATCCTTCTTGGGCACTTCGTCGCCGACATGACGATCGCGATCGTCATGGCCTTGCCGATCGTCATCCTCGGGCTTGTGCTCGGTGTTCGCTTTGAGACCGGTCTGTTGGGATTCGTGATGTTCGTCGGCCTCTCAGCGGTGTGGTGTCTGGCGTTCGCCGGTTTCGGGTATGCGATCGCTTTGGCTACCGGCAACCCAGCCGCCGTCAATTCGACCTTCTTGTTGTTCTTCCCCTTCCTTTTCCTCACCACGTCCTATGTGCCTCGCAGCCAGCTCTCGGGATGGCTCGACACCGTGGCTAGCCTCAATCCGGTCACCTACTTACTTCAGGGCCTGAGGTCGCTGGTATCCGAGGGATGGGTGTGGTCTGATCTCGCCGCAGCAGCAAGCGCGATCATCGTGGTTGGTGCGCTCAGCATGAGTTTGTGTTTTTGGGCATTGCGGCGGCGCGTGCGTCAAGGATCCTGAGCCACCATGGCCGACTCGCAGGGCCCCACGGCACGAGCACTCCAGCTCTTGTCCTTGCTCCACGCCCAGCCTCAGTGGTCGGGCCACGACCTAGCGGAACGTCTAGGCGTGACGACGCGCACCCTGCGCCGTCACATCGACCGCCTTCGATCGCTCGGCTATCCAGTCCAAGGGGTCGCTGGGGCTGATGGCGGTTACCGACTCGGGGAGGGCGGCCGGGTGTTGCCCTTGCTGATCACCGATGACGAAGCCATCGCTCTTGCTGTGGCGTTGAGGTTGGTGGCCGGCACTCCCGTTCGTGGCATGGCTGATGCTGGAGTCACCGCCCTCGCCCAACTCGATTCGGTGCTGCCTGACCGGCTTCGTCATCAGGTCACGGCGCTGGCCGATTCGATTGCGTTGCCTGCTTGGTCGTTCACCGAGCGAGAGGTCGATCCAGATCTCTTGTCGGTCATGGCTCGGGCATGCCGGGATGGTGAGGAACTCCGTTTCGCATACATCGCTGCCGATGGTGAGAAGACCGACCGGCTCACTCAGCCTCATCGGGTCGTGGTGGTGCGCGACCGGTGGTATCTGGTCGCTTGGGATCTTCGTCGTGATGACTGGCGGACGTTCCGGCTCGATCGGGCCAGTGATGCTCGCTTCGCTGGTGTCCGGTTCAAGCCCAAAGAGATCCCTGGCGGTGATCCGGTTGCGTTTGTGACCGAACGCCAGGCGCCAGGAACGGAGTTCGAGGCCGAGGTGATCCTCGGACCCGGGGTCGATCGGTCGGCAGTATGCCGGTTGGGGCTGATCGAGGAGCGAGATGGCCGCTTGACGCTCAGCCTTCGAGCGCATCGGGCTGAGTGGCTCATCAACGAACTACTCGTCGTCATCGCTGAGTTGGACGTGGTCGGCCTGCGCGTTAGCGATGAGATCCGCGTCCGTCTACGCGAAGTCGTGACGACCATCGACCGTTTGGCTTGACGCCGGCAGGCGGGGTCTGCCAAGGCAGCAAGGTGCTGAAGGTCTGTCGTTGGGTCGGTTGGAGCCGCCGAGCGGGGTATGTCTAGGGCTCGAGGGTGAGCCCGGATGACATGGCAAGGGTTTGGCTGTTGGCATCGCGGGCCACCACCGTCCAGGTCATCGGCTCGAACACGATCGCACCGCCGGCATCGGGATCCGACACGCCGCCGAACGGGATCGAGGTCTCTTCGCCGCTCCAACTCCAGTAGGGGTCGCCAGCGGCATCAAGGACCGTGAGCTGATACAGCACGGCGCCCTCGACGGGTTCCCACGCCAAGGTAGGTCGCGGTCCCGCTTCGGTCGCCAACACCGTGATTTCCTCGAAGGGGTTCGGGAGTGTGTCGGCAGCCTTCGGCTCGGTCGTGGTGGTGTCCTCGATCGAGCTCGGGGTTGGCTCGGTTGGAGCCGGTGCGCTGGTGTTGGCCACCGTGCCGTCGGTGGTGTCAGTACCGCTGACCTCGACGGTTGTGGGTGTGTCGGCCTTGTCGTCACCCGAGCCGCCACAGCCGGCCAGGATCGTTGCTGCTACCACCAGGCTGGTCAATGCATGCCTCTTCATGATCTCACCTCTTCGATCGTGTCCATCAGGCTCCGCGCCAGGTCGTTGTAGCCAAACTCGATGGCGACAGAAAGCCAGTAGAACATGGCATTGAGATCCTCGTTGGCGATCGCATCGAGCATGCGCTGCTGCATCTGTTGCACGAACGGCTGACTCAGTTCGTAGTGGATGAACGCTCCCGAGCGATACCCGAAGCGAACCATCTCGACCAGCTCATCGTCGGAGAGCTCCGGGACGCGCTCACTCAGGGCTGCCAGCATGGCATCACCCAGGGCGATCGCCGCGGTGTTGAACCGTCGTAGGGTCGCGGCATCGCACTCCGGGCCTTCCCGGACTGTGCCGTTCATCGCTGCCTCGGCCTTTGTCAGGTAGCGGCGGATCGCCGGGAGGTCGAGGGGTTCTCCCGAGCTGATGTCTTCGAGGAGGAAAATGCCATCCAACTGGAGATCTTGCCAGTCGACCGCTCTCTGCCGGTCCACACCGAGGCGGTTGGCCACAAAGTTGCCGCTGAGGTCGTAACCGTTAAACGGGATGGTCCAGGTTCCCGAGATCGCGCCGCACAGAGGGCTCTGAGCCCGGATGGAACCGACCCCCGGGTTGGGGATCTCGTCGGCGCCGAGTGTGATCTCCAGACCGGTTTGAGACTCGCGGGCGGTGACCGATTCGAGTTCGAGGTCCAGGACAAGACTGCTGCCGTGAGCCAGACCAAGCGCGGTGGCTGAAGCGGGTTGGCCGCCTTCGGGCAATGCGACAGCTTCGAGAGACCAGACGCCTTCGGTTGAATCGCCGTCGGAGGTGAACTGGAAAGCACCGGCGCTGCGGTAGAACACCGACACACCGCCGAGTTCGGCGCTTCCCACATAGTTCATGGTGCCAACCCACTCGCCGGGGCCGAAGCCGAGCTCGACAGTGCCGGCTGCCGACGGTGTGGAGATGGCGCTCAGTGAGCCACAGGCCACCAGCGCGGCAGCGAGAAGTCGGCGGTAGGGCCGTCGGGGAGGTGATGTCGTGGATGGAGAAGGGATCATGGTCGGAACTCACTCGACAGTGCAGGTCGGCCGGACAGGTCAACCGTGGTGCTCCACTCGGCAGACCGTGAACAGAGCTGATCTTCCCCGAGTCACCAAACCGTGAGGTTCTTGGGATCGAGTTGACGGCTTGGGAACCTAGTATGGCGAGTGACCGGTGTCACAGCAACACGTCCATGGTTGTTGTTGCCGGAGGTCACGGTGGCGTCGGTCCACCACCTCATCGTGTAGGCAGCCAACCGGACGGTTCGCACCGCATCGGTGGCGAGGGGATCGGTGCTGCGAATCGCTGTCAGCTCGTCGAGCGCTTGGCCTAGATCGCCAGACATCGAGATCATGCCGCCACCTGCCGGATGAGATCGTCGGCCCGCAGCCTCAACTCGGCTGACGCGGTGTGGAGTTGATGGACCGTGCGAGCCAAGAGGCGAGACCACACCTCATCACGCCCCGACAGCTGGGGGTCCCCGGTCAACTCGGGCAGGATCGACTCCACGATCGCATCGATCTGGTCAGCCAGTTGATGAAGATGGTCCGCTCGACAGGTTGGGGTGTCCATACCCTCCGGTGGGCCCCATACCGGCTCGCCCGGCCCGGGCAGGTCTACCCCGACCAGCACTGGTTAGGGAGTGGATCAAAGCTGGTGGGTACGAGACGCCACCGTCGCTGCTTCTTCGCGGTCGTGGGTCACCCACACCGAAGTGATCGATGCAGCATCGAGAATCTCGGCCACCTCGACCATCAGCCGGTCGTGAAGATCACGATCCAGCCCGGTCAAGGGTTCATCGAGCAAGAGCACCCGGGGCGCCGGCGCCAGTGACCGTGCCAATGCCACCCGCTTGGTCTCTCCGCCCGACAAGCGGTCGATCGACCGATCACCAAACCCTGACAACCCCACCAGGTCCAGCATCTCGGCCACCCGTTCCCGTCGCTGGGCTGCCGGCATCTTGGCCATCTTGAGTCCGAATCCCACATTGGCGGCCACATCCAGGTGGGGGAAGAGCTGATCAGACTGGAACACCATCCCCACCGAGCGCTTATGGGTGGCCAGCGAGGTCACATCGGTGCCATCGATGACCACTCGGCCATGATCGGGCACGATCAGACCAGCGATCACCCGCAAGAGCGTGCTCTTGCCCGACCCCGACGGACCAAGGAGCGCCACCGTCTCGCCATCGTTCACCGTCAGCGATACCCGATCCAACACGGTGCGGTCGCCAAAGGCCACCGTGATCTCAGCGACGTTCAGCATGATGTCCTCCTCGATCGACGATCATCACGATCACGATGGTGGCCACCGCCAGGATCGTCGATAACGCAAACGCTTGAGCTTGAAACAGGCGGCCGGTGCGTCCAACCAGACGCTCGATAGCGATCGGCAAGGTCTCGCCTCCCGACCGGCTGAGAAAACTGGTGGCCCCAAACTCACCCAGCGAGATCGCTGCTGCCAACCCGGCTCCAGTCGCTACCGGGCGACGCAAGGCTGGCAGGATCGCCGTGGCCCACGCCCGCAGGGGAGAGGCCCCCAAACACAGGGCATGGCCAACCGGCACCAACCACCACTCAGCCCGCCAATCAAATGGCGGCGTATCAAAGGTGATCAGCATCCCAAACCCGATCGTCACCGCTGAGGTGCCCAAGGGCAGCATGAGTCCGGTATCGAGCAATTTGCCGCCCCGCTGCAAGACCGAGATCGCCACCACCGCCAACCCGCCAAGCACGGTGGCAAACAGGGTCGCCCACACCGCGGTGGTCGCCGAATTGGTCAGGGCAGCAATCGGGTCGATCCCGATCCGCAACCCCGGACGGATCTCGTTATTGCCGATCGCCCGCCATCCGGCCAATCCATAGCTATCGCCCTGCCACAACGAGCGCTCGACCAAGGCCACCAGAGGTGTACCCACGATCACCACCGCACACCCCGCCGCCGCAGCCACGGCGAAGCGTTGCCGGCCCCGAGGGCGCACCCGGCGTGCTGGATCAGAGAGCTGAACAATCTGGCTATAGCGGCGCTGAGCCACTGTCGACCAGCCAACCAATCCAGCCAAGATCGCCAGCTGGAGCACGGTCAGCACCGAGGCACCACCCAGATCACCCAGCTGGGTGGCTCGTCGCCACACCTCAACTTCCAAGGTCGCTTGGCCGGTGGCGCCGAGCACCCGGATCACCCCAAACGAGGTGAAGGTAAACAGAAACACGATCGCTCCGGCAGCCACCACAGCGGGGCGCAATAAGGGAAAGGTCACCCGCCGCCAGGTCTGCCATCCGCTGGCTCCCAGGGTGGCGGCAGCATGTTCCAAATCCGCTGGCAGACGCTCCCACACCGCCCCGACCGTGCGCACGACCACCGCCAGATTGAAGACCACATGGGCACCCAAAATGGCCCAAATACTGCGATCCAACGAGTCGGGCAAGAGGGCCACAAAGGCGGCACCAACCACCACCGTGGGCAACACAAACACCGCTGTCAGGGTGCCAGTGATCGTGCGGCGTCCCGGAAACTCAAACCGCGACACCGCCCATGTCGGGATCAGACCCACCACCAAGGTCAGCGCCGTTGAGGCCACCGCCTGGGCAGCGGTAAACCCCACCACCCGCCAGGTCGATGACCGCCCCAAGGTGGCCCCCAGGGCACCCTCGCCCAACCCCCGCCACAAGAGTGTGGCCAGGGGCCACCGGCAATCGCCGATGGGGAGCGGTTAGCCGGTGACGATCCCGGTCCACTCGTCGATCCACTTCGACCGATTGGCCTCGATCTCAGCCGGATCAAGGGTGAGCGGCGAAGTCGGGATCACCGCATAGTCGATGAACTCGGCTCCCAACTCCACCTGAGGGTTGACCGGGAACACAAAGAGGTTCAACGCGATCTCGCGCTGGAACCGTTCCGAAATCAAGAAATCAACCAGGGCCTGGGCAGCCTCGGGATGCTCCGTTCCGGCCAGCACACCGGCAAACTCCACCTGGCGGAAACAGGTCGCCTCAACCACACCGGTGGGAGCAGCATCCATCGGCTCAGCAGCATAGAGCACCTCAAAAGGTGGGCTGGAGCCATAGCTCACCACCATCGCCCGGTCGCCACCAGCCCACGAAAACTGTTCGTAGTAGGCCTGGGTCCAGCCATCGGCAACAGCCACACCATGCTTGGTCAACTGACTCCAGAAGTCCTGCCAGCCATCGGCACCAAACTCGGCAATTGTGGCCAACACGAAGGCCAAGCCCGGCGATGAGGTAGCCGGGTTCTCCACCACCAGCTGGCTGGCGTACTCGGCCCGAGCCAGGTCGGCCAACGAGGCTGGGGGCTCCAAGCCCAACTCAGCCATCTTGGCGATGTCGTAATTCACGCACACATCACCAAAATCGACCGGTGTCGCCTCGCCATTGGGCACCAGGGCGGTCAAGGCGTCAGGTAGGGCATCCACACCATCAGCCACATAGGGCTCAAACACGCCAGCATCAAGGGCCCGAGACAAGAAGGTGTTATCAACACCCCACAAGACATCACCCTCGGGATTGCCAGCGGTGAGCGTGGCCTTCGACAACATGGTGCCGGTGTCGCCCGAGGTCAAGAGCTCCACCTCGATCCCGGTCTCGGCGGTGAACTCGTCGAGCGCCACCCAGATCGGATTGCGCTCATCGCCCTCGCCTTCATCAACGGGGAACGAGTCGTAGGCAACCAGGGTGACCGTCTGACCTGCCACGTCGCTTTGGGGCGCAGGCACCGTGCCCTCGTCCGAGGGCGGTACCTCCTCAGCTGGAGCGCTGGTCTCAGTAGATGTCTTGGCGGTGTCATCGTCTGGCGCTGTGGTCGGGCCGCTCTCGGTGGCATCGCCGCCACAGGCAGCAAGGATGAGTGTGCCGACGGTCAAGATCGTCGGAACAAGGCGGGATCGTGTTGTCATGGGTTGTCTCCCGGGGTGATGATGACGGTCAACACGCCATCGGCGACGCTGATGTCAAGGGTGGGTTCGGTGGACAGATTGCTGACCCCGCCACCGATCAGGGGTTCGAGGGTGGCATCGGCAAGGGGCCAACGAGTTCCAGTCATGCCAACCCCGCGACAGGGCCCGTGAAGGGCCAGCAACGACAGGGTCGTCCCGACTGGGAGATCGAGTTGGGTGTGAGCTGGACCGTGGAGGACAACACCTCGTTGGTGAGCCCATCGCAGCTCAAGATGAGGAATTGCACTCAGCGACCGATGGCCCAGCGAACCGATCGCTGCCATCGCATGGTCGATCCGATCGCCTCCGCCCGACACCAAGATGATGCGCTCCGGCTCGCGGCGAGCAGCCCATGCCACCGCCAGCTCGGTATCGGTGTGGTTCTTGTCGGTGTGATGGCGTTCGATCACGGTGTGGTCGGTGGCCCAGGTCAAGCCATCAGGTGAGATCGAATCCATATCGCCGATCACCACATCGGGCTCAAGGCCTGCGGCGCGGGCCAGGTCAGCTCCGCTGTCGGCAGCGACCACCATGGCATCGACGGGCAGATCGGCGACCGCCTCAGGCGCGATCGGATCAGCTCCAATCACCACGATCACCGTTTCGCTCATGCTTCCTCCGCCGGCATTACCCGGATCAGGTTCGCGGGTCGGTGGTGGCGACCACCCTCTCAGCCCGCCGTTCCAGCGAACTCCCCATCGGTGCTGTCACCCTAGCGCATCGCCGCTGTGCCCGGCAGCGACCTGCCCGTCACGGGCGTCGATCAGAGACCAAACCGGTTGCTGAGCGCCTGTTCCGGCGCCGCGAGATCGGTCCGGTGATCGGCATCAAGCCGGCTCAGATAGGTCACCGACACACAGCCCTCATTGACCGTGCCACCATCGGTGTCGGGCGGCAAGGGCAGCTTCTCGCCCCAGTCGATCTGCACCCCATAGCAACCTTCGTGGTCAGCCTTGTCGACCAGGTGGGCTTTGGTGAGCGCCCACGGTGGCAGGTCGCCAACCTCGGTGCGACGCCATCCAACGATCTCCTCAGGATCAAGGTTGGGCACATTCAGATTGACCACCACCGGATCGGTGGGCATCTCCTTAACCAGGGCACCCACGAAGGCATCGGCAGCGACCACGGCAGCATCCCAACGCTGATTGCGCAATACATCGCTCCACACCTGGCCATCAATGCCAGCCCAACCATCGGTGGCTTGGCTGACCGCCACCCCTGACCAGCCAGCATTGCGAGCTGCCAAGCAAGCTCCGACCGTGCCCGAATAATAGACCGAGCGGCCCACATTGGCTCCCGGGTTGATCCCCGACACCACCAGATCGAAGGGCTCATCGAAGAGCCCCAAGCTGGCATAGAGCACACATAGCGCCGGTGGACCATTGACGGTCCACACCTCATCGATCCCCTCGATGGTGGCTCGGGTGATATGGGGTTCAAAATCCCAAATCGCTCCAATCGCCGAGCTGGCACCAGAAAACTCTCGGTCGGGAGCGACCACGACGACCTCGCCGTGGGGACGCATCGCCTGGGCCAACCGGTGCAGCCCAACCGAGTTGATCCCGTCATCATTGGTCACAAGAATGCGCACCCTCTTTACCTATCACTTGGCGACCTCGATCGGGACAACAGACACCGATTCGAGTTCACCCCGGCTGCTTCGTTCGGCCACCCTCCCAGAACCGGGAGTGGAGCCGATAGCGTCCAACCAATGACGGACGGCACGATCATCACCATCACCGATGAGGCCTTGTCCCGCCTTCTCGAACTCCGAGCCAGCGAAGCCGACGCTGACACCCTCGGTTTGCGTCTCGCTATCGCGTCGGCGCCTGGCGAGAGTTTTCAATATGACCTCAGCTTTGAAGAGTTCTTGACCGCTGGCTTCACCGATGAAATCCGCACCCATCGCGGAGATGCCGGGTCGATCAAGGTGATCATCCCCGCCGAGAGCGTGGACGCGCTCACCGGAGCCACCCTTGATCACACCGAGTCGCAAGGCTTGGTCATCCGCAATCCCAATCGTCCCGAAACACCCACTGCTGAGGGACTGATCGGTGATGATGAGCTCTCCTCCAAGATCGAGGCCCTGGTGGCTTCCGAAGTCAACCCAGCACTGGCCGCTCACGGTGGCTTTGTCACCTTTGTGGGCCACGACGGTGGCGGCACGGTCTATATGACGATGGGCGGGGGATGCCACGGCTGTTCGATGAGCAAATTGACCATGCTCGATGGGGTGCAAACCATGCTGCAAGGGGCATTCCCCGAGGTGATCGAGGTCAAGGACCTCACCGATCACACCACTGGTGCCAACCCCTACTACGCCTGATCGCCTCCCACGGCTTACGCCGACATCAGGACAAGCCGGCCGCCAGCCTCGGTCACGATCAAGGACACCGCCGCCAGGTCGTAGGGGGCGACCCCAATCGAGTCGATCGCCACATCCAGCGCGCCTTCGGCGACCAAGCAGTGCTGCCAAAAGTCTCCAAAACTGCGGCTTCGTCGGGCCTCGTAGGCCAAGTCGGTGAGTGCCGCCGTTGAGCCCCGTTCGCGCCATCCTTCGTTCATGGTGATATTGACTTGGGCATCGGGGATCGAATCGATGTCGGACACCTGACAGCGGCGACCATCAGCAAACGAACCCTCGCCCGCCGATGCCCACCACCGGCGCGCTAAGGCTGGAGCCGACACCACCCCAACGGTGACCCCACGATCACGATGGGTGAGGGCGATCAGCGAGCCCCACACCGGGATACCCCGCACAAATCCCGAGGTGCCATCGATCGGGTCGACGATCCATCGCCATGGCGAGGTGGCGTTGCCCCGCAGCCCATGCTCTTCGCCGAAGAACCCATGGGTGGCCCGCTCAGCGGTGATCAGATCGCCGATCGCGGTTTCGGTCTGCCGGTCGATCTCGGTGACTTCACTGC
>PDWJ01004389.1_pt1 | contig 12477 bp, 10 predicted proteins | sample 1430881 | NCBI WGS metagenome assembly PDWJ01 (sample SAMN01162460, study PRJNA174530) | Oral metagenome, whole genome shotgun sequencing project. | biome: Marine environment; feature: Marine mammal; material: Swab sample of the gingival sulcus; isolation source: swab sample of gingival sulcus... | reverse complement strand
TTTACTTTTTTAGAGAAAGCAGAAATTGAAGCTTTGGAAAAAGAACATAATGAGGCGCCGCATTTATTTATTTTGCAAAAAAGATTGGCAGAGGAGGTTACCAAAATGGTGCATGGAGAAGAAGCCTTGAATACAGCTATAGCCGCAACAAAAATATTGTTCGGAAAATCAACTGAGGCAGATTTAAAATCCCTTAATGAAAAACAGTTTTTAGAAATTTTTGATGGTGTGCCCCAGGCAAGTCTACCAAAATCAGCATTGGCTGAAGGGCTTGGCATAATTGATGCATTATCTGCAAAAACAGGATTTTTAAAGTCGAATGGAGAGGCGCGTAGAGAATTAAAAGGAAATGCCATTTCGGTTAACAAAACAAAAGTAAAAGACGATTTTATCATTTCAGAAGAGACTTTAATAAATGACAAATTTGTACTGTTGGGTAAAGGAAAAAAGAATAACTACCTGTTGATTATTGAGTAAAAATAAAAGAAAAATGAAAAAATTAGGATTTATTATCGTGCTGGCGGCTATAATGTTAAGTTGTATGAAAGATAAAATAATTTCTTACACTTATAAAGCGGGTACGAGAGGCTATCAAGTTGAAATTTCAGTGTCAAAAGATTCCACTCACATTATACAATCTGGTAGGGTGTCAAAAACTATGTCTTACGAGACTTCATCTGACTTTTGGAAGCAACTGAAAAGCGACACCAAATCTGTTGAATTAAAAGAAATTGGTCAGTTAAAATCACCAACCAATAAACGACAATTAGATGCGGCGGCTCACGCGAGTTTAACCATTGCGACTAAAGATTCTATTTACCAGTCTAGTTCATTTGATGGTGGACAGCCACCAGCCATGATAAAAGCCATTGTTGATGCATTAGTGACTGAAGCTGAAAAAATCAATGAAAAATAGAAAGCTAAAACTTCAGGAGCTTGGTCGAATATCAGTTAATGAGTTTAAAGAAGCCGAGAAAACTCCATTAATTATTGTTTTAGACAATATCAGAAGTCTCAATAACATTGGGTCGGTGTTTAGAAGTGCAGATGCTTTTAGAATTGAAAAAATTTATTTGTGTGGTATTACAGCCCAACCACCTCACCGAGATATCCATAAAACGGCTTTAGGGGCAACAGAGTCTGTGGAGTGGGAATATGTAGAAGACACCGTTGAATTGGTCAACCGTTTGAAATCAGAAAATGTAATAACCTTATCCATTGAACAAGCCGAAAATAGCTTAAAATTGGACACGTTTCAGCCGCAAATCAATCAAAAATATGCCATTATTATGGGTAATGAAGTAGATGGGGTGCAACAAAGTGTGATTAATGCCAGTGATTTTGTTTTGGAGATTCCACAAATTGGAACCAAGCATTCCTTAAACATTTCGGTTTGCACAGGTGTTGTACTTTGGGATTTGTTTGCTAAGTTGAAACAGGTTTAAATTTTAATACCTAAAGATAAATTTAAGGATGATACCCTGTTAGCGGTGTAATCAAAATTACTCATAAGATAGTATTGGAATTCTGAAAAAAATGTACGGTTGACAACCTTAAACGTCTTGCCAATACCCATTGAAACGCCCGGTGTAACTTGTCCCTTATAATATCCTGAATACGATTCAGTAGTTGGTAATTCATTTATATAATGCGTATGAACAATTCCTTTTTCAAATACCCTTAAGTTAAAATCTAAAACCAGATCTGCACTCAAATATAGATAATCTTTGAGGTTGAATCTAGGACCAAAAGTATATGCTTAACTATGAAAGTTTACAGTAATAACTTCTTTGGAAACGTATTTTGAATGCGAACTAAACTGGGCATTTTTATAATTGGTTAAACTATAATTTGCTTTAAGTATTAATTCGGTTGTTTTGTCAGGCCTAAATACCTTATTAGCCCCCAAATTAAATCCCAACCCAGGCTCAAAATCATTCAAAAAATTAGGGTCAGTTAAGTTTACACCTATCTGTACTTCATTTAATGTTATTTTAGTTTGATTATAACCAAAAAAACTCGTGAGTAAGAATATTATAGGGGTCAACTTTTTCATTTTTATATCATTTTCAAAAAAAACAATTGTTTACGCTTCATCATAATTAACGTTGTAAATATGAAAAAAGTTTGTAGATGGGTTAATGAAAACCTCTAAACCAACCCAAATCGGTGGCGGGTAAGTAAGGTGAAAATTAAAATAGCAGGCACGGCGTACAAACTAATGTAATACATAAACGTAAAAATGGCGGTTGGTTTTTTGTAAAGTATCACGGTTAAGGGCAGTAAAAATAAACCTACAAATACATAAAACACCGTGTAAATTGTAATGGGTTGAATTAAAATAAAATGGTTCTGTTCGTCAATAAATTGAATACTTTGTACATCATTAAAAATTAGTCCTCTTTTTAAAACCACATGCCGAGAATATTCTACAATACCAAGTTGATTATTAGAGAACATATAACTTTCATTTTCCATCTCTGCAAAAAAGTACTTCTTCTCAATTTCGATATCTTTAATGGTATTACCTTGGTCGTAAGTTGGGCCAAATGTTTCAAACAAAATTAACACCGCCATTAAAACCCCAACGGGACTTAATAGCTTTAAAAATCGCCATGATTTACCACTGGTCATAGCATTAAAAAATTTCTGATTTTCAATCTCCTCTCTAATTTTTGCTTGTCGGTAGCGTTCTCTTGCCCGATTAATACGTTCTTCACGTTCTTGTTGAGGTGTTTTTTCAGGCGTTTGGGTTTGTGGTTGGGCATGGTACGGTCTTTCCCCAATTACAATTTCATAAGCCTCCGTAATTTCAATAAACTTGGCAGGAGCTTCCGGACTTTTATTTCGGTCAGGGTGAAATTTTAAAGCCATTTTTCGGTAAGCTTTTTTTATAACTGTTTTGTCTGTAGTTGGCTGAATACCGAGTTTAACGTAATATTTTTCTGGTGCTAACAAGTTATGATTGAAATTCAATTTGAGGTAAAAGTAACAAAATTTAAGTTTTGGGTTATATAGGCAACAATCAAATTAAACAACCATTAGTTTATAACTTATAATTATGGCCTAGAAATCTACACTATTACCTACTAAATTTGTAAGATTAAATAAGATTTATCCGATTTTTTTGATAAAAATGTTGGGTAGCTAACCATAATATAAATAAAGCTAATGAGTCAATTTAAATACCTTATAGTATACATTTTGTTGTTTCAGTCTTTTGTTTCATTTGCTCAGGTGAGTGACAAATACACAACTGAATATGCAAATTTTTATCGTGCAGAAGAGTTATTTGAAAAACAAAAATATGCCGCGTCACAAAAGGAGTATGAAATATTTATGGACAATATGGTGGACAAAAATCACCCATATTACATAAAAGCCAAATATTATTACGCCCTTAACGCTTTGTTTTTATATCAATCTGAAGCTGAAAAACTATTATTGACTTACATTAAAGACTACCCAGAAACCATTTACAGAGAAACCATTTACTTTGAATTGGGTAAATATTACTACCGAAAAAGAAAATATGAAGCCGCAATTGATTGGTTTACCAAAATGGAAAAATACAATCTGTCGGAAGATGAGAAAAATGAATTTTATTTCAAATTAGGGTACGCTTATTTTCAGGAGGATGAAAAAACCAAAGCAAGAGATGCATTCTATGAGGTCATCAATAAAGAGAGTAAATATTCAGATCCAGCCCTTTACTATTACTCGCACATTGCATACACTCAAAAAAATTATCAAGTGGCCCTAGAGGGTTTTAAAAAATTAAATGAGAATCCTAATTTTAGTAAAACAGTGCCTTATTACATTGCCCAAATTTTTTATTTGCAAGGTAAATATGATATGGTCACAGAATATGCGCCAGATTTAGCCAATAAGAACGATCAAAAATACAGTTTAGGGATGTCGCAATTAATTGGTGATGCCTTTTACAAAGTCGAAAAATATGATGAAGCGGTTCCATTTCTAGAGGAGTATAATAATAAATCGGCAACCACCAGAGATGAAGATTACCAATTGGGATATGCTTATTTTATGAGTGGTGATTATACCAATGCCATTAAGATGTTTGACAAAGTGGCTATGGAAAAAGATAAACTAGCGCAAACCGCCCTTTACCATATCGGACAAGCCTACTTAAAACAAGAGAATCATTTATATGCGCGAAATGCATTTGAGCTAGCTTCAAATATGGATTTTGATCCTGAAATTGAACAGGATGCCTTGTACAACTATGCGGTATTGTCGTACAAGTTAGATTACAATCCTTATGATGAGGCCGTTGAAGCATTGAACCTATATTTAGAAAAGTATCCAGAGTCGAACCGAAACAAAGACATTTACCAATATTTGATAAATGTTTATACCACTATGAAAAATTATAAGTCGGCGATTGAGTTAATGGAAGACATACCCAATAAAGATATTCGCGTGAAATCAGCTTACCAAATGATGGCGTATAATTATGGCGTAGAATTATTTCAAAACGGGGCTTATTTGAAAGCGGTTGAGGCGTTTAAATTGGTTAAAAAATATCCGGTTGATCCAAGCCTAAATTCAAAGTCCATGTATTGGATTGCTGAGGCTTATTTTGCCAAAGCCGATTATGATAATGCCATCAATTGGTACCGTCAATTTTTGGAAGAACCAGGTAGCTATACTTTGGTTATGCATAATGATGCGTATTACAATATTGCCTATGCTTATTTTAAGCAAGAAGATTGGGAAAATGCCATTCAATCGTTTAGAACCTTTACACAAGACGAGAATGAAACGCACAAAGAAAAAATTACGGATGCCTATTTAAGAATAGGGGATAGCTACTATAAAAATCAAATGGATGAACAAGCCATTTTATACTATAATAAAGCAATTGAAAGCAAAGGAGGACAAGAAGACTATGCCAAATATCAAATTGGTAATTCATACGGGTTTGAACAAAAGTATCAGGAAAAGGCTACAGAAATGCTCGACATAGTTAACAATTTTCCAAAGTCTACTTTTGCGATTCCTGCTTTGTATGAAGTTGGAGAAGCTTACAGATTGATGGAAGGAAATTTTGATGCTAAAGCCATTCAGTATTACCAACAACTCATTAATGATTACCCAAACCATGCTTTGGTAAAAGATGCAATTTTTCAAATTGCCACCTTACACTTTAGAAATAAAGAATATGCCAAAGCCGAAAAACAATTTTTAAGAATTTTAGATGAGTTCAATGACCAAGCTAAAAAGAAAGAAGCATTGGCTAGGTTAAAAGATGTATATACCGCCCTAAATCAACCAGAAAAGTACACGGCTTTAATGGAAAAATATAACATGAATTTTGATGAAGGCGCCAAAGACACGTTGTATTTTGAAAATGCCTATGATTTATATTCAGATTCATCTTATGTGCAGTCCATAAAAGCATTCGAAAAATACTTTAGCACATTTAGCCAACCTATTTTTGAACTTGAAGCACTTTACTTTAAAGGTAATGCCCACATCATTTTAGAGGAAGATGATAAGGCCATTGTTGATTTTGCTAAAATTTTACAGATGCCACAAAATAGGTTTTCCGAAAGGGTATCTTCATTCGCCTCAAAATATGAATACGACAAAGGCAATTACGACAAGGCCATTGAGTACTATGAAAAGTTGGCGCAATCGGCATCCTACCCTCAAAATAAATTAATTGCAAATATTGGTTTAATGCGGTGTTATGCCTTAACGGAGGAATTTGCTTACGGTAAACCTTATGCCGAGAAAGTAATAGCGGATGAGCAAGCGTTAGACTATGTTAAAACAGAAGCCAAATATGTAATTGCCAAAGCCTATATGGGGAATAATGATTACGTCAATGCCCTCACTTATTTTAAAGCTGTGGCTGAAGAATCAGATGGAGAAATTGGGGCAGAGTCTCAATTTAATGTAGCATTAATTTATCACTTACAAGAAGATTATTCTACCTCTGAGGATGAGGTTCGAAAAATGATGAAATCGCATGCCAGTTATGGGTATTGGATTGCAAAAGCACTGATTTTACAATCTAAAAACTCTATGGCAATTGAAGATTACGTGCAAGCAGAATACACCTTAAATTCCGTATTAAATGGCTATACGATTACAGATGATGGCATTTTAGATGAAGCCAATGAAGTAATGGTGGTTTTACAATCGTTAAAAAACAAAGCCAAAGACCTGGAAGAAGATACGGATAGTACAATAGAAATTAATGAAGGAGGAAATTAATGATGACCATACATAAATATATTACCCTAGTTTTATTTGCCTTTTTGTCCACTTTTACCTTTGGACAAGAGCAAGAAGAGGAAGAGTTTGTAAACCTTTCAGAAGCGCAAAGAGAAATTTCGCCTTCTTACCGAATTACAGAACATCCAATTGTAATTGATACGGTTATTCCAACGCCAAATATTCAATACCCATTATTGGATAAAAGTATGACCACGTCTATCACTATACAAGGAATTGAACCTTCAAAAATAAAAATTGTTGATAAGCTCGATAAACTTTACCCTGGTTATGTAAAGGTTGGTTTGGGGAACTATACCATGCCTTTAGGTGAATTATATTACAATTCAACCCGAAACAGAAGAATGACCTACGGGACACACATCAAACACTTATCTTCTTTTGGACAAATGAAAGGGTACGCACCTTCTCAGTTCGACCATACACAAGGATTGATTTTTGGTAATTTCGCTTTATCTAATTTAAAAATTGAGTCTCAATTAGATTGGTTAAATAATGGGTACCATTTTTACGGCATCCAAAACGATTCCATTCCAAAAGATTCTTTAAAAAATAGAATAGGGTTGTATGGCGGAAAAGTAAACTTTTCTAATGTAGCCAGAAAAGACAGTGCTAAATTATTGTTTAATGGCGGCATAAATTATCGATTTGCGCATGAGTTTTTACAAGATTCTATGCCTGAAACGAGTAATGCACGCGAGCACAATTTTGGATTAAATACTACTTGGGAATACAAATACCAAGGGAATTTATTTGCTTTGGATGCTGATGCGCAGTTTAACCAATATCATTTTGGAGAATCGGACACCAGTTTAATTGGATTTCAGCAGAATGAAAAAAACCATATTATTCATTTTAGACCATCCATTACCTCTTATCGTTTTGACAATAAGCTAAAAGCGCAAGTTGGCTTTGATTTAAACTTTGATTTGAGTGCCAATACAGTTTTTAAACCTCTAGTGGTGGCAAATGCCCGTTATATTTTGTTAGACGGTATGTTCATTCCGTATATCGGAATAGATGGGGGGCTTGATCAAAATACTTACTATTCCCTTAATCGAGATAATCCATTTATTAATTCATCTGTGGATTTAAAAAACACCAAAACGTTTAAGTTTTACGCTGGGTTTAAAGGGACTTTATCTAAAACCATATCTTTTAATTTAGCGTTTGAGTCTATCAAGTGGACCGATAAAGCGTTATATTTTAATGATACGTTATTTACAGATACTTACAAGTTTAACGTGGTGTATGATGATGTAACCGACTTGAGATTTGTGGGAAGCATATCTTACCAAAAAAACGAGAAGTTAAAACTTGATGCGATTGGCGAATACAATGCGTATAGCGCAGCCACTCAACAATATGCTTGGCATTTACCGCAAGTAAAATTTACCTTTAGAGGAAACTATAATTTGTTTGATAAATTTTATGTTAAAGCCGACTTTACGTTTATGGATGGTCGAAAAAGTCCAAAAGGAATTTTGGCGCCAGATGCTTCACAAAGTGATTCGGATAATTTTAACTTAGGATTGGTAGCAGATGCTAATTTAGGATTAGAGTACCGTTACAACAGAAGAATATCGGCATTTGCACAATTTAATAATATTGCCAACCAAAAGTATATGCGCTTTTACAATTATCCAGTATTTGGATTCCAAGTACTTGGAGGCGTAACGTTTGCGTTTTAGGCATAATTTCTAAAGAGATTTTAATTTCGTACCGGTTGTAAACTGCACTTTTGAATGAATGCTAGAACGACCTAGTGAAAGTACTTATGGAAGAGATATTTTTGTATATTTGGATGATTTGAAAGTTCTTTTTTGCGGGTATAAGTGAGCTGTTTCGTTAAAAATTGTTGAAGCCTTGGAAACAATTTAGGGTTGAAACTATGGTCCCGATTTTTTGTTTAAAAAATATCGGGAATGCCACCAAAAAAGTGTCGTTTTTTTGTTCGTTTTGCATCACCTGTCCCGCGCAATGCGGGAAGGGAAAAAATGAATAAAACACAACAGAATTTAAGGACAGTTGCGAAAATCAATTATTTTGTTTGATTTATTGTTCTACCCAATCGTTATTTTCTTTAATAAGGTTAACCAGTTCGTCAACGGCTTCTGCTTCAGGGATATTCTTTTTTACAACGGTTTTTTCCTTGTAAAGATTTATTTTGCCTTTCCCAACCCCAACATAACCATAGTCGGCATCAGCCATTTCCCCAGGGCCATTCACAATGCAGCCCATTATGCCAATTTTTAAGCCTTTTAAGTGGTTGGTTTTGGCTCTAATTTTAGCAGTGGTTTCTTGCAAGTCAAACAAGGTTCGTCCGCAAGATGGACAAGAAATATAATCTGTTTTTGAAATTCGAGTTCTGGTGGCTTGGAGAATTCCAAAAGCGGTTGAGGTATTTAACTTTAGGTTTGAACAATTTTCGGATTGAATCCAAATACCTTCTCCAAAACCATCAATAAGTAAAGCGCCAAAATCTGTTGAGCTATAAAGTTGAAAAGTTTCATCATCCAAATCAATATAATCATTAAAGATTATGGCAGGCAGCTCTATTTTTTCGTGCATCAACTCAATGAAAAAACGTCTTTTTTCAGCCATCCTATGCAAGTTGGTCGAAAACAAAACCAATACCACTGTACCATCCAAGGTTTTGATTGATTTTACGGCATTTAAATCCCCTACGTCTACTTTGACAAAGTTCAGTTGTTCTGATTTTTGTGTAGCGCTTTGATAGGCAGTAATGGAATTAAAAATAGGGTAGTGTTGATTTAAATCCGGTTGCCATACTTCTTCATCACAAATTACAGAAAGTGTTCCAGGCAGGTCAAAATTAATGGTGTTTTGTCCTGTAAAAACATAGTCAACGGCTTGTTCACTTAAATTCCACTTATCGTCCGTTACATTATAATGGTAACCTGCCCCAAAAAGGTTTGCTGGTTTAAGTTCTGCAAAATGAGATAAATCTGCTACCACTACGGGGTGGTGCTTACCGCCAATATTTAAATTGGAAGTGGTAGGTCTTTTGTTATATTCAAATGGATTATAGGGTAAATCGTAAGGAATGGGTTCGATATGTTTGTGCGTATCTCGGTTTAAATAGCGTTCAGCTAATTTACGCGCCACAGGAATTTCATTTTCTGGTGCTTCAGTTAAAGACACCCTAATGGTATCCCCTATACCATCTTCCAACAAGGTTCCAATACCTACAGCAGATTTTATACGTCCATCTTCTCCTTCCCCCGCCTCAGTTACCCCAAGGTGTAATGGGTAAATCCGTCCATTTTCTATCATCTTATGGGTTAACATACGGTAGGCTTGAACCATAATTAACGGGTTGGACGACTTCATAGATATAACTATGTTATAAAAATCATTGGCTTCACAAATTTGAATAAATTCAAAAGCCGATTCAACCATTCCTTTTGCTGAATCGCCATATCTTGAAGTAATTCTATCACTTAAAGACCCGTGGTTAGTTCCAATTCGAATCGCTCTATTTTTTTCTTTACACAGCAACACCAAAGGTGTAAATTTTGCTTTGATGCGTTCTAATTCCGCTTGGTAAGATTCGTCTGTGTATTCGATTTCTTCAAATCGTTTTTTGTCGGCATAATTACCAGGGTTTACCCGTATTTTTTCAATGTGTAAGGCCGCAATTTCTGCAGCATTTGGGGTAAAATGGATATCAGCCACTATTGGAGTCGTGTAACCTTTTTGGTTCAGTTGGGCTCTAATTTCTTTTAAATTCTCAGCTTCTTTTTTGGAGGGAGCAGTGTAACGCACCAATTCACAACCTGCATCAATCATCCGAATGGCTTGTTCAACCGAGCTTTTTGTGTCCATGGTGTCTGTGGTGGTCATGGATTGCAAACGAATCGGGTTTTTTCCACCAAACTTTACATGTCCTATGGTGACTTCTCTGGTTTCTAAACGCGAAAAATCAGTTAAACTGTTACAATATTTGTATTGGTTTGCCATGTCTGGAATGTTTATAAGTTAAAATTTTAACCATCTCATTTTCCAAACCCCAAAGATGGCTTCTTTAAAAATACTAGAACTCATTTTAGAGGTTCCAAACTCTCTGTCAATAAAGGTAATTGGAACTTCAACCACTTTAAAACCATGTTTTATAGCGGCATATTTCATGCAAATTTGAAACGCATAGCCTTTAAAAATAATCGCATCAAAGTTAATTTTTTCAAGCACTTTTCGGTTGTAACATTTAAAACCTGCGGTAGTATCTTTAATACTAATCCATAGAATCATTCTTACATACCAAGAGGCAAAATAAGATAGGAGTAGTCTTTTTTTATCCCAATTGGCTACTTTTCCCCCTTTTACATATCTAGACCCCACGGCAACATCTGCATTTTGACTGATACACGCATTTAATAAACGGGTAAGGTCATCAGGGTTGTGCGAAAAATCCGCATCCATTTCAAACAGGTATTCATACCCTCTTTCAAGTCCCCAATTAAAGCCATGTAAATAAGCTGTGCCTAAACCAAGTTTACCTGCCCTTTCTTCAATATGTAACCGGTCCGTATATTCGGCTTGCAGTGATTTAACAATTCTCGCCGTCCCATCAGGTGAACCGTCATCTACAATTAACAAATGAAAGCCATCTTTTAAAGACATGACCTTACGAACCATTTTCTCAATGTTCTCTTTTTCGTTATATGTTGGAATGATGACTAGATTCTTCATAACAAATCGGTGTGCTAAGATAATATTTATCAATTAAGAAATCCTTTTTTAAAGCCGAAATATTAATTATTTAGTCTTAATTTTAACAGAAATTATTAATTGGGTTAATTCGGGATGAAAATAACGGTTTTTTTCATACTATTGTTCGTGAATAATTTGGTGTTGAGCCAAGATTATTTTAATGTTCAACTGTTAGATTCTTGGACGGATACCACATTAATTCAAGGGCCAAGTGAAGCTTATTTTTCTGATGTTTGGGGGTTTAATTTTGAAAATCAAAACTATGCTGTTTTGGGTTCTACAGAAGGGGCACATATTTTTAAAATTGAAAATAACCAATTGATTTTAGTTGATTTTAAGCCGGCTAAATACCAATCTTTGCTTGTACAACACCGTGATTATAAAACCTATAAAAATTATTTGTATGCGGTTTGTGATGAAGGGACGAGTAGTTTAGAAATATTTGATTTGAGTTATTTGCCAGATTCTATTCATAAGGTCTATGATAGTGATCAATATTTTCAAGTATGTCATAATTTATACATAGATACCAATCGGGCAAAATTATATGCTTGTGGTACGAATAATCAAGGGATGAAAGTATTTGATATCTCACAACCAGATCAACCTACGCTTTGGTATGATTTTAATCAAACCAATTATGTTCATGATTGTTTCGTGGTGAATGATACTGCTTTTTTAAACTGTGGTTTTGATGGTTTACATATTTATGATTTTTCAACCCAATCCATTCAGCAACTCGGCGTGTTAGATTTTTATGTGGAGCAAGGTTATAACCATAGTGGATGGCTGTCAGAGGACCGAAAAAAATATGTGTTTATTGATGAGTCATTGGGAAAAAAAGTTAAAGTTTGTGATGCATCTCAATTAGATGATATAGCGGTTAGTTTTATGTATGGTACATCTGATTATGCGAATAAAGTGGCTCATAATGTTCAGATTTTTAGTGACTATATGTTTATTTCATATTACAATGAAGGATTGCGAATTGTGGATATTGCACAGAATAAAGCAAATGAAGTCGCTTACTTTGATACCTTTCACCAACAAACAGATTATAAATTAAATGGTGCTTGGGGTGTTTATGTTTTTAAATCAGACAATTTAATTTTGGTGTCCGATCGGCAAAATGGGCTGTTTTTATTTTATTTTCCTATTGAGTTATCTCGCGCCATTCAAAATCAATCTGTAGTGACGAATACACCATTTATTGATGAAAATAGTGTTATTGTTTATCCTTTTGACGCCGACTCTAAATTAAAGTTTACCATTTACGGATTGGATGGGAAGATTTACTTTGAAAAGGAGTCCATTTTAAAATGGGTAAATGTGCCTTTGAGTTTGCCTAGTGGTTCATTTATTTTTGCCATATATTCTGACGATATCTTACTGGATAAAGGCAGATTTGTTCTTCAAAAATAGGCATAAAAAAACCCACCAACCTGAGTTGATGGGTTTAAATAATTAAAAACTAAT
>PDWJ01004930.1_pt1 | contig 12488 bp, 10 predicted proteins | sample 1430881 | NCBI WGS metagenome assembly PDWJ01 (sample SAMN01162460, study PRJNA174530) | Oral metagenome, whole genome shotgun sequencing project. | biome: Marine environment; feature: Marine mammal; material: Swab sample of the gingival sulcus; isolation source: swab sample of gingival sulcus... | reverse complement strand
GGCCGCGGACGTAGCAAACGCGGGCGACGAGGCAACACGCGCGGCGAGTGAGCTGAAAAGCCCAAGATCGAGGAGCCCAAGGCCGAAGAGCCCAAGGAGGAGCCCAAGGACGACGCCCCCAAGGCCTAACACCACCTCCACGCCCCATGAGGTGGACCTGGGACGTCAATCCGATCCTTGCCCCGGGCCCGCTGCCCCTCCGCTACTATGGGCTATTCGCCGCGGTGGCGCTCGTCGGTGGCTTTCTGCTCTTCCGCTGGCAGATGCTGCGCGCCGGCCGCGATGAGGTCGCGACGACGCTCGTGATGCCCTACATGCTGGTCTCGGTGATCGTCGGCGCTCGCCTCGGCCACTGCTTGATCTACGACCTACCGATCTGCTTCGATCCTCCCTATCGCGTGCTGATGATCTGGCAAGGTGGCCTCGCCAGCCATGGGGCGTTGATCGGGCTGGTTTTGGGTCTCGCGCTCTACGCGCGCAACCACCAGCTAGCGCTGATCGATGTCTTCGATCGTGCGGCCTTCGGCGCCACGCTGGCGGTCGTCTGCGTGCGCCTGGGCAACTTCTTCAACTCGGAGATCGTCGGCCGCGTCACCGACGGCAGCTGGGGCGTGCGCTTCCCCCGCTTTGACCGCGCCCTCCCCGCGGCCGAGGCGCCCCTGCGCCATCCCGTCCAGCTCTACGAGGCTGCCCTCGGCCTGACGATCTTGCTCGCGTTGTGGCTCCTCGACCGCCGCGTCCGCGACGATCGACCACGAGGGCTCTACGCGTCGATCTTCTTGCTGACCTATTTCGGCGGCCGAGTGCTGCTCGAGCGCTACAAGGCCTACCTGGTGCTCGATCCTGCGAGCTCATCTCTGACCATGGGCCAGCTCTTGAGCCTGATCCCCGCGCTGATCGGCGCCGGCGGGCTCGCGCGCCTCTGGCTGCGTCGGCGCAGTGATTGATTGTGCTCGCGCCAGCGAGGTGGCATGAAGGGCCACGATGAAGAACCTCCTCTCCTGGCGTCCCGCCTACTGGCTGCTGATCAGCACGGTGTTGCTGCCGACCATCGGCACGGTCAGCGTCGGCGTGCTGATCCTCGTGTTCTACCGTGAGGCCTGGGATGTCGCCTTCGGCGTGCTCGTGCTCTGCTTCGCCTTCTTCGCCGTGGCGGGCTCGCTGATCGCGGTCTTTTTGCTCAAGCGCACTGGACGATTGACGCGGCTACAATCCGACTTCATCGCGCGGATGTCTCATGATTTCCGCACACCGCTGACCTCGATCAAGCTCTTCGTCGAGACCCTGCGCGCCGGCAAGATCGATAGCGAGGAGCAGCAGCGCTGTCTCGCGCTGCTCGCTGAGGAGACCAACCGGATGGAACGGCTGGTCGAGCACGTCCTTCATTGGCGCTACGTCGAAGGACGTCGTCAGGCCGACAGCTCACAGCGCGTCGATCCCGAGCAGATCGCCCGGGCCGCGGTGGCGCCTTTTCTCAGCAGCCTGGACCCGCTGTCGGGTGAAAACGGTCGCTCCGCCGACCGAATCGAGGTCGCCGTCGAGCCCCAGCTCCCCGAGGTCGCCGTCGAGCGGGAGAGCGTCGTCGAGGCGGTGCGCAACCTGGTTCAAAACGCGCTGAAGTACACCCGTGGAGCGGTGGTCTTGAGCGTTCGCCTCGCTGACAACTGCATCTGCTTCAGCGTCGGCGACGAGGGGCCCCCCATCCCTCACGGCGAGCGCGAGCAGGTCTTTCGGCGCTTCTACCGCGCCGACCCGAAGCGAGACGGCTCGGGGCTCGGGCTGACGATCGCCAAGCATGTCGCTCAAGCGCATGGGGGTGACATCACGCTCGACGTCGGCAAGGTTGGAAACAGTTTTTCGCTGCGCTTCCCCGTCGCCTCGGAGCTGAAGCCTTCATGAGTTTGGTCGTCGAGGGCGGTGGGGACGCGCGAGCGACGGTGTTGGTCATCGAGGATGACACCTCGATCCGCGTCGGGCTCGAGATGAACCTCCGCTATGAGGGGTATCGCGTGCTCTGCGCTGAGACCGGTGAGCATGGTCTCGAGCTCGCTCGGCTCGAGGAGCCCGACCTTATCGTCCTGGATCTGATGCTGCCTGGCTGCAGCGGCCATGACGTGCTCCGCAGTCTGCGCGCCGAGGGACGCGCGATGCAGGTGCTGATCCTCAGCGCGCTAGGACGGGAAGAGGACGTCGTGCTGGGGCTGAAGCTTGGGGCCGACGACTACGTGAGCAAGCCCTTCTCAGTGGCCGAGCTCCTCGCTCGGATCGAGGCGGTGCTCCGTCGCTTGGAGCTGCGTCAGCGGGTCAGCGCCCTCACCACTACGGTTGAGAGCCCATTGCGCTTCGGGACGATCGAGATCGATCTGGCGCGCCGCCTGGTCACGCGTGATGGCGAGAGCGTCAAGCTCACCTCCCGTGAGTTCGACCTGCTCGTCTTGCTCGCCTCTCACCCGGAGCGAGCGTTCAGCCGAGAGCAGCTGCTCGAGCAGGTCTGGGGTCAGGACTACGATGGCACGGCCCGCACGGTCGACAACTTTGTGCGCTCGCTGCGCAGCAAGCTCGAGGCGACGCCCCGCAAGCCGCGCCACCTGCAGACGGTGCACGGGATCGGCTATCGCTTCATCGCTTGAGGACACCCCTTCGCGCCTCGCCACCGAAGCCCAGTTCGGCGCGCGTTGGTCATGTTCTTGGGGGTTAGTACTTCATCTTATAGGGGTAGACGAAGGTCATCGTCGGCCCGCTGAAGCGCGGGAAGCGTAACCGCGGCACCCCTCGCTCGACGCAGCGGCCCATGGGCGTGCCACGAAAGGAGCCGATGGTGCGACCGCTCGCCTTACCATTGCCATGAACCTTCATCGACAGCCGGAGCGTGCCGGACTCCTTGTGGCGGTCGACGCAGTTTTGGACCTGGATGTTCAGCTTGCGCATCACGCGCCGCACCTGGCTCGAGCTGAGCTTGCGTGGCGTTGATCCACCGCCGCCTGCGGCGGTCAGCACACTGTCGGCGACGGACGCAGCTGGCTTTGGTCTGCGCTTCCCACGCGAAGACCCACCTCCGGCAGCAGCGAGGATGCTGTCGACGTCGGATGGAGCGGATCGGCGGCGTCTCGGAGCGCGTCGCCGGGGACGCCGACGCCTCACGCGCTTTCGGGGCTTGACCCGGACGGGCTTGGCTACAGCCACCTTGGGAGGTGCTTCAGCCTTGGGAGGTGCTTCTGCCTTGGGAGGTGCTTCTGCCTTCGCCGCCGCCTCTGCCGCCAACTCCTTGGCCGCCGCCGCCTTCGCCGCCGCGTCGAGGTCTGCTTGTTTGGCGGCTGGCGCCTTGGCCGTCGCCTCCTTGGCCGCAGGCTTCCGAACCGGAGGCTTCTCGGCCATCACCTTTTTTGCGGGGAGCGGGGTGTCGTCTTGGGCGGAGCGCTCGGCGTGGCTATGCCCTGCCACACCGTAACGCTGCGCGAGGTGTTTATCCAGGGGAGGGCTCTTGAGCGCGTAGGCGACGATCGCCACCGTGATACAGATCAGGATCGCGCTGCCGATCGCCGTGGCAAGTACGATCTTGCCCACCGTCCAGAATGGCTCTTTGATCGGCGCGAGCAGCTTGGGTGGCGGGATCGCGCCCGAGACCGGCATAACCGGGATCAGCGGAGGCAAGATGCCGCTGTCCTCTGGCGGCTTGGATCCATCGGCCAGAGGAGCGCCAGACAGAGGAGCGCCAGGCAGAGGAGCGCCAGACAGAGGAGCACCAGGCAGAGGAGGAGGTGGCACGAAGCCTGGCTTTGGGCCAGGTGGCGCGGTAGGCGCTGGCTCCGTGGGCTTGCCAAGGACGCGGACCCGCTCGTCCTCAGAGAGGGGGCGGGTGTACGCGTCGCCTTCTCCTTCGGCTCTAGGGGGCGCGGGAGAGGGCGGCGCAGGCACCGCGGCGCGACGGCCACCAGGAGGAGGCGGTAGCTTCGCGGGACGTCGTGGAGACGCCCACAGCCGCGGCTCGCTGACCTCGTCTTCCCACGCGCGCTCCGGTGGCCCCCCGCGAGCAGCGTAGCGCCCCGCGGGGATCGGGGGCTGCTCGACCTTTCCCGGGCGCTGACCCCACGCTCCGATGTCGACCTCGCGACTCCACTCGTCGGCGTTTCGCACCTGTCCGGTGCGCTCTCCTACGATCGGCAGGTCGTCCCGATGGCTCGCGTTGTGGAGCCGGGTGGCCTCCTCCGGAAACTCCACCGGGGGCTCGTAGCTCTGATCGTAGCCCTCTCCAGCCTCGTAGGCCTCAGCGTACCCATAGCCGCTCTGATCGGCAGCGGGGCCATCTTCGTGGTAGTTGTCGGCGTAGGCTGGCTCGGCATGGGGACCGTCGTCATAGTAGGCCGTCTTCTGAGCGTCGTAGTCATCCTCGGCTTCGCCACTGCGGGCGTAGGCCGCGCCATAGGTCTCGTAGCCCGAAGCGTCGTAGTTGGCCTCATCATACTCTTTTGGGCCTACCTGGATCGAAGAGGTGTCATCATCCTGCGACGTGAAGGCGTCCTGCCCGCGGGGCGTCGCGCCTTTGGGGCCGCCAGCTACGGTCTCGCCGGTGGGGTCACGAGGAAGCTGGTCGCCATACGCCTGCCCCCGGATCGCCGCGTCTGCAGCGTCGGCGTCGAAGAAACCCGTACGCTCGTCACCACCCTCGAGCACCTCGGCGAGCTCGGGGATCTCCTCGAGGCGTCGCCAGTCGCGGGCCCCCTCGCGCCAGGCGTAGTTACGACCGGTGATCTGCCCTTCGGCCATCAGGGCGTCGACATCGACCACCGAGAAGGGTCCCTGAGGCTCGCCGCCGATCACGACATACCAGCCATCATAGGCTGCGGCGTCCTCGGCAAGGTCGGCGCTCTGGAGGTGCATCGCGCGGCGATGACGCTGACGCGACGCGTTCTTCGCGTCGCCATCGCTGCTGTCGGGCAAAACCGTGAATGATCCTTTGTCGTAACGCGCGACGATGATGCCGCCGCAGCGCTTGCAGGAAGCTCGGAAGCGACGCCCACGGACCTTCGCCTCAGGCACCAGATAGCGCGCGCTACAGGAGTGACAGGTCAGCTTGACCTTGCCCGGCGGCACGTTCTCATGCGGATGGATTTGCAGTTCGTAGTGCAACGAGCGCTCGTTTTGGCCTGAGTACAGCTCCCCCCCAAAAGGTGACCCAGCGATCCTTCACGTTTTTCCAGGTCGCGGGACTAAGCCTCCAAGATGATTATAGCGAAGGCTCGAAACCATGCCCAGTGATTGGACACATGAAGTCCGAATTGACGTTGGTAAAAAGCCACGAGGTCGCGACGTGCTAGCCACCTTTGAGCAACGCAGTAGGTGGGCAGGCTACCGTCAGCGCAAAAGCGCCGACGACCCAAAACAAGCAGAGCAGCTCGAACAGCAGCCAGAGTCGATCGGATAGCCGTCTGGCCTGATCGCGGGTCGCCATCCCCAAGGCCAGCAGGGAGCCGAACAACGCGCCACCGAGGTGAGCCGCGAGGTCGATCCCCGGCAGGAAGCTCATCACGACGCCGAAGAGCGCCCACTTGAGCAGGCCTTCTTTGAAAAACGAGGTTCCTGGCGCCTTGCGAACGTAGGCCAGCGTGAGTGCACCAGCGATCAGCCCAAAGACCACCCCCGAGGCCCCTCCACCGACGCCGCCGATCGAGCCCGAGAGCACTCGGTACCCGATCGAGACCACGAAGCCGCCAGCCCCCGTAACCACGTAGAACACCAAAAAGCGGCTGCGACCGAGCAGCTGTTCGAGCCCTGGACCGAGCTGCGCTAGCCAGAGGCAGTTGAACACCAGGTGCAAGGTGCCAAAGTGGAGGAAGGTCGGCGTGACCAATCGCCACCACTCGCCCTCTAGAAGAAGCGGCACGAACCAGGCGCCGAAGCGAAGCGCCACGCGGTTATTTGGCCCAGAGAAGAGCGCCTCCGGACCACCGGATTGCAGCACCATCGCGACGTAAAAGATCACGTTCACCGCGACGAAGAAGAGGCTGTAGCTGTAGGAGCCTTCGGGGAAGACGCGCCGGAGGTAACGACCCAGACGTGTCATCGTCGCGCTCGCCAGCGGCCGCTGACAGCGAGGGCAGACCTTGGCGTCACGGTCAACGGTGAGGCTGCAGCTGGGGCAGAGCTTATGCTCGTAGCTCAGCGAGCGCCGCTCGTTCGCCGCGCGGTTCTCGCGCCGCTCACGCTCGATCTCCCGCTGCTGCAGCTTCCACCGCAGCCGCATGGTGTTGAACCCAAGTGCCTCGAGCATGCGCTCCCACAGCGGCTTTTCCCTTCCCATCGAGGCCTAGTGTAGTCTCAGAGCGTGGTGGTACGGCGAGCTTTCTGAGGCGTATGTCGTCTACGAGTCGGCGCGTCGTCATCTTGACGACACCCGACGCTCCGACCATGCTTCGCCGCAGATGGCCAGACACGAACCCTCGCCGGAGAGCTCCGCGACTCGATTCATCCTGCGCTCGGGGCACCAGCCCAAAGGCGATCAGCCACGAGCCATCGACCAGCTCGTTCAGGGCCTCGAAGAAGACACCAGGCATCAGGTCTTGTTGGGCATCACCGGCAGCGGCAAGACGTTCACCGTGGCCAACGTGGTCGAGCGTGTGCAGCGTCCCACCCTCGTGATCGCACACAACAAGACCCTCGCCGCGCAGCTCTATGGCGAGTTCCGCGAGCTCTTCCCAGATAACGCCGTTCACTACTTCGTCAGCTACTACGACTACTACCAGCCCGAAGCCTACGTCCCCGCGTCGGACACCTACATCGAGAAAGACGCGATCATCAACGACGACATCGACCGCCTCCGCCACGCCGCGACTCGAGCGCTGATGTCACGCCGCGACGTGATCATCGTCGCCTCTGTCTCCTGCATCTTCGGCATCGGCTCGACCGAATTCTACCGCGAGATGATGGTGGATCTCCACCTGGGTCAGGAGATCGATCGGGACACCCTCTTGCGGGATCTGGTCGAGATCCAATACACCCGCAACGACTACGACTTTCATCGAGGATCGTTTCGGGTCCGTGGTGACGTCGTCGAGATCTTCCCTGCTCACGAAGACGAGCGCGCGATCCGGATCGAGTTCTTCGGTGACGAGATCGAGTCGATCCTCGACATCGATCCGCTGCGGGGTAAGTCCCTGGATCGGCGCGAGCGCGCCGCGATCTTCCCCTCGAGCCACTATGTCACACCAACAGAGCAGCGCCGGCGAGCGATCGGGACGATCCGCGAAGAGCTGCTCGTGAGGCTGCAGGAGCTGACCGCGGCCCAGCAGCTGGTCGAAGCTCAGCGACTCGAGCAGCGTACCCTCTTCGACCTCGAGATGCTCGAGCAGATGGGCTTCTGTACCGGGATCGAGAACTACTCGCGACACCTCTCGGGACGATCCGAGGGCGAGCCGCCGCCGACGCTGCTCGATTACTTTCCTCGCGACTTCTTGCTCGTGATCGACGAGAGTCATCAGACCATCCCACAGCTGCAGGCGATGTATCGCGGCGACCGCAGCCGCAAGTCGACGCTGGTAGCGTTCGGCTTCAGGCTGCCATCAGCCCTGGATAATCGCCCTCTGCGCTTCGAGGAGTTCGTGGATCGGATCAACCAGGCGATCTTCGTCTCGGCGACGCCGGGGGACTGGGAGCTCGAGCTGACGCAAGGCGAGATCGTGGAGCAGATCCTGAGACCCACGGGCCTGCTCGATCCTGAGATCGAGGTCCGTCCCGTGGCCGACCAGGTCGACGATCTGCTGGCCGAGATCCGGCTGCGGGTTGAGCGCCACGAGCGAGTGCTGGTCACGACACTGACCAAGCGGATGGCCGAGGATCTTACCGAGCACTACCAAGATCTCGGCGTGCGGGTGCGCTACCTCCACTCGGATATCGACACCCTCGAGCGGATCGAGATCCTTCGCGATCTTCGCCGCGGATCGTTCGACGTGCTCATCGGGATCAACCTCCTGCGTGAGGGACTGGATCTACCCGAGGTCTCCCTGGTCGCGATCCTCGACGCCGACAAGGAGGGCTTTCTCCGCGCGGAGCGATCCCTGATCCAGACCATCGGCCGCGCGTCACGGAACGTCGCGGGGCGGGTGCTGATGTACGCGGATCGGATCACGGCCTCGATGCGAGTCGCGATCGACGAGACCAACCGACGCCGTGAGCTGCAGGCCGAGCATAACGCGACGCATGGGATCACGCCCCGCACCGTGCAACGCGCGATCCTGGATCTGCAGCCGGAGGTCGACGCCCTGCAGCAGCTGGAGGAGGCAACAAGCGGTCAGGAGGTCGATCCAAGCGACATCCCGGCCCTGGTCGACCAGCTGCGCGAGGAGATGGCCGAGGCCGCCGCCGAGCTCGCCTTCGAGCGAGCGGCCGAGCTCCGGGATCAGATCAAGACTCTACAAGGCCAAGATCTCGCCCTGCGGGATCCACAAGCAACCTCGAGCGGGCAGAGATCTCGCGGTCGCCGGAGTCGTGGACGTCCGCGGCGACGGCGCTGATTCGTTTCATGATGAGACGGCGAATTCGTCAGCACGTCAACCCCTTCGGACTGCAGAGTCTACAACCCCGCGGTCCGCTGCAGCTCCCGAAGACCGGCGCCCTCGAGATCGATCTGGGCTGCGGTGATGGCGCCTTTACTATCGCCCGAGCGCAAGCCGAAGCGGGGGCCTTCATCCTCGGGCTCGACATCCGCGACGCCTTCATTGAGCCTGGGCTCTTGGACATCGCCGAGAAGGGGCTCTCGAACGCACGGCTCGAGACCTGTAACCTGATCGTCGACGCCGAGCATCTCTTCCCCGTCGCGCGTGTGCGACGCTTTTACATCAACTTCCCCGACCCCTTCTTCAAGCGTCGACAGCGTCATCGCCGGTGGCTGAGCGAAGAGACCTTGCTGCCCTTGGTGCGAGCTCTCGAGCCTGGGGGCGAGCTGATCTACCAGAGCGACGTCTGGGAGCCGACCGTCGAGGCTATGGGGCTCTTCGAGCTCTGCGGCGAGCTCGAGAATCAGGATGGGACGTTCTGCTTTGCCAAACAACGCGTGGTCGAGCAATGGACGTCGCGGGAGCAGGCCTGTCTTGAGGAGGGCCGGCCGATCTGGCGTCTGCGCTACCGGCGACGCTAAGAGCCTGTTGATCTCGCCCTTTCGTCGCGACGCTTGCGTTTGAACCGAGCTCGTTGTCTCTCAAGCTCGCCGTAGCACGTAACCGACGAGCGACAACCGTGATGTCGCAGGCCAGCGCGGCGACGGGAGGTCAGTTGGTGAGCGCTCTAGGCCTCAGAACGTTCGCCGTAACACCAGCAACACGAGTACGGGAGGGCTCGATCAACGGGCTGCGAAAACGGGCCGCTAAGACGGGCTGCTAAGCTGTGCTCATGGTCCACCGTCGGTCGCACCGACGTTGAAGGTCGCCGCGTTCGATGGCCTGCCGTCGATCGTTACGACGACCAAGGTCAACCCCGAGAGGCCCCCGGGGACCCGCGCGCGCGCCCGCTGCGGCTGCCAGAGCAGCACCTCGGCGCTCGTTCCGCCAAAGGCGACGCTGCGCTCACGACCATCGAAGCGCTCACCGACGATCTCGACGATGCTTCCGGGGCTGCCGCGCTCGGGCAACAACGCCTCGATCTGCGGGTCACTCGGGTCGGAGCAAGCGGCCGCGCTTGAAAGCAACGCGACCAGCAGATACGCGGATCGAGTCCGGATGGGCGGGCGTCGCATCAGCTAGTCCTTGGGTACCTTCTGCCAATCGGCTAGAAACCGCTCGAGCCCGATGTCGGTGAGCGGGTGTTTCGCCAGCTGCGCGATAACCTTGAAGGGAATGGTCGCGACGTGAGCGCCCATCATCGCCGCCTCGAGGACGTGGACGGGATGGCGAACCGAGGCGACGAGCACCTGCGTCTCGAAGTCGTAGTTGCCATAGATCGTCAAGATTTGGCTGATCAACGCCATGCCTTCGGTGCTGACATCGTCGAGTCGGCCGACGAAGGGGCTGACGTAGGTCGCCCCGGCCTTGGCCGCGAGCCAAGCCTGCGTGGGTGAGAAGCAGAGCGTCACGTTGGTCTTGATGCCTTCATCGGTGAGCGTCCGCGTGGCCTTCAATCCTTCGGTGATCAGGGGGATCTTGATCACGATGTTGTCGGCGACCTTCGCCAGCTCGCGAGCCTCGGCCAGCATCCCCACGGCGTCGGTGCTGACCACCTCGGCGCTGACGGGGCCTTTGACCACCTCGCAGATCTCCTCGAGGACTTCGGTGAAGGGTTTGCCCGTCTTGGCCACGAGGCTCGGATTGGTGGTCACGCCATCGAGCAGACCCATGTCGTTGGCGTCGCGGATTTCGTTGATGTCCGCGGTATCGATGAAGATCTTCATGTTAGTCAGGTTCTCCTTGGACGACGCCGAAGCCGCGTCCAGTAAGCTGTCGTGGATGGCGGCAGCATACACCGATTCCACCTCTGAAGGCGGCGTTGTTGCGCGTCACGCTCAGGAGCAGTCTCGCCAAGAGGTTCGTTTCGGGCTATAGGCTGACCATGATTGACGAGCCTCTGGTTGGCTGCTGCGGCTACCCTGGCAACAGACAGCGCTACCAACGCGAGCTCGATCTGGTCGAGCTACAGAACACGTTTCGCAACCTACCCGCGGCCAAGACCGCGCGCCGCTGGCGTGAAGAAGCGCCGGACGGGTTCACGTTTTCGCTCCGTGCCTGGCAGACCATCACGCATCGTTCGGAGTCGCCGACCTACCGAGGCCTCGACACCTCCGCCATCGAGGGCTTTGCCGAGGTCGGGCATTTTGGCAATGGCAGCGTCGTGCTCGAGGGTTGGCGCCGCACACGGCAGATCGCAGAGCTTCTCGGCGCTCGAGCCGTGCTCTTCGAGTCGCCCAGCGATTTCACTCCGACTGGCGACAACCAGCTTAGATTAAGGCAGTTTTTCGAGGCCATTGCGCGTCTCGAGGGCTGTCATCTGGTCTGGGAGCCACGAGGACTGTGGGAGCCAGAGGCGTGCCGCCGCATCGCCGAGGACTTGGACATCCTCCTCTGCGACGATGCCGAGCAGCCACTTCAGCCGGTGAGCTACCTCAAGCTGCAGCATGCGAGCCTCGGCAGCGATGACCTCGAGCGCCTCGCGCCTCGGCTCCTCGACTGCGAGGAGGCGCTGGTGCTGGTGGCCACGAACGAGGCCTTCGCTGCAGACCAGCGCAGCGACGGGAGGTAAGCTGGTCAGCGCTCTAGAGCGCTGATCAGCTTACCGGACCGAGCTGCGCGAAGGATGCGGAATCACGGCGTAAGAGCCAGCAACCGACGAGCGACAACCGCTGTGATGTCGCAGACCAGCGCGGCGACGGGAGCTCCGTTGGTCAGCGCTCTAGATCGCGCGCAGATAGGCCGTATTGGCGACAAACGTCTCAATTCGTTGTTGTAGCGCCTTCCGCTGCGCTCGCCAGTCTAAGATGTCGGTGGCGATCGCCAACGCCGCCGCGCTCGGCATCGAGACGACCAGCAGCCAGCCAAAGGCGAGGGTCGCGATCGTAGCGCCTAATCCACCAACAACAGCGGCCTTCGAGAAGGACCGGCGGCGTGCAGCGGAGCACCATAAGCGGACCTCGAGAGCGCGTCCTTGACCAGTCTTCGTCACCACGATCTCGCCATGGTCGGGGATGGCCCAACCTCCTATGCGGCTGCCGAAGGCCAGCCGATCGGTGTCTCGGCGCTCGATCGCTAGTCCCGGGCCAGCTAGTCCCCCGCTGAGGACGCCCTCCACCAGCTGCTCGAGCAGAAGCTTGGGCTCCCGAGGGGCCTCGAGGCTGAAGGTAAGATGGGGTTTTCCGCGTGAGGACATCCAGCTGCCTACTACGCTCTCGGCTGATCTGCAACCTCTCTGCAGAGCGCGGGATGGCAGGGGAGCTGAAGGTCCTAGCGCCGAGATACACACAGCTCGCGCGCAGCACCACCCAAGCCGCTCACCGGGAAGGGAGCGGATCTCGAACGAGATCGGCTGGTGGGTGGAGCTCGCTGCAGCGCCGTCTAGACGGTGAAGCCGCCTAGAGAGCTTCCCCACCCATTCGGGACCGAGCTGCCGAGCCGCTGAGCCGCTGAGCCGCTGAGCCGCTGAGCCGCTGAGCCGCTTTCGTAGCCGAAGAAACGAGCCATACGGGCGATACGACGAGGAGCTATCTGAGGTATAGACAGCAGCGGCCGGCAGTGCTGTGCCCGGCGACGCGAGGGATGTATAGGGGTGCCCTAAAAGGTGAAGGTCGTCGGCGGCGTGGTGATCGCCGCAGGAGCAGCCTTCTTGGCGGCCGGCTTCTTCGTCGCCTTCTTGGCAGCCGGCTTCTTCGTCGCCTTCTTGGCGGCCGGCTTCCTCGTCGCCTTCTTGGCGGCCGGCTTCCTCGTCGCCTTCTTGGCGGCCGGCTTCTTCGTCGCCTTCTTGGCGGCCGGCTTCTTCGTCGCCTTCTTGGCGGCCGGCTTCTTCGTCGCCTTCTT
>PDWJ01004381.1_pt1 | contig 12492 bp, 17 predicted proteins | sample 1430881 | NCBI WGS metagenome assembly PDWJ01 (sample SAMN01162460, study PRJNA174530) | Oral metagenome, whole genome shotgun sequencing project. | biome: Marine environment; feature: Marine mammal; material: Swab sample of the gingival sulcus; isolation source: swab sample of gingival sulcus... | reverse complement strand
AGCAAGGCACACATCAAGAATTGATTGAAAAAAACGGAGCCTACAAAAAGCAATTTGATTTTTATATTAAAAATAAAACTAATAATAAATAATTTTTATATAGGGGGAAATTATGAAAAATAATTTACAGATAAAAGACTTAGTAACAATCGGAATATTTGCGATCATCTACTTTGTTCTATCTTTTTTAGTTGCAATACTTGGAATGGTACCGATACTACTTTTCGCCATTCCTTTCGTATTAGCAGTCATCGCAGGAACACCGGTAATGCTATTTATGGCAAAAGAAGGAAAGCCTTGGGCATTGTTTATCTTCGGTATGATTCCCGCACTTGGCATGTGGGCTATGGGACACACCTATATAGTTCCACTTGTAGCGCTTGTCTTTGTGGGTCTTGCTGAATTAGTCTTCAGAAAAGGCGAATTCAAATCATTCAAGCATAATGCACTAGCCTACTCAATTTTTTCATGCTGGGCTGCCGGTGCAAATATGCAAATGATTTTCCTGCGAGATAGATACATCGAACTGCAAATGCGAGGCGGAGTACCTAAAGAGACAGTTGATAAACTAATCAATTTAATGTCATGGCCAAACATGGCTCTCATAATTCTAAGTGCATTAGTCGGCGGAATTATCGGAGCATTCATCGGTAAACTAATGCTAAAAAAACACTTCTCAAAAGCAGGAATTATCTAATTAGCATTAAAATTTATTCTCCCTATTGACTTTTTCTTGTAAAGCAAGTATAACTTAGACCATACGGTCTAAGTTTAGGAGAGCATCGTAAAAACATGGCAGAAAATCTAAAAAAAGAAGAAAGAAAAGAACAAGTCAAAAACACAGCAATTAAGCTTATCTGCAAAAATGGTTATAAAAACACAAGCATTCAAGACATCATTAACGACTTGAATTATTCAAAAGGCGGTTTTTATAATTGTTACAAAAGCAAGCTAGAACTTTTCAGTGACATACTTAACGACGCCACAAACTACAGATATGAAGAACTAAAAGCTCATAAGTCTAATAATAACAGCCTAGACCGAAAGGCATACATAATAGAAGCCTTACTCGATAAAATTTTAGTCTATCATGATTATAAAAAAATCTTTTCAATCTTAACTATTGAAATGCAACATGATGAAAACTTAAAAAAGCTATACATGCAATTAACAAAAAAATTCACAAAACAGTTTATAAATTTTTGTAAGACTGAGGGTTTTGAAGAATACTTAGAAATCACCAATGAAGAAATAGGAACCTTTATAAGTTCTCTTATTATTGGCGTTGATATATTTAATAAGTATGACAATAAAGAATATAGAGATATGTTAAGAAAAAACATATCAGCATATTTTGAAGAAATAAATTTATTTACTAAATAAAAATTATGGAGGTTAGACTTATGTCTGAGAAGTTAAAGGTTAAGGATTTAATCTTAATCGGTGTTTTTACGGTGATATATATGATCACCATGTTTGTTGTTGGTATAATTGGCTTCGTTCCAATTTTATATTTATTTTGGCCTGCACTTGCTGCTTTAGTATGTGGTATGATTGTTATGCTATTTATGGCTAAAGTTCCAAGACCCTTTGCAATGTTTATCTTTGCATTACTCCCCTCATTACTTTTCTTTGCAATGGGACTTCCTGTTTTGTATATTATAAACGGTTTAATAATTGCTATAATTGCAGAACTGCTCTTAAAGTTAGGTGGCTATAAAAAGTTTATATTCAATGCTTTAGCTTATGCAGTATTTTCATTAAGCAATTGTACGATGATAGTACAGTGGTTAATATCAAAAGCTGCAGTTTACAAAAAAACTGTTGAAGTTTATGGTGCTGAATATGCTGAAAAATTAGACTCACTTATAACAGTCGTAAATGTTTCAGGAATATTTATTTTAACATTTGTTATGGCTTTAATTGGTGCTTACATCGGAAAACTAGTTCTTAAAAAGCACTTTGAAAAGGCAGGAATAGTTTAAAATGGAAATTGCTCATTGTAATAATGACAATAAATTTAATCCAAGTCCGGCAACAAAACTTTTAAGTCTTTTGTTGCTTGGACTTAATGCTATTTATATAAGCAGTGAAATCTGCAATGCTCTTATTGTATTATTATTTTGTATATTCTTTGTTTTAAATAATAAAAAAGAAAAAGCAGTAAAAGCATTGGTTTTATATATCGTATTAATATTGATTACAAAAAACAGAATAGAAGTTAATCATGGAATAATCTTTATTTGTTTTTCAATTATATTTTTAATGAAGATGTTCTTTTTACCCTTTCTTGCCGCGAACTTTTTAATTTCTACAAGTTCAGTAAGTGATATAATAAGTTCACTTGAAAAAATCAAATTACCCGTTGCAATCACAATACCAATCGCAGTTATGTTTCGTTACTTTCCTGCATTCAAAGAAGAACATAAAAACATCAAACTAGCAATGAAAATGAGGAAATTAAATTTTCTAAACCCTATTAAATATTTTGAATACATTTTAATTCCTATTTTAATTTCAGCAATTAATATTGCAGACGACATTGCTAAATCTGCTGAAACAAAGTGCATATCAGACCCTTGCAAAAAAACAAGATACTTTCAAGTTAAGTATAGACTAATTGATATTATATTCTTTTTTTTAGTCTTATCACTATACATATTAGGGAGAATATATGCTTAAAGCGGCTTATGCAAGTGGCGCAGAAATAATTTTAGAAAAAACAAAAGACTTATCACTAGATAACTTTTCATCAAAAGCATATCCGTCTATATTGAAAAGACGAATATCATCAATATTAGTGATATTCTTTTTCGCCATAAAGCGAAGCAATGATCCCCTACCCTTTTTAGAACTGGTAGAATGCTTTTTTACTTTGCCGTTTTTATTTTCAAAAAAACTAACATCAATCCAATCAAAATTAGACTTATCAATAAGCCCTGAAAATTCATCTGAGGCAAGATTGATTATTCTTTCGCCTTTCTTAAAATAAGCATTATATGCATTCTTCCAAAAAGCCTTTAAACTTTGACCATCGATTTTAATCTTAGAATTAAAGTCAAGACGATAAGCCTTTATAAGACTATCAGCTTTCATAGGTCCATACAAGGCAGAAAGCAAGACCAGGTTCTTAATCAGATACTTTCGCTCACTTTGAGAAAAGTCCGTAACATTAAGCGAGCGATACGCAAGCCCGTTATATAAATCAATCGCATGATACGAAAGAGCCTTGTCAAAATTTTTAATGTGTTCTAAATTCTGTTCAAGCAAACTAGGACTTAAACTCAAAGCTTTCTGCAATTCAGTTTCATCAAGATTTTTAAAAACAGAAACTATTTTCTCTGTCTCTGCAGAAATACACCAATCCTTTTCAATCGGAAAATCAAGCCGAAGATCCTTAGCCGGCGAAAAAATAATCTTCACAATAGCACCTCACAAACCGTTACATTATAAACATAAATTCAATTTAATACTAGAACTTCGAATTAACTTAAGATAGACTTAAAATAGAATTTATTGCAGAAACTGTATATTCAATTTCTTCTTCTGTTGTAAATGGACTTGTCGAAAAACGAACAGCACCTTGAGGAAAACTATCAAATGTTTTATGCGCCAAAGGAGAACAATGCAAACCTGTTCTTGTTAATATTCCATAATCTTCTTCTAATAAACTTGCAAACTTTGCATTATCCATGGCTTCAGAACAATCCAGCGAAATAATTCCCACACGATTTTTTATTGCCGTAGAGCCTAGAACTTTTATTTTATCAGAATCTAATCCATTTATAAAAATTTCCAACAATTTTTTTTCATGTTTATGAATATTTTCAACTCCAAAATTTAAAAGCCATTCTACACTATGTTTAAGACCGGCAATTCCAATAAGATTTTGAGTTCCTGCTTCAAATTTATCAGGCATAAAAGACGGAGTAATTAAGGAATCAGACGCACTACCCGTTCCACCCGTTATAAGAGGCTCTACCTGTTTCGCAAAATCTTCATCAAAAAGAATTCCCCCTGAACCTTGAGGCCCGAGTAAACCCTTGTGTCCGGTAAAACAAAAAGCTGCAGGTTTTATTTGCTCTAAGTCAATAGAAATATGCCCAGCTGTTTGAGCACCATCAATTACAAGCGGTAGATCATATTTATTTAGAATTTTTGAAACTTCATCAATAGGTTGAATAAAACCGCTAACATTAGATGCGTGTGAAATTATTGCAAGCTTTGTTTTAGAACCTATTAGCTCTTCAATTTTTCTTAAATCTAAAAAAGCCGGATTATCTTTTATTGCAGGAATTATATCAATTCCAATTCCAATTTGTTTTTCTAATTGAACTAGAGGGCGTAAAACCGCATTATGTTCAAACGGACTTATTAAAACGCGATCTCCTTTTTTTAAAAAACCTTTGATGATGTAATTTAAACTTGCAGTAACTCCCGATGTAAAAATAACATGCGAGCTATTCTTAAAATTAAATAAATCACACAAAGCTTCACGAGCTTCAAGAACAAAAAGACCTGCGGTCGCTGTTTCATTATACGAACTACGATTAATATTTCCTGTTCCAAAATTAAGAGCTTCAATTAAAGCTTGATCCAAGTCGGGTGCTTTTGGAAAAGAACCTGCACCATTATCTAAAAAAATTCTTTTGTTTGTTTCATTCATACTCATTCTTTCACCTGTAATATATCATTTTGTAAGCATTCAACTCGCCCAATAATTTCAGGCTTTCCACAAATTGTATTTGTTAAAGCATCTGATAATTCAGAATAAAAATTTTCTACTTCCGATTCTGGTACAGAAATTAATAAACCACCCGAAGTTTGCGGATCAAAAAGAATATCTTGATAAGCTCGTGGTGTATTATAAAAATGTACTGCATCACCAACAAAGTTTTTATTGGAATAAACACCTGCAGGCAAAAATCCCATTTCAGCATATTCAAGTGTTTCATCAAAAATAGGAATAGCGGAATAATTAATAGAAATACTTACAGAACTTGCCTTTGCCATTTCATATAAGTGACCGAGCAGACCAAAGCCTGTAATATCTGTACAAGCATTAATCTCATATTTTTTCATTACAGATTGAGCTTTTGCATTTAAAAAAGCCATAGTTTGATAAACTCTATTAAGCAATTTTTTTTCGATTAAGTCAGCCTTTGATGCTGTAGTAATAATTCCACTACCTATAGGCTTTGTTAAAATTAAAAAATCACCCGGCTTTGCTGTTGAATTTTTTAGCAGTTTCTTAGGATTTACAAAACCATTTACTGCGAGTCCATATTTTGGACTATCATCATAAATGCTATGTCCGCCACAAATTATTGCACCGGATTCTTCTACTTTATCAGCACCACCTTTCAAGATATCTTTTATAACAGAATCTGGCATTTCATTTGTAACGCACAATAAATTTAAAACAAGCTTAGGTTCTCCCCCCATTGCATAAATATCACTTAAAGCATTTGCAGCTGCAATCTGCCCAAACAAGTAAGCATCTTCTGAAACAGGAGGAAAAAAATCAACTGTTGAAATAAATGCTATATCATCAGTAATTTTATAAACAGCAGCATCATCAGAACTTGACAATCCCACTAGCAAATTATCATCTACAGGCTTTGGAAAATTTTTTAATAAATTTGAAAGTGCACCTGCACTTAATTTTGCACCTCATCCTGAATGTGAAGATGCTTTCATTAAATTAAAATCTTCTTTTATTTTACAAGCCATTTTCCCCTCCATCATAAAAATTACTATAAATATTTTTTACTTTTTCAAAATAATTTTCCAAGCCTTATTATCAAGCTTATCAAATGATATTATTTCATGATTATTTTCTTGACAATGTCTTGGTAAAGTACTTACTGCTTCTGGGCAAGTAAATTCCAATTCTATAATTTGTCCATTATCAGCTTTATTCAAAGCATTCTTTAATTCAATTAATGGTATTGGACAATCTAATCCTTTTGTATCTAATTTTATTGTTTCCATAATTTTACTCCTTATTTATTTAATTTTTTCATTAAAATAATTTTTGTTGCAAACCACATTCCAAGAATCAAAAATATAAATCCTAACCAGCCTCTCATTGAAAACTGTGCAGTTCTAACTAATCCATTACCTACTAAGCAACCTTTTCCCCATACAGCACCAATACCCATTAAAACACTTCCTATCATTGTTTTAACAATTGTTACAGCATTAGTTCCAACCAAGGAAAGCTCTTTACTAATAAAGGCCGTTATAAATGATCCACTTATAATACCTAAAACCAACATACTTGTCCATCCGATTTTATTACTATTGTTTACAATTAAATTAAACCATGATAAAAGAGGTGTTGTAACTCCAAAGCCACCGTTACGACCAGCAAGATTGCTGAAATAAAATCCAAAAGCCATTAACGCACCTGTTAATATAACAATAATTTCTTTTGCCCAAATCTTTTCACATATAATATGTCGCAATCCCGAATATTGTTTTGGCAATTCAAACTTTGGTTTATTATTTTTATAATGCTTGAACATTAAAGTATATAAAATTACAACAGCAATTGCAAAAATAATAAGCGGTGAAACAAATATATTTTTGTATAAATTATCTGACACAATTGTCTTTGATGCTAAAGCTTTTGTTACAGGCTCTAAGCCCCCTTGTTTTGCAAATGCAGCACCTAAAATAAAAGTCAGAATAGAAATAATTCCTATAAGTCTTCCATCACCGGTTTTTATAAGAGATGAACAAACACAACCATTAGTTAAAACGGCACCAAAACCAAACATGAAACTACCCAATACAACAGAAATAATTGGAAAGTCTTTTAATTTTGCTTCAGGTACTATTCCTATTACAATCATTAAATAATATATAAAACCTTGCGTTGCAATAAGAGCCAAAATCAATATAAAATTATAAGCCCTTTTCTCAAGTAAAATATCTCTTATTGTTCCTGTCGGACAAAATCTACCCCGTTTCAATAAAAATCCAAATATAATACCTATTATCAATCCTGATATTATCATTTTTCCTCCATAAAAATTATTTTGCAGACTTTTTAAAAAGTCGAAAATAATTTTTTCCGTGCTTTTGCAATGAAATGAAAAAGCACATACAATAAACGATGTTTCGACATTACTAAAAACTAAGTCGAAACTCGAAGATAAACAATAGAGCTTAACCAAAGCTTTATTGTTTATCATTCCTCAATCATCTTTTTATTTTAATATATTCTTCATTCCCGTCTAATTCAAAAAGCTCATCGTATTCTACGGTTTCAATAAATTTTAAGTCAAAGTTTTCACTTTCAATTTCAATTGCAGTTCCACAACTAGAACTTAAAGACCTTGGTACGGGAATCATTTTTATATTAAACAATTTATTTTCTTTTTCATTTTTCTTTAGAGTTCGCATACACACTAACGAATGAAAGTGTGTATGGAATGTAATTACATATTTACGCATTATTTTGAAACTGAAATTTTCCAGCCATCATCTGTAGCGTTTATATTTGTACTTGCTTTAAACTTATCACAAATACGTTGAACATTTTCTTTTGCTGTTTCATTATCAACAAGAACTGCAAATTCAGAATGTATATCTAAAGCTTTTTTTGTAAGCACAACCGGTTCAGGACATGAAAGTCCACGAGCATCAATAATAGTATCAGACATAATTTTATTTTCCTCCATAAAGTTTATCAAAATTATTTAAGCTTTTTTACTATTCTTAATTGAATAGTAAAGACTAATTGCAAGTGTTACAAGCAAGCCTAAGATAACGGCGATCATACCTGCAGAACTAGGTCCTTTTGGTGTTGCAGCAAGTTTAAAATTGTGAGCAAAAGCAGCACCGGCAATAAGACCAACAATTGTAATTGCAGAATCTGTATTTCCTTCACCTGTTAAAATAAGCTGTCTAAACGGACAGCCACCAAGCAAGACACTAGCCCAACCAACTAAAACCATACCCAAGGCATTCCAAAGACCATCAGTGTGTGCAATAGGCTGACCTGAAAAACCTAAATTAAATCTCCCAAGAATGATAGTTCCAATTATTGTAGTTACAAGAATAGCAATGCTTCCATAAAGCAAGTGAAAGTCTTTAAGCATGATTGCATCTCTAATACCACCTGCGGTACACATTCTACTTCTTTGAGAAAAAATCCCTACAACTAAACCAATTGCCAAAGAAATCCAAATTGGAGCATACATAGCCCCCGGTCCTTTTTTGCTAAATGCAAGAACAGCAGGAAATGCTATTAAGATTATTAAGAATACAAACATAACTATAACAGGAATAAGGCCTTCCGATTTTGACTGAGGATACGCACGACTCAATGAAAAGTTTCTATTTAAAAATAGAACACCGATTCCTATTCCAGCAATAAAACCTACTAAACCTAAAATTGCATTTAAGTCACCGGCACCAAGTCTTAAGAACATTCTTAGCGGACAGCCCAAAAACATTAAAGCTCCAATCATTACAAAAAATCCTAAGACAAAACGAGTGAACGGTGCAGAACCACCACGAGGTCTAAATTCTTTTTTTGCAAACGCAATAATAAAAGCACCAATAAGCATACCTATTATTTCAGGTCTCATGTATTGAACAACTCCAGCATTATGCAACTTTAATGAACCTGCAATGTCTCGCAAGAAACACGCAATACAAAAGCCCATATTAGCAGGGTTACCAAAACTAACTAAGACAAGTGCAGCAATACCAACAAAGACACCAGTCCCAATAACAGTAAAATGTTTTTTCATAAACATCCTCCAAAAAAATAAATTTATACAAGAATACACCAACAGTATATTTTTATGTATACAAGATTATTTATGAAAAAGGTGTAAGATTGAATGAAATTTAAAATTGAATTTTCAACAATAAAATTAAAAGTGATTTACTTTGAAAATGCATTAGTTAATAAAATAGATTTACAGGTAGGATTTAAGAAAAATTATTATACGCAAATCCACCAATACTTTCAAAGCTTACTGCCTTTTCCATATTTATATGTGTAAAGTCAAGAAGTAAAATTACTTCAAAAGTAAATGCTCATCTACGCATATTTTTTTCCTTAAATTAGATTTAAGACTCAATCGTCTTATATTGCAAGTTTATAGAAAATTAAAATAAATGTCAATAGGCTGTTTTTAACTTGCGTTAGTGGCGGGAGTGAAAAAAAACAAGTCTTTCAAGACTTGCTTTTTTGTACACGATTGCATAGCAATTCTATGCAATCGTACCGATAGTCACAGACGATAAAAAACTGACTAAAATAGCGTCAGTTTTTTATCTTCGAGTTTTGGCAAAGCCAAAACATCGCACTACGGATAATTTTGAAAAATTATCCTAGAACGGCGGACTTGTCCGCAACGCCCAAAATTAATTAAGTTCCAAAAACTTGATTCTCCTGCTCGCTAACTCTAATAAAAGTAGTGCGCTTTGATAATTCTTTCAGGCACTTCGCACCAACATAGGTACAAGTAGAGCGAACACCGCCCAAGATATCCTTAACCGTATTAGCAATCGGACCTTTGTAAGGAACCTTTACTGTCTTTCCCTCGGAGGCACGATATTCTGCAACACCACCGGCATACTTATCCATTGCAGTTTTAGAACTCATTCCATAAAATAGGCGATACTTCTTTCCGTCTTCTTCAACCAAGTCTCCACCACTCTCGTCATGGCCTGCAAACATTCCGCCAAGCATAACAAAGTCAGCACCTGCACCGAAAGCCTTGGAAACATCACCTGGGATTTTGCATCCGCCATCAGAAATAATCTGACCGCCCAAACCATGAGCCGCATCGGAGCATTCAATAATTGCCGACAACTGAGGATAGCCAACACCGGTCTTTACACGAGTTGTACAAACTGAACCGGGACCAATTCCAACCTTAACAATATCCGCACCGGACAAAAGCAATTCCTCTACCATTTCTCCTGTAACAACATTGCCTGCAATAATAACTTTATCAGCGTATTTTGCACGCATCTTCCTTACGAAAGAAACAAAATGTTCAGAATAACCGTTTGCAACATCAATACAAATAAACTGCAAGCGAGAATGCTTTGTTAAAATTCTGTCAAGCTTTTCTTCATCTTTTGCCCCCGTACCTGTGCTTATTGCAATATAGTTAAAAAAGTCGTCAGCTTTGTTTGCCAAAAAATCATTCCATTCCTGCTCGGAATAATGTTTGTGAAGTGCTGTAATAATTTTATCTTTCGCTAATTCAACGGCAATTTCAAAAGTACCTACCGTATCCATATTTGCCGCAATAATCGGAACACCTGTCCAAGTTTTACTTGTATGCAAAAATTTAAATTTTCTTTCTAAAGAAACCTCTGAGCGAGATTTCAAAGTTGATCGTTTAGGACGAAACATAACATCCTTAAAACCCAGTTTTATACCTTCTTCAATTATCATAAAAACTCCAAAATAAAAAAATGTCGTTTCAGCTAAAAGCTCAAAACAAAACCATGGATTATAACATATATTTTAGATAAAATCTATAGGGACACAAAATTATAATTTTTAGATTTTAAACCATATAAATTTTAAAATTTTTACACCATATAATAAATAGAAAAGAAATGGAATACACTTGCAATTACCACGAAGATATGCCAAATACTGTGCATCCATTTTACTTTGCGCAAAAGAAAAAAGATTGCACCGACTGTGTAGGTAACACCACCATAAATCAAAAATTGTAAACTCATTGCAGGAAGCAATTCTTTTAAAGGTTCGATTGCGAATATTATCAACCACCCCATTGCAATGTATGTAATAAATGATATCACTTGAACTTTTTTCCCAAAGATTGAATATAGCACAATCCCGATTACAGCCAAGCTCCAAATTACTCCAAATATAATCCAGCCGAGTTTACCGTTTAAAACGGTTAAGCAGTAGGCTGAGTATGTACCCGCAATTAGAATGTATATCGAACAGTGGTCAAAAACACTGAAAACTTTTTTTGCCTTACCTAGAAGCGCATGATACAATGTTGAAGAAATATACAAGACTAATAATGATACAGCAAAAATTAAAAAGCCAACAATGTAGTAAGAAGTCATTCCTTCAGGTACATATTTTACAGCTCGCACAACTAAAAGAGGAATAGCAGCAATTGCCAACAAAGCACCAACTCCATGAGCAACAGAATTAAATATTTCTTCTCCAAGTGAATACCGTTTTTTTGTTTTTGTATTATCATTTATTTTTTCATTCATAATTAAACTCCTTTATAAGACTCTCTTTCTAATAAGCTCTAAATAAATAGACTGCACAAAAATAAAAAAGTTGCAAAGAAGATTCTATATAATCAAAATTTTAAAAATTACAATAAGCTATTTTTACTAAGCGTTCAGCTTAACTGGACATTTATTCTATAATATGATAAACTCACAACTATAACTAAACATAATAAAAATTTTATAGGACGAAAAATGTATAAATTTTATTCTTTTTTAACAGGTATAATTTTAGGAATGATGATTTTATCTCACTCTATCCTAACTAATGCTATAGGAAATTTTGCAGGATTTGTTTTAATACACATTATAGCACTTACAAGCTCAATAATTTTATTTTTAGCAACAAGAACAAAATTCAAATCATTAAAAAGCATACCTCTTATTTTTTTGCTAGGAGGATTTAGTGGTTACTTTGGTGTATTCATTATCAATATAGGCTTTTTAAAACTAGGTGCAACTGTAACACTAATGCTATCAATGTTTGGACAAATACTGGCTTCAAGCATCATAGATCATTACGGACTACTGGGCATGGAAAAATTTCCATTTGATAAAAAGAAGCTTATTGGAATTAGTTTTATGTTACTGGGCGTAGGTCTAATAGTATTTAACTAAATATTTTTAAGGAGAAGTTTATGATTTACTTATTAGTAATTTTAACAGGATTTGTTATTATTTTAGGCATGGTTCAGAATGCCGGCTTATCAACAAAGGTGGGACTAAAACAAACAAGCATAATCAATTTTTTCACCGGTCTTTGCACAGCACTTATATTCTTTTTGATTTTAGGCTCATGGAATGACTTCAACGGATTAAAAGGAATGAACGCTTTCGGATACATAGGAGGTATTCTTGCTGTTGCAGTTGTGTTACTATCATCATTTGCATTAAGCAAAATTTCTGTCATTATTGGAAGCATGCTAATATACACAGGACAAATGATAGCATCTTTTATAATTGACTATTACATGGGCATAAGTTTCTCGCCTATGAAATTAATAGGAATTGCCTTAATCGTAATTGGAATTTATATCAACAACTACATTGATTACAAAAATAAAGAAAAAATGTTATAATCAAAGATATATTATAGGAGTATAAACTATGGAAAACAATGAAAAAAAGAAAAAGAATAAAAGCTTAAAGGCAATTATCGTAATACTTATTGCAAGCGCACTTGGCTTTGGAATTGCAATCGCTGGCAGTTACAGTTCAAGCAACTTT
>PDWJ01004374.1_pt1 | contig 12503 bp, 11 predicted proteins | sample 1430881 | NCBI WGS metagenome assembly PDWJ01 (sample SAMN01162460, study PRJNA174530) | Oral metagenome, whole genome shotgun sequencing project. | biome: Marine environment; feature: Marine mammal; material: Swab sample of the gingival sulcus; isolation source: swab sample of gingival sulcus... | reverse complement strand
GGGGTCTTGTCACAAAATTGAATGGGACCGGAAAATAGCCGCCTTCACCCTTGATCGCGTTGAACCGAAAGTATTTGCCAAGCCGACAAACTACGGGTTTATCCCCCAAACGCTTGATGAAGATGGCGACGAGCTGGACGCCCTGATCTTGACAGATCATCCTTTGACAACCGGTATCTACATGGAAGCCCGGATTATTGGTGTTATGAAGTTCGTTGATGATGACGAAGTTGATGACAAGATCCTTGTGGTTCCTGCCGATGACAGAAACAACGGCAACGCCATTAAGAGCCTTGAAGATGTCCCCCCTCAGTTAATCAAGCAGATTGAATTTCACTTTAATCATTATAAAGACCTGAAAAAACCCGGTACCACCCAGGTAAAAGCATGGGAAGGTGTTGAAGAGGCCAAAAAGGTTATCAAAGACGCCATTGCTCGCTGGAAGTAGTTTCAATTTATGTTGTTAAAATGGTCTGTTGGAATACCCAGCAGACCATTTTTCCCTTCCTTTTTATTAGCTGTTAGCCGCTGTCATACACCCCTTTTTTTTGCTGATAATACATTGATCTGGTAATGCTAGAGAGCCAGTCTAAAAAATTGCACCTGGATACTATAGCGGGAAGAGCTTGTTTTTTGCCACGCTTATGCTGTTTTACTCTCATCTTGTCCCTCAAGCCATTTCAGCACAAGACCAAATGAGTGATCGGCAAGAATGCCAAAATACGCATGTCTGGTCAGATTCGCCCGGCTTGTCTTTGGCGAGTTCAGCCCACAGAGAAAACGTGCCCTTTGCCGGGCAGATGCAAGAGCAGGATCATCCGCCATTTCAGCAAACAACTCCATAACTGTCCTCTCATCTTCCGCTGGTATTTCAAGGGCCTCAGGACGGTTTACCATAAAGGCCCTCTTTTCATTACCAGCTCCAAGGCAGTATTCACAATGGCCGCAATCCTCTGGCAGTTCTTCACCAAAATAGGATAATAGAAACCTCACCTTACAGCCGTCATGTTCCAGGAGCTCAACTACCCGTTGCAGCCTCTCTATATCCCGTTTTTCCCTGTGAAGAAATTTTTCCTGCAGCGTACTGATTATTTTTTCATTTTCCCGGACAGACAGCTTTTTTATTTTCCGGTAGCCTTTTCGTATCCCGGTAACCTGCAGTTTAAGATAGCCCTGTTCTTCAAGAAAATTCAAGGCAGAAATGATCCTCTCTCTTGGACTTTTCGTTTTTGTAACAACCTCATCGAGATCAAGATAAAACCATTTTGTATTCTTACGGGAACAGGAAAACATAGCCTGTAAAAAGGCTGCTCGCTGCTGATCAAAATGGCTGAACATTTCAGCTGAGGAGGTATGGGGAATAAATTTATAGCTGGTATAAAACGGGCCCGTTGCTGCTATAATTTTCTCAAGCTCCAGATAGGTGAGAAAGGTATTCACAACAAGGGGACGCATATCGTATTCATATGCCAGTTTGCTCACAGAGATGGAGAAGGTATCCGGCTGCTCGCTGATCATGGTATACATATCCCGTATAGCCCGGGTATCAGGAGTATCACCGTAACTGAAATTTTCCAGCACTATAAGATCATGAGCATTGCCTGCAAGCACACACACGGCCTGCCGTCCATCGCGCCCCGCTCTGCCTGTCTCCTGGCTGTAATTTTCCAGGCTTTTGGGAAGATTATAATGATAGACATAGCGAATATTTCCCTTGTCAATACCCATACCAAAAGCGATTGTAGCAACCACAATACCCGTATCAGATGCCATAAACCACTCCTGGATCTCCTTTCGCACCTCATCTTGTAATCCTGCATGATACGGGCGGACAGCAAACCCATGTTTTTCAAGTTTTTCTGCAACCTTTTCAGCAGTTGCCTGAAGGGTAACGTAGACAATAGTGGCCCCCGGCTGCCTGTCGTGCAGGTGACCAAGAAGCAAATTGAAGGAATCATCTGAAGGGGAAGACGGGGAAAAGCGTAAGGTCAGATTAGAGCGGTAAAACCCTGTCTTGATAAAATTCTCATCGGCAATGGTAAAACTTCTGCAGATATCTTTTGCCACTTCCGGGGTGGCCGTTGCCGTAAGACAGAGGCTGAGCGGAACGTTGAAGAATCGGGCTGTCTCTGCGATTTTCAGATAATCCGGCCTGAAATTATGTCCCCATTCAGAAATACAATGGGCCTCATCAACGACCAACATGGCTATATGCACCCTTTGCAGATCTGCTAGAAACCGTTCATTGCCAAAACGTTCAGGAGCAACATAAAGCAATTTCAACCTGCCTGCCGTCAACGCATCTCTGACATTTTTATATTCCTCAGCGGAAAGTGATGAATCAATTCGGGCGGCTTTGATCCCTCGTTTCTGCAGTCCGTCCACCTGATCCTTCATCAGGGCCATAAGTGGGGAGACCACCAGGGTCATACCATCTAAATGCTGAGCAGTAAGCTGATAGCACAGACTTTTTCCCTGGCCTGTCGGAAAGATTGCCAGGGTTGAGTTACCTGCTAGAAGACGACGGATGACCTCTTCCTGACCCGGCAGAAAAGAGTCAAAGGAAAAATCATCCTTGAGAGTTTGATAAATATCCATACATTTCTTTTGAAGAAAATTTCACCAAAAACAGGTGTGGCAAGCAATTTTTACCAGTGCTTACGAGGAAATGCGCTCACTGTTCAACGCAAGCCTGCACAGTATACGAATTCCCACCTCCAATGCATCATCATTAAAATCATAGCAGGGATTGTGCAAGGGTACTCCATTACCGTTGCCCAGCCAACCAAATGCACCTGGCACTTTCTGGAGATAAAAAGAAAAATCCTCAGCGCTCATGGAGGCAGGATAGTCAGGTTTTACATTTTCTGCACCAAGCTCTTCAGCAGCGCAGGTTTTCATATACGTGCAGGCATCTGGATCATTTTCCAAAAGCGGATATCCCCGGTTAAAGATAATATCAGCCTCTACATTGTAGGCTGCAGCAACTCCTTTTGCTACCTGCTCAAGCCGCTGCTCGAGATAGCTGCGTCCTTCATTTGAGAGTGCCCGCAAGGTCCCTTCAAGCTCAACCTCTTCCGGCAGTACATTTGGCGCGCTGTTGCCTGCAAAACGTGGAATCGAAATCAGAGCTGCATCCATTGGTGTAATATCCCGGGCAACAATGGTATGAGCCGCACAGACAATTTGTGAACCAACCAGAATAAGATCATCACCCCGCTGCGGCATCGCAGCATGGGTGCCTTTTCCCCGCAGTGTGATGGTGAAGTACCTGGATGCCGCCATCATAGGCCCCTGCCTTGTACCCACACAGCCAACCGGTAAACCTGGAGAGCTATGCAGTGCAAAAATAGCTGCGGGAACCGGATCGGCAAGACAACCATCGGCGACCATTTTTTCAGCTCCGCCAAAGTTTTCTTCAGCGGGCTGGAAGATACATTTTACCGGGCCGGCCATCTGATCCTGCATGTTGCCAAGCACCAGGCTAGCTCCAACCAGACAGGCCACATGCCCATCATGTCCACAGCCATGCATAAGTCCCGCTCTTTTCGATACATGGGGAAAGGTGTTTTTTTCCTGAATGCGCAAGCAATCCATATCGGCTCGAAGTGCAATGCATCTGCCTTTTTTCCCTTCTCCTATTACCGCTACCAGACCTGTTTTGCCTATATTCCTTTCGATTTTTATCCCTGGTATCTCTGCCAGTACCTGCTCAATGCGTCTGCCCGTCACCTCTTCTTCAAAGGCGGGTTCAGGATAGGCATGTAACTCCCTGCGCAGCAAGGTCATTCTTTCGATGATCTTATGAAAAAAAACTGTATCAAAAGCAGTGCTATCTTTCACATCACACTCATTTGGTCAAATATTCAAAGGAAAAATAAAGTTTGATTCTCTCTTTTCACATCCCACACAATATGGTACATATACAAGATATATATACTACTTTTTTCAACCTTTTTTACATGGAATTATAAAAGAAACATATTCCTTTTGCTACCTCCAAATACTTATTCCATGTTCGTATGACCAGGAAATATGTAGAGATTTTTTCATGAAAATATTAATTGCTGAAGACGATTATACCACCAGACTCATGCTCCAGGTTATTCTGGAAAAATGGCAGTATAAACTGCTCGTTGCTGAAAACGGACAAGAAGCCGTAATGCATCTTGGGGACAAAGATCTACCCAATATTGCCATTCTGGACTGGGAAATGCCCGTGCTGAACGGTCTTGAGGTCTGCCAGAAAATAAAATCTCTTGAAAGAAATACGCCGATCTACACCATCATGCTCACCGGGCGTACCAGCAGTCAGGATATTGTACACGGACTTGAGGCAGGTGCGGACGATTATATTACCAAACCATTTGATGAAAATGAACTCAGAGCACGGATCAGAGTGGCCGAAAGAATGGTTTGTATCCAGGAATCCCTCAGTGAGACAGTAACTGAACTCTCCGCAGCCCTGGAACATGTAGACACCCTGCAGGGGATTCTTCCTATCTGCATGCACTGCCATGGTATTCGCAGCGATGATGAGGCCTGGCATAAACTTGAAAAATATATCGAAACCCATACCATGGCAAAATTCAGCCACTTGATCTGTCCAGACTGTATGAAAAAACACCACCCGCAATCCTGATTCCTGTCAGTTTAGGCCAGACAAAAGGCAAGGAGTCAGACAATTTTGTCTATTATGGAAGCAACCCCATATGTTTATTTTTTCCAGCTTTTTTCCTCTTTACGGAGAAGCCTTTTGATATTGGCATGATGTTTTATCCAAATAAAAAGGGCTACAACACATGCTGCCCCGATCATCGTGTTTGAGGCATTTAAAAGTACCAGCCACAGCGGAAAAAGAAGGGCAGCAAGCAATGAACCGGCAGAAACAAAACCGCTCACAGCTACAGTCACAATAAAAATACCGAGACTCATCGCTATAGCCAGAGGCGAAAGGTATAAAAACACCCCCAGCGCAGTTGCAACCCCCTTCCCCCCTTTAAACTTCAGATAAATGGGAAACATATGGCCAAGTACCGCGCACACCCCGCAGGTACAGACAATAAGCTGGTTTTCAGCAAAGGACCCAAGAAGCTTACCTGCGATAAACATAGGGAAAAAGCCCTTTACCAGATCAAAAAGCAGGGTGAGTGCCCCCAAGCCCTTGCCAAGGGTCCTGCTGACATTGGTTGCTCCAATATTTTTGCTGCCATGCTCCCGAACATCGACACCCGCTATTTTACCTATGACCAGCCCAAAGGGGATTGCCCCCACCAGGTAGCTGATCAGACACAGAGTTATTTCCATTTCACCCTCTATTATGTTTTTTCTGATAAAGAAAAATAGACTTTCCTTATAATAATCCTTACCTTTTTACCAGTTTTTGATGTTTTGCTTGCATTTTTATTTGTATCGGACAATTCTAGGGTACTTTGAGTACCTGGATTTTTCAATCAAGGCATACAAATAATTTTACCACAGACATATACTTAATATTCCATAAATAAAAATTTTAACCAATGCAGAGATTGGCAGAACGAGCAAGTATGTAAGATCGTTCAAGATAATTACTCTATTTCTGAAGATGTAAAAAATTATGAGTATTCGAAAAATCTATACCTATCCTGATCCAATTCTCAGAAAAAAGGCAGAAAAAATCGATTTTTTTGATGAGCGGTTGGATACACTCATTACGGATATGGCTGAAACCATGTACGATGCCCCAGGTATCGGCCTTGCCGCCCCGCAAATCGGCGAATCGTTACAGCTTATTGTTGTTGATATCAGTAAAGAAACTGATAAACAGGAGTATATGGTTCTTGTTAATCCCGAAATCACAGAAAAAGAAGGATCACAGCTGGATGAGGAAGGCTGCCTCAGTGTCCCCGATCTCTTCTCAAAGGTAAAACGATTTAAAAAAATCAAGGTAGTCTACCAGGACAGCGAGGGGAATGATCAGGAACTGATAACAGAAGACAGATTTGCAGTTGTACTCCAACATGAAATCGACCATTTGAACGGCCATCTTTTTATCGATCATCTCTCTCCCCTGAAACGGAACATGTATAAAAAGAAGATAAAAAAATTACGTTCGTAAGCACAACAGGATATTATGGGTTATCGCATTGTTTTTATGGGAACGCCTGATTTTGCACTCCCCACTTTCAGAGCATTACTGACAAGCAGGCACGAAATTGTCTGTGTGGTAACACAGCCGGACAGACCAAAGGGACGAGGGAAAAAACTTGCCCCGCCGCCCATTAAAGTAGCCGCCAGTCAAGCAGGTATCCCGGTACTGCAGCCTGCAAAAATCACAACAGACGATTTCCATGCCGCTCTTACAGCATTTTCAGCAGATCTTTTTGTAGTTGTGGCCTATGGTAAAATCCTGCCTCCTGCAATTTTAGCTATCCCGTCCCTTGGTTGTCTCAACGTTCATGGTTCTCTACTTCCCAAATATCGCGGGGCCGCACCAATCCAATGGACCATCATCAACGGTGAGAAAAGAGCTGGGGTTACCATCATGAAAATGGATAAAGGCATGGACACCGGCGATATCCTTCTGACAGCCGCATGTGATATTCCAGATGAAGAAACGGGTGGCAGTCTCTTTGCCAAGCTCTCGGAGCTTGGTGCCTCAACGCTGCTTACGGCCCTGATACGCCTTAAAGAGGGGGCTCTGATCCCCGTCCCACAAAACCATGCTGAAGCTACATTTGCCCCGCCGCTCACCAAAGAGATGGGCTGTGTCAGCTGGGAAAAACCGGCAGAAGAACTGGACTGCCTCATTCGCGGCCTGGATCCCTGGCCCTGCAGCTATACATTTCTTAAAGGGAAACGGATGCGGCTCTTTTCTCCGCAGGTCGTCTACCAGAAAAGAGAAGAGGAACCGGGAACCATCGTACTTGCTGACGCGAATGGTCTGCATGTGGCAACAGGCAGGTATGTACTGAAGATTGGAGAAATCCAGCCCGAGGGGAAACGGAGGATGGCTGTGGAATCGTTCCTGCGCGGTCACGCAATCACTGCCGGCATGAGATTTTCAACAAAATAACCCTGGAAATAACAATCTTACCAGCATGTCTACCTCTCCTGCACTCTACCTGGACACCATCGCCGGTATCAGTGGCGATATGTTTTTAGGCGCCCTTCTTCATCTGGGCTATCCCCTGGAGGTGCTCGAGGCTGAACTTGATAAGCTCCAGCTCACTGGATACAGCCTCAAAATGCGCCATGAAAAGGCTCAGAGCATTGCGGCTATCAAGCTGACCGTTACCACTGATTCGGAGAAAAACATTCTCAGAACCCTGCCGCAGATACGGCAGTGCCTGCTTGACTCATCCCTTTCACCAGCCATTAGCGAAAAGGCTGATGCTGTGTTCACAAGGCTTGCCAGGGCAGAGGCTGCGGTACACAATATTGCCATGAAAAAAGTCCACTTTCATGAGATAGGGGCACTCGATACCATTATTGATATTGTCGGCGTCATTACAGGATTGCATTACCTGGGAATTCGAGAGCTGTTTTGCTCCCCTCTTCCCATGCCAACAGGCTTTGTCACCTGCGCACATGGTAAACTGCCTCTTCCCGCCCCGGCAGTATGCGAACTGCTGCAAGGCATTCCCTGTTATGGAGAATCACTGGAAAACGAGCTGGTAACTCCCACAGGTGCAGCTCTCGTTGCCGAGCTGGCAACAGACTTTGGTCCTATGCCTCCCATGGTTATTGTCAAAACCGGATATGGAAAGGGAACCCATATCTTTTCAGATAACCGTCCCAATATACTGAGAGTGCATCAAGGACGGCTCGTATATGCAGCAGAAGAACAGGATGTCACCATACTTGAAACCCATCTGGATGACTGGAATGGTGAGATGTTCCCCCATCTTTGCGAAATGCTCATGGAGGCTGGAGCCCTTGATGTCACACTCACGCCCTTGCTGATGAAAAAAGGGCGTCCTGGCTATCTGCTGCGTGTACTCAGCTCTCATCAAGAAAGTTTTGCACTGCAAAATATAATTTTAACAGAGACTTCTTCCATTGGCCTGCGGATACGTACGGAACAAAGAAGAATATTACCACGTAAAACTGTAGAGATAGACACCCCATGGGGCACGACCACAGCGAAATGGGTAAAAGCCCCCGATGGTCCCCGCATTTATCCCGAGTACGAAACCTGTCGAAAACTTGCAAAAGAACATAATGTCCCCCTGTTCCAGATATACCGGGAAATTTACAAGAAGAGTCTATGAACCATATCATCCTTGCATACGCAACAGGCCTTTATACCGGCCTCATCAAAAAAGCACCCGGAACCTGGGGCTCACTGTTCGCCTTTCTCCCCTGGCTGTTTTTTAAAGATGCCAATCCAGGCGTATATATAGGTATTACAGCTATCTGCTTTGTAACAGGTTTTCTTGCTGCCGGAGCAGCAGAAAAGATACTCGACACTCCCGATGCAGGTTCGATCGTTATCGACGAGATTGTCGGTATGTTTGTCACCCTCTTTCTGGTGCCCCCACATTTTATTTTGTATGTACTCGGGTTTATGTTTTTCCGCATTTTCGATATCCTCAAACCTTTTCCTGTCTCCTGGCTGGACAAACACATTCACGGGGGCATGGGAATCATGCTGGACGATGTAATGGCTGGCATCTATGCCTGGTGCAGCCTTACCATTACGTACAGGCTCCTGTTACATCTGAATGCTTTTTAGCAGGATTTGTCCCCATCTAAGATAACAACTGTAATTACAGCAAAATACCTTTATAACCAGTCTGCCAACAGACCTATTTTGCCCCTCACGAGATAAGAATAGCTTCGCATATGTGTACAATTTTTTTACTCGGGTACAAATTTTTTTATTTTCTTGCATAAATAACTTGAAATTGCTCACCAACCGTCTTATAGTGGCGCAGGTAATTTGATTTACAGCTCCGAAATTTGCAGTATTTTTTAGAGCGATGGTTTTCGTATGTTGTGTATATTCAGGCCTTACCTGTAGCGCAACACACATTTTATCACACGAAAAGGAGAAAAAAATGAAAAAGGTATTATCAACTGCGGTAGCCGCTTCCATTGTAGCCGCTGCCGGTGCCGCTGGTGCTGCAACCATCTACACAAAAGATAACTTCAGCTACACCGTCAAGGGTGACTGGCAGATTGAGCTTCGTCAAAAAATCGGTGAAGATCAAGATCTCGATGTAGATTTTGATGACCTCGAAATTAAAAACAGGGTAGAATATGAGATCAATGACGGTCTTACCGCTTTTGGTCAGTTAGATTTTGGTTTCAAGGGTGCCGCAAACGATCCTGGCGCTGAGAGTGGGCATCTGGAAGAGGCCTATCTTGGTTTAGCAATGGGCGACGTAGAATTCCTGTTTGGTAAAACCGCTTCAGCAGCAGATGAGTTTGGTGTATCTGTCGATATTAAAGGAACCATTGACACCAACGCTTTTCCTGTTAGTGACGGTGATGACCTGATTAAGGTTTCCGCAGCTTTTGGTCCGGTGAATTTTATCGCTGCCTATGAGATTGAATCCTCTAGGGAACTAGATTTTTTTGGAATAATATCTATTGACTATGATGAGTCATTCTATGATTTCTATGCTGACTTTAGCTATGCTGGTCTTACCATTGCTGGAGCCTACCAAAATTACGAAGTTAAATTCCATGGTATGAGTGCGGATTGGAATACCTTCGGTGTAAGCGCTTCCTATGACTGCGGTTTTGCTGTATTTGGTGCAGCCTATTCAAGTATGGAAGATGTATTGGATGTATGGAGCATCGGTCTTGAAGTACCTTTTAATGCAGTAACCTTCGGTGTTGGTTATGACATCAATGAGCCTGATATGGGCGATGACGTTACTGGTTGGTACGTAAACGCAACCTACGCTTTCCCATCAGCTCCAAACGTTACATTGTTTGCGGAAGTTGGCGATGATGACAGTGAGAATACCGATATGGGATATCTTGCTGGTATGAGAATTAAATTCTAATCATCGTTTAGAACTGTTGTAAAATAAAAAAAAGGTGATTCTCTTTTGAGAATCACCTTTTTTTTATTCCTCCCATCTTCAAACAAAAGCCACCATTACAGACAGAGGAAATATAACCGGACTGTTTCTTTCTCATAGTGAGTGGCATACCGAATGCTTGTAATACAGGCACATTGATTGGCCATACCAGCAATGATTGCAAATCATCCCTGTTTCTCACAGAATAACAGGAAAATTTATATGGTACGTTCCTCCCTCTTATCTGGTTTGTTTGTCACTCTCCGTGGTGTGCTTTTCCAGAAACTTTCTTTTCGTTTCTTCATCTGCTTGCTCAAACCAGTATTGCAGCATTTTTTCAGCCATGGGAGAATCATCTGTTATCATAGATGCGGCGGGTATATTCTGCTTTACCTTTGTAGGTGCTGCTGTACTCATTCTTTCTGGAGCAGATACAGTTGGTTTATTATTTAATGGCCTAACATCGTGATCAAAACTCACAGCGGCAGGAGAGTCTGAACGATTAAACGCCTTTAGCTCCTGTTCATAATCACGCAGCAATATCAGCCCTTCCTTTTCAAGCTTGGCCACCTCTGTTGTGGTTTCACTGCCCGCAGCACGCATAATATGGATATCAGGGTTTCTGTTAAAGGCTCTCAGATGTCTCCCATTTCTCATTTCAGGAATCTGAAAAAAGAGTTTTTCATTGTGAGCCTCAAAGCTGACCACAAAGATATCAGAATAGTATAAATCTCTATTATTTTTCCTGGAACCAAATTCACCAGTAAACCTGACTGCAAGCTGATTGAGACCATCGGGTAAGACAGCCTCTTTCCTGATGTTCGCATTTTTTCCATTCAACGCAACAATCTCAAGCCCTTTCGGCAGGTCAAGAGTAACATCAGCAAAACTGTGCGCAGGTAAACACAATCCTCCTAAAAGTAATGCATTTTTAAACAGTTTCATTATTCCCTCCCAAGTATTTTCAACGATTTTTCAATTCATTTCCAATTATCCATTTATAAAAACTGAAGATATACAGTATAGCATCCTCTACCGTTCAACAACAAAAAACATCAATCAACATTCTTCCCATCTCATTGAGAGGGAGAGTACATTGCCCCTATCAAAATAGAAATGGCGTTACCACGTAAAGAGCAGCAACGCCATTTCTGTTTACAGCAATAATTTTTATAAAAACGTCTCTTACAAATTACCAGATCGTTTCAGTGCCCAGACAGAACCAAAATACGAGACAATGATCAAAACCGGCCAGAGAATCAATAAAACAGCTTCCATGTTTTCCTCCATAAATCCTGTTAATACGCCTTTTCATCAGCTGCCACTTCTTCCACTGTGATCTTTTCAGAATCCATCTGTTTCCAGACATAGGCAATATAGGCAAGCACGATTGGTATCACAAAGGCAACATAGGTCATCACGGTCAAGGTAAAATGAGAGGATGATGCGTTGACAATGGTAAGACTTGACTGTAAGTCCACCTTGGAAGGATAGAAGGCGGTATTGTTATAGCCGGCAAGAAAGAAAACTGTCAAACCGACAAAAACCGTCCCAGCCCCTGCAAACCAGATTCCCCGGTCGCCTCTCTTGATAACGGTAAGAACCACACCCCAGATCACACCAGCAAGGCCAAGTAAAAGCAGAAGAATAACCCATGGCATGGCAATCAGGTTCTTCAGATATTTAAAAGCGACCATTTCCACAGTGCCAGATTCATCGACACCAAAGCCGCTCATGATAACAAGTCTGATCAGTACATAAAGCAAAAAGGGCAGCGAACAGAGAAAGTTCACCAGGGTGGCCTTTCGCAATCTTTGCTCAAGAAGTGGCAAGGTTGCATAATCTATATTGTTAACAAGATACATGGAACCGAGCACACGGGCATTAAGAGCCAGAAAGATACCAAGTGCAAGATTAACGGTATTAAAGGCTGCCTCAAGACCGCGCAATGGATGCATCCAGGTTACCCGGTTATAGTCATCGAGTACAAAATTTGAACCGGTAAAAAAGGTGCCAACAGCGGCACCGATCAGTAAGATTCCAACCACCCCGTTAATAAAAAGAAACAGCTCATATACAGTAGATCCCAGCAGGTTGCCAGGCTTTTTACGATACTCGTAACTGACAGCCTGAATGACAAAGGTGAAGAGGATGAGAATCCACACCCAGTAGGCTCCGCCAAAACTTGTAGCATAGAATTTGGGAAAAGCGGCAAACAAGGCGCCACCAAAGAGCACCAGAGTGGTAAAGGTCAGCTCCCATTTCCGTCCAAGCGAATTTATTATAAGACTTTTTTCCGTATCATCCTTTGCAACCTGCCACAGCAGGCTCTGGCCTCCCTGAACAAAGGTCAGGAAGAGAAAGAGAGATCCAACTATTGAGGCAAGGAGCCACCAGATCTGCTGTAAAACCATATGGTCAAGACTTCCAATCATGTTACACCCCCTCAGGTCCTTTTTGAATTTGTTTTACCATAATGCGGATCTC
>PDWJ01006043.1_pt1 | contig 12504 bp, 9 predicted proteins | sample 1430881 | NCBI WGS metagenome assembly PDWJ01 (sample SAMN01162460, study PRJNA174530) | Oral metagenome, whole genome shotgun sequencing project. | biome: Marine environment; feature: Marine mammal; material: Swab sample of the gingival sulcus; isolation source: swab sample of gingival sulcus... | reverse complement strand
GATGCAGAGGGCATCATGCAGTGCTTTTTGGGCAGCAGCAAAATGTTCACGTTCGATGATAAACTGCATATTGGTCTGCCTGGTCGTTTGCGAGACTCCCAGAATATTGATGTTGCCGGCGGCGAGAGCCTGACATGCCTTTGCCATGATGCCGGGCTGCCCGATATTCGAACCGATGGCACAGACGATTGCCAGCTTTTTTGTTGAGATCTTTTCAAATGTTTCGCTCAGAGAGCTGAGCAGCTGCTGGCTGCAATCTTTTTCCTCGATGATCATGTCAATGGTGTTGGCGTTTGTCACCTTTGTTATATAGGAGATGTGGTGTCTGGAAAAAACCTTCATGATTTCCAGGTCAAATCCCACCTCTCCAACCATTCTGGTGTCATGAATTTCGATGCCTGCAACTGTTGCAGATCCTGTTACAATTTCGACTTTGGACATGGGGGCAATAAAGGATTTTGTGATCAATGTGCCGGGATGTTCCGGTTCAAAGGCATTTTTGATTCTGATCGAGATGTTCTTGGTCTCCAGCGGTTTGGATGCCTTGGGATGAATGGCTTCCATACCGACATCGGCAAGCTGGTCTGCCACATCATAGTTTGTATTACAGACCGGCTTGACCGTATCTTCACCGATTACCAGCGGGTCTCCTGAACAGAGGTGATATTCCTTGTGAATAATTGCCTCTGCTGCACCAAGCAGCACCGCGACCTTGGAAAATGTTACCTCAGAGTATCCCCTGTCAAACTCGCGCATGATTCCTTCTGTACCCTTGGTGTATCCGGTCGCAAAGCAGATGGTGGAGAAGGGGTCTATCTGAGCGAAGCTGTCCTTGATTCTTTCGTCTATGGTGAGCTGTCTGCTGTCATACCAGCCGCTGAGATCAACATATGTGGCTTCAAAACCTTTATTTTGCAGAATGTTAGCAGAGTTGAAGGCACTGTGCATTTCACCAAGAGAGGCAAGCAGTTCACGTGCTGCCAGCAGGAGTTCTCTTCTTGTAATGTAGCCGGATGCCAGGACATTCTCCATGCTGCGGAGAATGTTGATTGCCTCATCGATCTTATTTTCAATAAAGGTATTTGCCACCTGAAGATCCAGACCATCTGCTGCGAATCCTTCATTGATCTGAAACAGTTTGGCGCGAAGAGCGAGTAGTTTCATACTGTAGTTCTGCTGCTCTTCAAAAAGTTTATAAATACCCGACTGACCTGTCTTTTTATGTTCAAGCAGCTCGTTGGTGATTCCCGAATAGGCTGAGACCACATAGATCCTGCCATAGATGTGATCGGGGTTCCTCAAGACGATGTTTGTAATGATTTCAGAAAAACGGGACATTGAGGTCCCGCCAATTTTTTCAACACTGAGATTATAGCTATTCATACGTCTGCCAGCAGAGGTTAATAATAAAGAAATGGTTGTGTTTTTGCTGTCTGTACGCTCCAATTACAAATAACAGTAACCCCGAACTCCAGCAAATTCAACGGGGGGTGTGATATTACCATCAAAAATTTATATTTATCTCAAATTCTTTCAGCCGTTTATGTATCGAGCGCAGCTCGGTAATGGTCGTCCAGTTTGAGATGAAAATGGAAAAGGATTCACGAACCTTGCTAAAGGCATTGGATACCTGAACCAGTACGCCGAGTGTGATCAGTCCGGTAAAGAGACCAGGTCCCATGATGAGATAGGGGACGATGATCATCAGCTGTTCAAAGAAATTTACCCAGATGTCAAAATAACCATAATGGAGGAAGAGCCTGTTATAGTTAATCTTCAGACCTGTGAACAGTTCAACGAGGGTCGATGTCTTGCCAAAATGTATCTTATCATCTTCGGCATATACCAGCTCTTTGCGAAAGGCTGCCTCAACTTTCTGATTGTTGTATTCGAGACCCGGCAGCTTTATTCCGACAAACCAGGAGATCAGCAGCCCGCCGACTGAGACGAGGAGTGCCACCCAGACAAGGCTGCCGGGAATATCCTTGATATGCGGGATATCGACACCGCCGCTTAATCCCCAGAGTATCGGTAAAAAGGCAACAAGGGTCATAATGGCTCTAACCACCTGCAAGCCAAGGCTTTCAACGATTCTGGCAAAACGGTAAATATCTTCTTGAATACGCTGGCTGGAACCTTCTATCTCTTCTTCCACCTTCTGCCATTTTGCGATATAGGCAAAAGTCATGGCTTCCCGCCATTTAAACGCATAAATTCTGGTAAAATAAGCAGTTATAGTTGCTATGAGGACATAGGGAAAGGCGATATATGCAAAGGTGAGCATCTCTGCCCAGAATTCCTCGATGGTATGTTCGGTGGCCTTTTGCAGGATGTTGTAAAAGGCACCGTACCACTCGTTAAGCCGTACAGTAATTTCCACCTGCACATAAAGTGAAATGAGAAGAAAGGCACCGCCGCCCCATGCCCAGAGGGCAAAGGCTTTACTTTTGAAAAATGCTTGAAACATGATAATCCTTGTGTATGATATTTATGTTTTTTGCTTGAATACGTATTCGCGGAATACTACAGGAAAAGTCTGGCCATTTCCCTAACTTTTTCTGTTGTAATAGAAATGTAATCTTTAAGAGGTGATGGGTACACCCATCGCCGATATTTTGGATGATTATAGTGTAAACAGATGTGAGGATACTATGAACAGGTATGAGGAAGGACATCTCTTTGTTGCTGCCGTCAGGGTGTTGCGCCATCAACTGGGAGCTCCGCCCTCTTTGGAAGAACTCTGCTCCATGCTCGGAATTTCCGTTGAAGCTGGCGGAGCAACCTGCAGATCACTGGCTCAACAAAACATTCTTGAAATGATTGAAGATCCTTTTTCCGTAAAGGTCATAATCCAGGATCATTTGTTGCTCGAAGAGTTGCCAGATTTCAGGAGAAGAAAAAGAGCAAAGAGCGTGATATAGCCGCTATGCAGGCAGAAATAGAGCGGAAACAGCAGAAAAAACTCTCGGATATCGAGGCGCTTTTTAAAAAGGAGATGAAGAAAAACAGTGATTGAGACAGGGGACAATCAGTTTTGCGTCCATAAACGGAGTATGAGTGATTTTCCCCTTTCTCTTGGCAGTTCAGATATTACTCACTTTTCCGTACACCTTCATTTATTAAGGTAATCGCCAGAGTTCACTGCCATGATCGCGGTCTTCCGCAGTAAAAAAGAGGGTATCTCGGGAAGCGGTGAAGTCTGCCGGATAACTTCCCTCTTTTCCTGGAAAGATATTCTGGAGAAGGTAGGTACCTTTTCGGGAACCATCACTTTTCCAGAGTTCCTGGCCGGTCTTGCCATTGTCTGCAGCAAAATAGAGTGACTTCTTGAAAGGGGTCATCATTTCCGGGTTGCCATCACCTTTTCCCGGATAGATATCCTTGAACAGAACTGTGCCTTGCTGGCTTCCATTGCTGCGCCAGAGCTCAGCGCCGTGAGTTTCTGTATGCGCCTTGAAATAGATGCTGTTTTTAAAAAGGGTAAACCCTTCGGGGTTGCTTCCCTTTTTTCCTTTGTTGATATCTTTTACCAGGGTAATTGCGTTTGTGGTACAATCAACACTCCAGAGCTCAAGGCCTGTTTTACCGTCGTCCAGGGAGTAGTATAACTTGCCCTTGTATTCAACACCCTGCTGTTGTGGTGAATACTGTTTGAACTGCATTGAGGAAAGAGGAGATGTTCCGGCCGCTGTACCGTCGCTTTTCCAAAATACGACAGTATCATCTTTTTTTCCGAGAAAATAGAGGGTGTTGTTGCATGTGGTGAGTTTTGAGAGCACGTCAATTGCTGTTCCCGGTTTTACAGCGGTTGTTTCTAATGTTTTTACATCTGTTTTCCACAGATGACATGGTTCGTTGTCACTCTGGGTGACATCGAAAAAAATGAAACCGTTCAAGGCTGTAAGTCCACCTTTGTTACCGGGATAGCTGCTGTAGGATGTGCTGATGTTTTTCACACGTTTTGTTCCCTTTTTACTGCCATCACTTAGCCAGAGTTCACTGTCTTTTCCATCAAAACCATCAAAAAAAATGAATTTTCCTCCGCTGATAATCTGGCCTGGTGAGACCGTGTGGATCTTTTCTGTTGTCAGCTTGGCTGGATCAAATTTCCATAAACCGGAACGATAATTTCCATCGGTGGCAGAAAAGAAGATACATTTGGTAAAGTCGCTAAAATTCAGGTTCCAGTCAATATTGCCATAACCGTTGCTTTTACCTGAACCTGGATGGATATCTTTTATCAGTTTTGTATCACGGGGCGTTCCTTTACTTTGCCACGGTTCTGCTCCATGGATCCTGTCAATAGCTGTAAAGTACAGGGTGTTGTCAATAACGGTGAGATCCTTGATTTCAGCGTGAGCCTTGCCCTGGTTTATGTCTGCAACCATCCTGGCTGCTTTTTTACCGCCGATCAATGGCAGTGAAAAAGAGGAGATGGGCGAGAAATTTGCGGCCTGGGCGGTAACGGGCATTGCTGCCAGGAGGAGTATAAGAAAGAAACGCGTTATTTGGTCCGGCATTATATTTCCTGCAATATTATCAGGGGCAATAGGTTGATGTAACAAGCGGCTATGACAGTGAGATTCTAAAAGCATATTATATTTAGTTAGCAAAGCAGCTTCTAAATGATACCATGCATTGCGGGGAAAAACAATCTATGGATTCGAACTGACACCGAAGTTTTCGTGAACATTTTGTTGATATTGATCAGGGGGTTGCGAGCGCAATCTGCTTGAATAAAAATAATTCAGGCAGGTTTTTGGGTGAATAGAGTTTCACTGTTTTGCTGCATTCTGTAACAGACCAGTGGGTGAATCTGCTGCCCGGCAAGGTTTGGACAGTGAGTTCAACTGTTGACAGGCATTTAAAAGAGCTTCAGACCTCTGCTGGGTGGAGATGGCAGACAAGGTACCGGAAATGATTACAGGGACTGGGCATAGGTGCCAGTCCCTGTTTTATATTACTGCATTGCAGCATTACTCCTTATCTGACAGTAAAAGCTGTAGAATAATAGACGAATGAGAGGACTTTCCATTTTTGGCAAAATCGGCAGTCACTGTGAGATTTGTAGTAATATTATTTATTTTCAGTGGATTATCACGATAAATGTTGCCATTGGATGCCTTCCAGCCTTTCAGATAATATCCTTCGGGGGCAATGGCTTTAACCGGGGTGGTGCTGTTACCATAGGCCACTCTCTGTCTTGTGTTGCCTTGCAGAGAACCACCCGGTGTGGAATCCGTCTTGAAAATAACGGTATAGACACCGTTTTGGGCAAATTTGGCCGTGATCGTCAGGTTTGCGGTCACATTACTGATGGTGAGCGGGTTAGCTGTGAAGGTGGTACCGTTGGAAGCACTCCAGTGTGTGAAATGGTAGCCTGTCGGTGCAACTGCTTTGACCGGGGTAGTGTTTTCTCCGTGCGTGACCTGCTGGGTTGTGCTGCCGTTCAGGGATGCTCCTGCTGTACCATCCGTTTTGAATGTGACGGTGTATGTCTTTTTAGCAAAGTTGGCAGTAACTGTCAGGTTTGCGGTGACATTGCTGATGGTGAGCGGATTATCTGAATAGGTGGTACCGTTGGAAGCAGTCCAGCCAGTCAGATGATATCCTGCCGGTGCAACTGCTTCGACCGGGGTTGTATCTGCTCCGTTGGCAACCTGCTGGGTTGTGCTACCGTTCAGGGATGCTCCTGCTGTTCCGTCCGTTTTGAATGTGACGGTGTGACCATCTTGAGCAAAGTTGGCAGTAACTGTCAGGTTTGCGGTGACATTACTGATGGTAAGCGGATTATCTGAATAGGTGGCACCGTTGGAAGCAGTCCAGCCAGTCAGGTGATATCCTGCCGGGGCAACGGCCTCGACCGAAGTTGTGCTGTCACCGTGATTAATGTGCTGGGTTGTGTCGCCGACCAGGGTCGCTCCTGCTGTTCCGTCCGTTTTGAATGTGACGATAGAAAGCATCATGGCGGGATACCCCTTCCAGGTTGGTGTGGAAAAGCCTGTTTTCCCTGAAAGATAGGTGATCTTGAAATCATTTGCGCAATCATTGAACACGCTCAATCCAAATGTAGTGGGCGCGTCACCCAGAAAATTGGCAGTATGTAAGCTGGTACAATTAGCAAACGCTTCTGTTTCAATTGTTGTGACGGAGGCAGGAAAGGTAATGCTTGTTAAACCAGTGCAGCCCTTAAACGTGTAAGTTCCAATCGTTGTGACGGAGTCAGGGATGGTAACACTTGTTAAACCAGTGCAGCCATTAAATGCGCTGAAGCGAATTTCTGTGACGCTGTCAGGAATGGTAACATTGGTCAAACTGGTACACTGGTAAAACGCTTCTGAATCAATTGTTGTGACGCTGTCTGGAATACTGATGCCGGTCAAGCTGGTGCACCCAGAAAACATTTCATATGGAATTTCTGTGACTCTGGCAGAAATATCGACGTTGGTTAAGTTTTTGCAGCTTAGAAACGCCATTCTTCCTATTGTTGTCACGCTCTCGGGAATGGTGACGGTGGTTATCTTACAAGCGGCAAATGCTCCTAATCGTATTGTAGTAACAGTATCAGGAATAGTATATCCACCTGGCGTTTTACCTGCAGGATATGCAATCAGTTCTGTTCTATCTTTGTTAAATAATACTCCGCTAGCATCATTGTAAAAATTTGCATTGTTTGCTTGTACACCTATAGCGGTTAGACTACTGCATACGAAAAACGCCAAATCTCCTATTGTTGCAACATTTTCGGGAATATCGATACTTGTCAGGCCGGTACATGCGTAAAATGCTGACTCTCCTATTGTTGTGACGGTGTCAGGAAGGGTGATTGCTGTTAATTTTGTGCAAGTGGTGAATGCAGAGTTTCCTATTGTCGTGACACTCACGGGAATAGAAGAGTAATCACCTTCCTTACCTGGAGGATATGCAATCAGTTCTGTTTTATCTTTGTTAAATAATACTCCGTTATCACTAGAAAAACTTGCATTAGATGTGTTTACATTTATACTGCTCAGGTTGCTGCAAAATGGAAATAGGGGCACTTCTATTGTTGTAACATTTTTGGGAATGGTGATGCTTGTAAAGCTCTCGCATCCCCTGAAGGCTTCTTCTCCAATTGTTGTGACGGTGTCAGGAAGGGTGACATTGTTTAAATTGGTGCAATCCATGAATGCTTGACTTCCAATTTCCTTGACACCATCGGGAATAGTGACACCTGTCATGTTGCTGCAGCCCATAAATGCTTGGCTTTTTATTGTTGTAACCGTTTCAGCAATGGCAACGCTGGTCAAGTTCTCGTTCCCCTCAAATGCCCCCTCTCCTATTACTGTAACGGTTGCCCCGTCAAGTATGTCAGGTATAGTAATATCTCCTTCGTCACCATCGTAGCCAGTTATCGTGGCGGTATAATATCCTCCCCAATCCTCTTTAGTGTAGTGAAAGCCATCGAAATAGTAGTCAGCCCATGTTATTGACGAAAAGCCCATATACAGCAGCATCATGATACCAACAAGTCCAGTAATTTTTCTGCTCATTTTGTATCCCCCTTGATTATAATTTGTATAAAAGTCTTCTTGCATGTGTTGTTATAGATGATTTAAATGTTTGTTTTTGTCAATAAAAATGAAACTTTTCCGATCCCGAAGCTATATATTCGATAGGTAGTTGCTGAGAAATCAGAGCAGCAGTGGCTGGATAAGAGGGGAAAGACTATAGTACCCTCTTTTCAAGAAAAGCACTGGTTGTTTCACTGTTCTGCTGCATGGCAGAAGAACATGGGAATGAGACCTTATTTCAATAGCAGTAGCATCAACCAGCCCGTATTTTCTTGTGTTTTCTCAAAAAAGGCTGATATTGTCTGGGTTGTACCTTGTATTTTCACCTGACAGGTCTTTTTTTTGCCGCATTCTGCAACAGACCAATGGGTGAATCTGCTGCCGGGCAAGGCTTGGGCTGTGAGCTCAACTGTTGACAGGTATTCAAAGGAAGCCCTGCATTTGCCGGGACAGGTGATTCCTGTTGGAGTGCTCATTACCGTTCCCTGCCCTTGTCCTCGAACTGCCACGTTGAGTGTTCTACGTATCTCACCGCTGCGTACCGGCCAGAAATATCCTGTGGCAGTTTTTCTCGCCAGGCCTACGCCACTATTACCAAGGTGAACAGTTCTGGTATTTGATGTATCGCCATGATAGGTTGTGGAGCTCCAATAGCTCAATGAGCGGACATTGATAAAGGCATCATTTTTTTTCCAGCTGTTATCCCCTTTGCTATTTGATAAGGCAGGATAACTGGAATTAAAATCTATCAGGGAGTACAGCTCTTTTCTGTTTGGCATATGCCAGTCTCCAGAGGTGGAATTATCTGATAGATTGCACCTGCCCTCTTTAAGACTGTTTACAGCATCGAGTGCGCTGCTCCAGCTTTTAGTGTCAAAACAATTACTGTTTTTTAGCCATATCAAACCTGATAGATAGTCCGTGATCGTGCCATCTCCATTGTCTGAAAACCTGGGAACAGGCCAGGAAAGACCCTTTTGCAGCTCTCCATCCTGGCCGGTTCCTGTACATGTCTTTTCGTTGCCAGTAATATCGTAGCATTTTTTCTGATGGGTCGCAAAGACCGGAGATTTTGTAGATTCCAGCCCATCCCCCCGGACAAAAAGGGCAGATCGCTTACTCGTTTTAAGATTTGTTTTCACACTTCCCCATCCATAGTCGACTACAAAGGCGTAGGCGGGATTATCCACCCGGGTGGTGCTTGACCAGTGTGTACCAGAAAAATCAAAGTTAATGAACGGTTCATTTTCTGTTGCTTTACCATTTCCAGCTCGATTGGAGAGAGCTGGATCATGAAATCCTTCATGTACCAGACTGTCCAGTTCCCTGATATTGGGAAGGCGCCAATCTCCTCTTGATGAACCGTCTGAAAGACCGCATTCGCCATTCTCGAGTACCAGCGCCTTATCCAATGCTTCCTGCCAGTCTACAGCTCTGCCCATACAGTTACCATTGCGCAGCCATATGAGATCGGTGAGCTTGTCGAGAATTGTGCCGTCACCAGTATCAATAAAGCGTGGTGTTGGTAATTTTATCCCCTTTTTAAGGGCTCCATCGTCACCACTATGAAAACTCACCCTCTGTCCTGTCTGTGGAACAAGATTTCTGGCTCCAAAAGCCCCATTACTCCAGGAAAAAAGGGTTATGGTGAGGAGAAAAGATAGTAAAGGTTTCATATCAATACATAGCCAGCTGCGTGGCTGGTATCATCATTTTTTATTTGGAACAGATACCGATCTTCAGTTTCCGCAAGAATGATTTCTATCTGGTGACAGGCTGCATCGATTTCTGTCTGAAAATGGATGAATATCTCATGAGGATGTATTTTAAGTTGTGCTTCCTGCAAAGCGGTTTGAAGTACGTTGAAATACACGGTATTGTTCACATGCTGATTGCTGTCAACATCATCATATCGCAACCTGGTGATAGTTGACCAGCTTTTTTTTACCTGATCCAGATCGATGGCTATTTTTGTTTTCTCCACCTCTGGAAATGCCGGGGGCTCATCACTGACAGGAAATTGAGCAATAATGTCTTTAGAGAGCTTTGAAAAGGTCTTTCTGGCAAGATCAATGCGAAGCCACAGAGATGATGCTTTTGCAATACATAGATCGTCCTGGAAAGCGGCGAACTCACGGTATCCCTTGAAACCCTTAATCCCTGTTGACCAGGTTTGGGCAACTATTTTATCCTGATAATCTGGATATTTATTGAATCTGCATTTGAGGCGATTAATAACCCATATGGGATTGTCAGGTCCATCTGCAACTGCACCAATGTTATATTTCTCGGCGTGCTGGATTGCTATTTCCTGAAAAATGGCAAACCACCTGGAGAGCTTCAGCCTTTTTTTTCGGTCTGTGTCAAAGTAGGTAACCTTGTGTATATGCTCTTCTGCTGATTTCATATATCTTTCGTGGTATTTATTTGATTTGTGGTATTTTTTTTAAGAACCAAGAAATTCTTCAGCTTACTCTCTTTCTTGCTGCTACAGATGTACATAGAGACTACGTGTAAAAATACATGGTAATGTGAATAATTTCATCTATAACAAAAAAATAATCTCACTGAAAAAGATTGACGAAGATTATTTACAGGATGTAAACAAAATGGCAGCGCCTAAGCAATGTAATTATTTCAGGTTCATTATTTATATTCTTTCTGGTATGTTTGTTGAGTAACTTTAGGAAAGATTATGTAATATTACAGTTTTTTCATAGTATACATTACAAATAAGAGTAGGGTAAAACAGTTATAAAGGTACAAGAATGAAGTTATTTAGAGTGATTTGTTATAATGTGTTGTTTGTCATTTTTCTGGTAGTACCTTGTCTGGCGGCTGATGAACTGTTTTTCAGTGAAAAAATTATCTCGTTGGATAACGGAGCTGAACGATGGGAAATATCAACAGATTTCAGTGCCGTGGGAGATCATATCCATTATCTCTATTATGTAGATGGAGCGTTGCAAAAAGATGCTCAGATAGACACAGGATTCTATGCAGATACGGCGCCGGCGGCCATCCTCGTAGATGGTAAACCTCTTGTTGTGTGGACATCCTCCCTGTCGGTTTCAGCTGACAGTGATGTTTACTATACCGTGTGGGAAAGTACCGGCTGGTCACAGATATCCATGGTGCATGCCGATAATGAGTATGCAGATATGTCACCACAGCTCTTTATTGATAATGCTGGTAATATCAATCTGCAATGGATGCAAAATAGCAAAGAACAGATACGAATGGTTACAGCGGTATACGAACAGGGCCAATGGATTATGAACAGTGATGCAATCCCTGTCAGTACTCAGCCCCATAGTTTTCGGGGAAGTACCTTGGATAATGACGGTTACTATGATGGTTTCCCTGACAGAAGGAAAAGGGAACCTTTTACCTGTATAGCTCTTGGTGACAGTATAACAGCGGGTTGTAGGCGTGATAAAAACAGACACAGAAAAAATAAATGGTGCTCTACTTCTAGAACAGGAGAAACTGAAGGGGGGTATATCGATGTCCTGCAGCCATTGTTGCAGGACATTAGCCTCAACTCCTCTGTCCACAACTATGGCAAACCGGGCGAACGATCGTGGCAGGGGGCTGCGAGGATCGATGATGTGCTGTCATTATGGCCAGACGCAAACTGCATTTTGATTATGTATGGGGCAAACGACCGATATTCTGGCATAAATCCTCGATCCACGCGCGATAACATTGAGTACATGGCCGACTATGCCAAGGCCCAGAATGTTCTCCCTATCATTGCTACTATCACCCCGAATACTGTTATCTCCGGTATTCGAAAATACAACAGGCAAATCAGGGCACTTGCTGAAGAAAAAGGCATCGATCTTGCTGATCAATACGCAGCGGTCGAAGTCAACTGGGGAGAAAATACATCAGGCGATGGATTACACCTCAGCGATACAGGAGACAGCCTGGTGGCAGAAGAGTGGTTTCTCACCATGCAGGAAAACAAGAAGCTCTTCCCTGAATATATGCAAGCTATCAGGGAAATTTTATTTTTGCTTTTAAAGAGTGATGAGGAAGAAGTTGATCCGGTAGAATAAAAATTCGGGATAGCCCGGGTTTGTTATTTTCAGGTGTGTCCTCTCCGCCCGCCACGTCTACCTCTTTTTCGATTTTCTCCTGAATATTCACCGCATTTTTCACATCGTCCAGTGGATCTGGTGACACAGCGTTGAAATGCCGGCAGATGGTTTTCAGCAGAAGCCCTTTTCAGGTTCATCATCACCTGTTGAATATCTGGATAGTCCTTTGTTGCTTTGAGTAGTCGATCATACATCCCGGCATTTTCGATTTCAGCTTCTACTCCTAATCTGCAGGCATCTTTTACTGAGCTGGGTTTATCAATGTGCTGATCCCAGGTATCTGGGGGGATAGAAACTCTATATTTATGGAAGAGCCTTATAAGGGCTTGAATATGCCTCGACTCAGCCTCGACAATATGTATAAACGGACGGATTGGACCGAATGTCTCAATGACATATCGATAGCTTGCGCGGGCTTTGTATTCATCGTTGAGTGCCTCGATGAGGGCATTGGCAATCTGGTTTGACATACTCTGTTTCCTCGATGTTTCCTGCTGCAGTTTTAGAGCGACAACATTTGATCAGCAATTATTGTACACTGTAGTTTGTATTTTTTCACTCTTTCAAAATTCTGGTACAAAAAGTATATAACGAAAACATATAGAAATTCTTCAGAATATTTATGGGAGTTTGAATGAAACGCAAAAGAGCCCTGAACAGCAGCTTGACTGCCATTCAGGGCTCTTGTGTAGATGGTGCCGAAGGCGAGAGTCGAACTCGCACGACCGTGGGCCACTACCCCCTCAAGATAGCGTGTCTACCAGTTCCACCACTTCGGCACAATATGTGGCTCTTTACTCCTGCTTCTCTGTGCTTTTCTCCTCAGCAGCGGGTGCAGCATTTTC
>PDWJ01004372.1_pt1 | contig 12504 bp, 12 predicted proteins | sample 1430881 | NCBI WGS metagenome assembly PDWJ01 (sample SAMN01162460, study PRJNA174530) | Oral metagenome, whole genome shotgun sequencing project. | biome: Marine environment; feature: Marine mammal; material: Swab sample of the gingival sulcus; isolation source: swab sample of gingival sulcus... | reverse complement strand
ATCAACATCGGCATCCGTCATTATTATTATTTTATGATAGCGAAGTTTTTCTAATTCAAAATCTTCTTTTCCTATACCACAACCAAGTGCTGCTATAAGCTGCTTTATTTCTTCGCTATTAAGAATTTTGTCATAACGAGCCTTTTCTACATTCATTATTTTACCACGTAATGGTAAAATAGCCTGGATAGAACGATCACGGCCTTGTTTTGCAGAACCACCAGCAGAATCTCCCTCAACAATGAAAATCTCACGTTTTTCTGGATTTTTCTCTTGGCATTCAGCAAGTTTTCCTGCCATAAGTAATGATGTTGCACCTTTTTTCCGAGAAAGATCACGTGCTTTTCGAGCTGCTTCTCTTGCTCGTGCCGCATCAACAACTTTTGTTAGAATTTTTTTAGCAACTTGCGGATTTTGTTCTAAAAAAAGAGTTAATTGTTCACTACAAATAGATTCAACTATAGATTTTACTTCTGAATTTCCAAGTTTTGTTTTGGTCTGTCCTTCAAACTGAGGATCAGGAACACGGGTTGAAATAACGCATGTTAAACCTTCACGAACATCTTCACCTCCCATTTTCTCACGTAGGTTTTTAGGAACAACATCATCATTGGCATAACGATTTATACATTTTGTCAATGAACTCCGAAAACCAGCAACGTGAGAACCACCTTCTTTTGTATTGATATTATTAACAAAACTAAAAAGTCTTTCTGAATATCCATCAAAATATTGAAAGGCAACTTCAACTTCTACATTATCCTTTACACCACTTATAAATAAAGGATTTTGAAAAACAGGAGTTCTTTTTCTATTAAGATACTCTACATAAGAAATTATTCCTCCAGAAGCATGAAATTTATCTTCTTCACCGCTTCTTTCATCTTTTAATAAAATTCGTATATCTCTATTTAAAAAAGAAAGTTCACGAATTCTATTTTTTACAGTTTCATAATTATAAATTGTTGTCTCAGTGAAAATATCAGGATCTGGTTTAAAAGTAATAATAGAACCTGTTTTTTCACTTTTCCCTATAATTTCAAGATCAGAAGTTCGCTCACCATAGGTATAGGTTTGACGGTAAACCTTACCATTCCTTTTAACAATAGCTGTTGTTTCTACACTTAAAGCATTAACAACAGAAACACCTACACCGTGTAAACCTCCAGATACTTTATATGTTGAATGATCAAACTTACCTCCTGCATGTAAGGTTGTCATAACAAGTTCTAAAGCAGATATATTCTCTGTTGGATGAATATCTACAGGAATACCACGACCATTATCTTCTATAGTAACGGAATTATCATTGTGTATTGTTATTTTAATTTTATCACAATAACCAGCAAGAGCCTCATCTATACTATTATCAACAACTTCCCAGATAAGATGATGTAAACCTACTTCTGAAGTAGATCCAATATACATAGCTGGTCTTTTTCTAACAGCTTCCAGACCATCTAATACCTTTATCTGTTCTGCACCATATATATTTTGTTTTTCTGTCACTTCTTTCATCCTTTTACTATTATTAATTATAAAAATTATAATTGCATTGGCATAACAATACTCACAAAACCTTTATCATCATCAGAACAAATAAGGCAAGGGCTATTATTTGAGTTTATATAAGCTTTTATTTTTTCGCACTCCATTACTTGAAGTGTTTCAATAAAATAACGACAATTAAAACCGAGTTTTAATGGTTCACCATCATATTCTATTTTTTGTTCATCTTTTGCATCACCAAAATCAGCACTATGTGAAGTAAGAGTTATTTTATTATTTTCAATTTTTAATTTTATTGCATGAAAAATATCTTCAGTTAAAATATTTATTCTTTTTAATGAATCAAGAAAACTACATCTTTCTATCTGAATGCAATTTTTTAATTCTATAGCTTCAAGTATATTTCTATATTGAGGAAAATCTCCATTTTTTAATCTTATAATCATAATTGCATCTTTATCTTTAACTATCATTTGTTTTTTTTCAAATGCGAGTTGAATAACATCTCTATTTTCACAAAATTTTTTCCATTCTTGAATACCTTTTTTAGGTATTAATATAACATTTTTTAATTGTAATTCATCTATATCAGAAGCAACATCTTTTTCCATTATAGAAAGTCTATGACCATCACTAGAAATCATTCTTAAATATGCTTTACCATCTTCTTTACGTTCACTTTCAAATAATACAGAATTAAGTGAGTATATATTTTCTTGTTCATTTGCGATAGAAAAAATCACCTTATCTATTAAATCTAAAAATATATAAGATTGAAATTCAACAAAATTTTCATTTTCATGTTTAGGAAAATCAGGAAAATCAGATTTTATCATACCTGCAAGATTATATACCGAATGATCTGTACTTATTGTTACCCAATTATTGTCTCCTTCTTTAAGGTTTATTACATCAGCGCCTGACTCTCTAACAATTTCAAAAAGTTTTTTTGAAGGTAAAGTTATAGCTCCTTCTTTATGAATTTGAGCAGGAATAAAAAGACGTAAACCTACTTCAAGATCTGTTCCTGTTAATAAAACACCTTTATCTTGTGTTTCTATCAAAACATTAGATAAGATGGCCATAGTTCCTTTTTTATTGGTTATATTTTGTAAACTAGCAAGACCTTCATAAAAACTATCCCTTTCTATAGTACAATGAAAAGACATAATATCCTCTTTTATATTTATATTATATTTATTATAGTTTATTAAATGTTAGTAAATCTATAAACTCTTAATTTTACGATATTAAATATAAACATCGTAAATGTTTTTTTTAAGTTTATATATTTATCTTTTTTAGTGAACAAATGTCTCAACAGTAAACCATGTAGTTATTAACATCTTTTCAAGAGTTTGTTGATACTGATACATTATTGTGTTATATTTTATATAAATAAAATTGTAATTAATTTATATAAAATCAATTATTTTTAATAGAAAATAATAAAAAAATCAATAAATAAAATAAAATAATGATTAAAGATATTGAAAATTTTTTTTTGAAAGGCATCAATAAAAAAATTTTTCCTGGAGGTATTGTAGGAATTTCATTTATGAATAAAAAAGGAGATTGGAATAAAGAGATATATCATTTTGGTTGTTTATCTCATAAAGTTAATTCTTGTAAAGTTAAAAATAATACTCTATATGATCTTGCTTCACTCACTAAACCGTTGGTTATTGTGTTTACATTATTATATTTAATAGAGTCAAAAAAAATAAGAATAGATGAAAATATAGAGAATTTTTTAAGTGGTTATTTTTTATCTGAAAAGAAAAAAAAAATAACCATAGAAATGTTAATGAATCACTGTTCTGGATTACCTGCCCATAAACCTTATTATGTTAATTTACTTGGTAAAAAAAATGATATTAGAAAAAAATTTTTGATTCAAAAAATACTCAATGAATCTTTGATTTATGATCCTGGTAAAAAAGAAATATATAGTGATTTAGGGTATATACTTCTTGGTTTTTTAATAGAGCAAATAGAAGAAAATAACTTAGATGATTTTTTTAGAGAAAAAATAACAAAAAAAATAGGAGTTTCAGAAGATGTTTTTTTTATGTCTTATAAAAAATTAGATATAAAGAAAAGATGTGCTTCTACAGAGTTTAATTCTTGGAATAAAAAGCTGCTTACAGGCCTTGTTCATGATGATAATTGTCGTCTTATAGGAGGAGTATCAGGTCATGCAGGATTGTTTGGTACTGTTCGAGGGATTCTTAAAATGTGTGAATATTTTTTAAGTATATATAATAATAATTTAAAAAATACTCTTTTTTCAAAACAAACATTAGATAGAATGCTTGTTAGAAAAAAGAATTCTCGGTTCGTTTGTGGTTTTGATACTCCCTCTACGATAGGATCAAGCAGTGGAAAATATTTTTCAAAAAAAAGTTTAGGACATTTAGGTTTTACAGGAACATCTTTTTGGATGGATATGGAAAAAAATATAATAATAGTTTTACTTACTAATAGGGTTTGTCCTTTACGGAAAGGAAACAAAATAAAGAAATTTCGTCCTCAACTTCACGATATTATTATGGAAAATGAATTTAAATAGTAACCAAAGAAAAAGAAGACATCTCTTAAAAGATGTCTTCTTTTCTATTTTACCACCAGGATATAGTTTGATCCGCATCAAAAATTTTATCAACAAGATTGCTATAATCTGGATTTTCCTCATAGAGTTTAAATTCTTCAGCTTCTCTATCACGAGAAACTATAGAGACAAGCTTTTTTACGGTTTCATCAGGTTCTGTTCTATATACATTTAAAATTTTCATAATAATTATACTCCTATTTAATGCCGTAAGGAATTATATGGGTCATTTCACGAAGCTTTTCACCGAGTTCTTCTATTGTTATAGGAGTAAAATCATTTACTTCGACATTTTTCTTTTCGGTGGAGAGAATATCGCCTTCCATATCACGTAACATCTCGCATGATTCTGTAGTAAGTTCATCAAACTTTTCAAGTTCAATGTCCATTACACATCCATAAGAATACATATTTTCTACGGCAAGACCAAGAGCCGAGCGGATACCATCAATAGCATAATCTTTATGTCTATACATAAAACAAACTTTTTTATATTCCATATTTTTCAAGCCTCCTTACAGGCTAAGATAACAATTAAAATCTTCAATAATTATACCATGTTGAGCTTGCGTTGCCATTTTTTTGGCATCTAAGCCTTCAGGAATATCATCGACTGAATATCCTTGTTTGCGATAACTATCAACACATATAGATACGTCATCAGCAATTTTACAAAGTTCAGGAAAATCAGAATGTTTTGCAAGGTGTGTTGCTTTCCAAGTAAAGAAAACTTTTACTGTTGATCCTTTTTCTTTTGCTGCTTTAACTATACCCATAACATGGGGCATATTTTCTTCTGCGGTAACAAAAATTCCTAGGCTTTTAGCCATGATTTATACTCCTTTATAAAAAAATCTGAAGTCGCATAATAAGGGAAAGAAACTCCTTCAAAATAAAATCCTGCTTGTGAATATTCAGATTCACAAGCAGGTAAAATTTTAACCTTTTTTAATGAAGAAGCTTATATATCCAGTTTCTTCTTTTTCGCCCAGATATTCATGGCCAGCACGATCACACCATCCTGGAATGTCGTTTCTTGAACCAGGATCGGTACCATCAATTTGGAGAATTTCTCCACTGCCTAATTTACCAATTTCTTTTTTGGTACGGAGAAGAGGCATAGGACAACTCAGTCCTTTGGCATCCAATACGGAGTTGGGGCTGACACTTGGATCTACTTGTTTGAAATCACTCATTACTTTCTCCTGAAAATATCTGATTTTAAAGGTTTTTTTGTGGTGTGAAGCTGTAGAAAAATCCAGAATCGAAGACCACATCCTCACTCAGCAGGTTTACCGAAGTTGTAAAAATATGTCAAGAATTAAAAAAATACATATAATTATTTGTAATTATTTATAAAAATTAAAAAATGTTAGCCATTTTTTACTGAAGCCATAGAGCATAAAAAACTTCTCCTTCTTTGTTTTTCGGCTCTTTCTTGACAAATTTATCACTGCCTTGTAAGCATCAGCAATGCGTTTTGTTATTTTATATTTCAAGTTGTAAAAGGTTCGTTAGAATTTCTTTGGGGAGAAAACTATGAATGAAGAATCTGTAATGAAAGAAAAAATTAAAGGTTTGTACAAAATTTTTTGTCAAACTGAATGGAATGCTACAATAACTGGTTTGGTTGTGGGTTTTCTTTCGGTTTTGATTATGGCCTGGTGGAGACCATGGGGTGCAGTGGGTGCCATACGTAACTGGGGTGACTGGTTTATGTATGGTGTTGCTTCTCTATTTGGTTCAGATGCTGGTTTTCTTGCTTTCTACGATGAAGCACCACGGGCTATTTTTGTTAATTCTGGTTCGGTAATAGGAATTGGCTTCGTGCTTGGTGCTTTTATTTCTGCCTGTCTTGGTAAAGATTTTGCGTTACGGGTTCCGCCGTATCGTGAGATGGTCAAAGCCGTGATTGCCGGTATCTTGATGGGGATTGGTGCAACTCTTGCTGGTGGTTGTAATGTTGGTGGTATTTACAATGCTTTGGGTAATCTTTCGGCAAATGGTTTTACCATGATGTTTGGTATGATTTTCGGCGTTGTTCTTGGTTTGAAACTGTTATACCTCGAAATGGAGCATATAAGTTGGGGTGATGGTGGTTCGAAGACCTTTTCTATTCCTGAGAAATTTCTTCCCATCATTGGTTTTGTTGGCATATCTATTCTTGTTATCGGTGTTTATTGCTATAGCGGTAATGAAGATTCAGACTATATAGCCTCTCTCGGTGGTATTCTTATCATAGCTGCTGGTCTCGGTTATGCGATGCAGCGCGGTCGCTGGTGTATGGTTCAAGGTTTTCGTGAACCGCATATGACTGGTGATACGACAATGGCTCGATCAATTATGTTATCTATATTGGTTGTTGCTGTTGGTGCTGCAGTTTTAAAATATGCGGTTCCGATGCGCACTGAAGGGGAATCTGTGCTGGCTGTTGAAAATTATGTTCGTGGTACTTTTGGCTGGGGAAGTATTGTTGGTGGTTTTCTCTTTGGCCTTGGAGCTATGTTTGCTGGTGGATGCGGTTCAGGAACTCTTTGGAGAGTGGGAGAAGGGCAGGTCAAGTTAATGATGGTTGTTCCTTTTTTTGCAATTTCGAATTCTATAATGACTGCCTGGTTTAAGGATAATGATTTTGAAGCTGATGGGGTCTTGGGTTCTTATGTCTATCTTCCTGATGTTATGGGATATGGAGGGACGTTATTTCTTCTAGCTGCTTTCATGGTTCTCTGGTATCTCATTGTTACCTGGAATGAAGAAACCAATAAACTCATAGTGCCCATGTAATTTGACATTTCCTTTCTGTTCTCATTTCATAGCAAGAATTTATATGTAACGATTCTTGCTATGAAATATTTTTTCTTTTTTTATTCTATTTTTAATAACTTACATTGTTTTTTTATTGTTTATATTTAATTATTATATTTATTATTAAAATATAAAATAGTGAAAATCTTTTTTATTCAAAAGAATGTATCTCGTTGAAGAGTTGCATAAAAAGTCAGTAAGATGTTATAGTTTTAGAGCTTTTAAGCAAGAAAAGGAGATTTTCTTTTGAATAGAGGACAACGTTCTAAAATATTGGTTGCTGATGATAATGCTTCTATAAGAATGATGATTTCCAAAATCTTGGAAGGTTTTGGTCATTCTGTAGTGACTGTAAATAATGGTCAAGAGGTTTTGGAGGTTGTTGAAGATAGCTTTGATCTCGTTATTCTTGACATATATATGCCGGTAATGGATGGGTTTCAAATCATATCAGTAATGAAGAATATGGGTTTGGACATGCCTGTTCTGTTTTTAAGTGAAACAGAATCTATGGATAATGCCATTAAAGCATTTAATCTTGGTGTTTATGATTTTTTAAAGAAACCCATTGATAATTTTGATATTTTTAATGTTAAGATTCGACGAGCTCTTGAAAAAAGAATGTTCATTCTTAAAGAGAAAAAAGAAAGAATATCTCTTGAAAATAAAATAGAAGAAAAAACTTTAGAACTTGAAGAAAAAAATAGGTTGCTACAAAGTCATTCCAGAAGTCTTGAGCAGGCAACTTTGCAAATGATGTCAAGTTTTCAGTATGCGATGGAAGAAAAAGATGAATATACTTCAGGACATACTACTAGAGTTACTGACTATGCGATAATGCTTGGTAAGGCTATGGAACTTCCTGAAAAAGAACAAAAGGTCTTACAGAGAGCTGCACAGTTTCATGATATCGGTAAACTAGTTATAGATCTTTCATGTATCCAAAAACCGGGAGCTTTGAATGATGAGGAATGGCTTTTAATAAAAAAACATCCTGTTGTTGGTGAGAATATCATTAAGAGATTAGGCTTTATGGAACAGGAATGTTTTATTATTAGACACCACCATGAGCGTGTGGATGGAAATGGGTATCCAGATGGTTTACGAGGGGATGAACTCTGTACTTTAACCAAGATACTTATGGTTGTTGATAGTTATGACGCTATGACTTCAAAAAGAAATTATCGTCGTAATTTTAATATGGAAGAAGCTTTGGCAGAGCTTTATAGTTGTAGCGGCACACAGTTTGACCGAGAAATAGTAGAATATTTTTCTCGGGCTATCGTTGCCTTTACTCTTCCAGCCTCATCAAATAAGGTTTATACATACAATACTGTTTTTTCTAATAATTTATAAATAAAAAAAGAGCATGAAAATATCCAAAGAAGAAGTTTTGCATGTAGCTGATTTGGCACGTCTTGTTTTAACTGAAGAAGAGCGAGAGATTGTTACGAAACAAATGGGAACTATTCTTAGTTATGTTGATAAACTTTCTGAAATAGATACCAGTGATATTCCTGCGACTACTCATGCCTATAAAAAAATAAATGCTTTTCGTGAAGATGTTGTTATCTCATCATTATCACGTAAAGAAGCTTTGGGTAATGCTCCTCAGAAAAATGAGGAGATGTTTGAAGTGCCTCGGATCCTTTAAGGCAAAAAATAAACTTTCTTTTATATAGTAAAAAATATAAGGATCTAAAAATATGCAACTTTTTGAATTATCATTAACAGAAGCTGCAAAGCTTTTGAAAAATAAAAAAATTTCTTCTGTTGAATTAACCCAGAGTTGTGTGGATAGAATTATTAATATTGATGGAACTTTCAAGGCTTTTATCAATTTTGATGCTGATATAGCCTTACAGGCTGCTCGCAATGCCGATACAAGGAGAATGAATGGAGAATCTGGTCTTCTTTTAGGAATTCCAATAGCGGTTAAAGATCTTCTTTGTACTCAAGGTATAAAAACTACCTGCGGCTCAAAAATCCTTGAAAATTATATTCCTCCGTATAATGCAACTGTCATAGAAAAAATACAGCAAGAAGGTGGGGTTATTATCGGTAAACTTACTATGGATGAGTTTGCGATGGGATCAACCTCTGAAACGTGTGCCTTTGGCGTTCCTCAGAATCCTTGGAAACCTGGGTATGTTGCTGGTGGTTCTTCAGGAGGTTCCGCAGTGGCTGTTGCTGCAGGAGAATGTTTTGCAAGTCTTGGTTCTGATACTGGAGGATCAATTCGTCAACCCGCTTCGTTATGTGGCGTGGTAGGTATAAAACCAACCTATGGCAGAGTCTCTCGTTATGGTTTGGTGGCTTTTGCCTCTTCTCTTGATCAGGTGGGTCCTATGGCGAGAACCGTTGAAGATTGTGCCTTAATGTTAGATGTAATAACAGGTTATGATTCTAAAGATTCCACCTCAATACAACAGGAAGGAACAGCAACAAGAACAGCATTGATTGATGGAGTAAAGGGAATAAAAATAGGGGTACCCAAAGAATATTTTGTTGATGGACTTGATCCAGAAGTTCGCAGTACCGTTGAAAATGCAATTACGATACTTCGTAAAGAAGGCGCTGAAATAAAAGAGGTTTCTTTACCTCATACCGAATACTGTGTTGCTGCTTATTATCTTATTGCCTCTGCTGAGGCAAGCTCTAATCTGGCGAGATATGATGGTGTTGCCTATGGATATAGAAATGATGCTGGAGAAAGTTTAGCTGAGATGTACCAAAACACCCGTTCAACCGGTTTTGGTGCTGAAGTAAAACGTCGTATTCTTATTGGCACGTATGCACTTTCTTCGGGATATTATGATGCCTATTATAAAAAAGCTTCCCAGGTACGTACCCTTATTCTCGAAGATTTTAATAAGGTTTTCACCGAGTGTGATTGTCTCATATCACCGGTTGTGCCCACTCCAGCATGGCCTTTATCTTGTGGAGAAGAAACACCTCTTTCTATGTACCTCTCTGATATTCTGACTATTTCAACAAATCTTTGTGGAATTCCAGGCCTCTCTGTTCCTGGTGGTTTCAGCAGTGCTGGTTTACCCATAGGTGTTCAACTTCAAGGGCCACATTTTAGTGAAGAGCTTTTGGTTAAGGTAGCTTATAATCTGGAAAAAATACTTGCTGTTCCCACTCTGGTTGGTGGAGTCGAATAGAATGAAAGCAAAAATACCTTCGTATATAAAAGAAATAAAACCTTATGTTCCCGGAAAGCCGCAAGAAGAGTTGGAGCGGGAATATGGGGTTGAGAATACAGTAAAACTTGCCTCTAATGAAAATTCCTGGGGATCTTCTCCCCAAGTTCGACAAGCTATTATACAAGCCTTGGAAGGATTACATCGCTACCCCGATGCGGCCTGTTATTCTTTGACCATGGCAATATCGTCACATTTTGCTGTGGAGCCAACAGAGATCGTATTAGGGAATGGTTCCAATGAACTTATAGAATTATTGGTGAAGTCCTTTGTTCAGGAGGGTGACCAGGTTATTACCAGTCATCCTTCGTTTTTGATGTACCAAAAATTTGTCCAGATACGTGGTGGAGTTAATACGGTCATAGAGCTTAAAGATATGCGCCATGATCTTGATGCTATCGTGGCGGCAATTACTCCTTTTACTCGTTTGATATTTATTGATAATCCAAATAATCCAACAGGAACCTTTCTTTCTTCACAACGGCTTGAAGATTTTTTCACCCAAATTCCAGAATCGGTGATTGTTGTTCTTGATCAGGCCTACGTTGATTATCTTGCGGTTGAAGAACAGGGCGATGTTTCTTCTTTTATAAAATTGCAGCCAGGTCGTTGCCCAGTGGTTTTATTGCGAACCTTTTCTAAGGCTTATGGTCTGTCTGGACTGCGGGTTGGTTTTGGTTTGATGACCAGTGCTATCGCTGATTGTCTCCATAAGGTTCGGCAGCCATTTAATATAAACAGCTTGGCTCAGGTGGGGGCATTGGCAGCACTCAAAGACCAGGAGTATTTTAATAGGGTGATTTTGGAAACCAGAGCTGGCCTTCATTATCTTCAGACAGAGGTTGAACGACTCGGTTGTAACGCCTTTCCCTCAAAAACAAATTTCTTTTTGGTGGATGTAAAAGGAAGTGCAGATCAACTTTACAAGGCCATGCTTTATCATGGAGTTATTATCAGATCAATGTGTGCCTATGGATTTCCACATTATATTCGGGTGACAGTTGGTACGAAACAAGAAAATGAACGCTTTATAAAGGCTCTTGGTACATGTCTTGGTGAATTGAATTATGTTTGAACAAGAAAAACAGCAGGAAATAGTAACCATTGACGGGCCTTCTGGAGTTGGAAAATCCACGGTAAGTAGAAAACTTGCAAAAATTCTTGGCTTTACCTATTTGGATACAGGGGCAATGTATCGGGGCTTGGCCTGGTATCTTTATGCTATGAAAGTTTCTCTTGATGATGAGAAGGCTATTGATCAAAAATTAGATAATTTTGAATTAGAGTTACTTCCGGCTTCTTCTGCTAGAGATGATGTTGGTGTTTTGGTCAATGGTAAGGATGTCAGTTATGAAATTCGTAGTCCCAAAATAACTATGGCAGCTTCAGAAGTTTCAGCTCTTGCTGTGGTTCGCTCCCGACTGACTGCTTTACAGCAGCAAATAGGAAAAAAAGGACGAATTGTTGCTGAGGGTAGAGATACAGGAACAGTAGTTTTTCCTCGAGCAGCCTATAAATTTTATCTTGATGCAGCTCTCGAAGAACGTGCCAGGAGGCGGGTGCAGCAATTACGGGATAAAGGTCAGGTTTTTGATGAAGATCTGATCGTTGCGCAACTTCGGCAACGTGATCAAAATGACAGTGAAAGAACTCTTGCTCCGCTAAAAAAAGCAGAAGATGCTCATCTTGTTGATACAACACATATATCCATTGATCAGGTTATAGCAAAAATTATAGCAATTATTGAAGAAAAGCGAGGATAAAATTGATCAACTTCCTTGATTTAGCTCTGGGGTGATTTGTTTTTTACACTTTAATCTACGGTAGCAAGGCTGGTAGATTTTTTTATCAATTATTGACAATAAACATTAAGCCACTCTCAAAAAATTAGGAAAGAATTGTCGGCTAATCGTTATTTTGAATGGCTTAAATTGGAATTTTGTCTTTTTCAGAGAAGTTTTAAGTGAAGATGGGAATAATACTCTTTATGTCCTGTTCATTATGACGAATGGTAATGTTACGAACGTCCATATCATAAAGTGCTTTGAGCCGGTCGTCGCTCATTGTCATTGCAACATTGCCAAAACAATAATGCTCAGAGGTGTACATCAACAATACCATATCGGCAAGATGTACCGCATGTTGCGGGAAATGGGTGGTAAAAATGATAGTTAGGCCATGATCATTACGCAGTCGTTTTAAGGTTTTTAAAATAAGCCGCTGGTTTTTAAAATCAAGTGCGGAAGCTGGTTCATCAAGAATGAGTATTTGACATTCTGACACTAAGGCTCGGGCAATAAGAACCAGCTGTTTCTGACCACCGCTTAACGAAAGAAAACTACGTTCAGCAAAATCGGCCAACCCCAACGTGTC
>PDWJ01011538.1_pt1 | contig 12506 bp, 8 predicted proteins | sample 1430881 | NCBI WGS metagenome assembly PDWJ01 (sample SAMN01162460, study PRJNA174530) | Oral metagenome, whole genome shotgun sequencing project. | biome: Marine environment; feature: Marine mammal; material: Swab sample of the gingival sulcus; isolation source: swab sample of gingival sulcus... | reverse complement strand
TATCTTAATGAATTGGCTCTATTATAAAACAAACCGTAATATTTTAATCACCATATTTTTTCATTTGTCAGCGAATATATCAAACGAAATATTTGCTACGCACCCTGATAGTAAAGTTATACAAACTATTATTTTAAGCATAATAACAATTATTGTATTGATAAAAGAAAGAAACTTGTTTTTTAGGATGGAATGTGATTAATCGGTAAGAAATACGTGATACAACACAAGTGTATAAGCAATAGCGGTTTAATTTCTTATTTTAAAATTATTTTTTACAGGTGGGTTTAATAAAATTTCAACTATTGCTTATGTTGCCATGGGCTGGATTATCATTTTTGTAATAAATCTACTTCATTAGGTAGTTCTTCACATTTCACACGTTTAAATTTTAGTAATCACATTTATTATTATATTAGTTAATTATAAAATTTAGAACGTGTGTAATCACTAGTTCTCACATTAAGAATTTTAAATAGTACCTTTTGTAAAGAAATGTTTAAAATTTATTAATGTTCATTTTATGGCGATATATTTTTATGTTTAGGAAAGCAACCTTTTTTAAAAAGATTTATCTAACCTATATAAATTATAAAAATTCTATGTATTATGAAAAAATTAATTTTACTTTTTGTTTTAATCATTTCAGTAGCATGTTCTACTGATGATGATAATGAAAAAATTTACAGATCTACAGGTGTTATCGAAGGTGTTGATAACGGAAAATGCCTTTGTTGTGGGGGTTATATTATTATAATAGATGAGAAAAGGTATTTAGCTCCAGATGAATTGCCCAATAAAGAAAATCTTGATTTAGAAAACCTGCCTATTAAGGTAAAATTAGATTGGGAGCTTAAAAATGAAGATTGTGATAATCATATCACAGTATTAGCTTAGACAGTCCTAAACATTGTCACTGTGTACAAAAAGTGCAAAGTTTTCTAGTGTTAAGTTAAGTGTAGAATTACGTATAAGCCTTGGTGCGTAAGAGTACACCTAACTTGACAATAGAAGTGGTTTTTAGTCCTTCTACTTTGCTTTAAAACAACGGTATAAGCCATTTAAAAACAATATTTGCTATAGCTAAGTTTCGCAGTATCTAATCCGGACTGTGTATTTTGTTGTCAAAAAATTATTAGCCAAATTCTAAAAAATGAACGCAACCATTATGTGCAATTTTCATCTAAACCAAAAATCAAATACTTAAATTCATGAAACCTAATTATTTTTATTTCTTAACGGTACTATTTTTTATCCTAACCTCATGTGAACGGGAAACCGGAGAGTTTAAAACCGTAAACGTAGTTACCGCAAAAACCATGACCATAAAGGACTTTAGAAGCTCAGTTGATATTGTTTCTCCAAGGCCTATCGAAGAATCCGGAAAAATTTATGCGTATAAAAATTTGGTTCTGGTAAATGATATGGACAAAGGTATCCATATTATTAACAATAGAAATCCAAAAAATCCGGTAAAAATTGCTTTTATAAATATTGTTGCCAATAGGGATATGGAGATAAGAGGGAATTATTTATATGCCGATAGTTTAATGGATTTATTGGTTTTTGATATTGGTGACCTTGATAACATTAAATTGGTAGCCCGATTAACAGATGTTTTGCAACGCTACATTCCGTTTCCTTTTTTGGAAGATGCTGTCTATGAAAATTATAATTACCATGCTGATGAAATAGTGGTGGGGTATGATGTAACCCGGGAAAGACGCAGAATAGAAGAATTAAACAATTCAGTTTGGAGAGAAGGGGATGACATGTTGATGTCTACCAATTCTACTACTGCTACTACTACAGGTCAAGGTGGTTCTTTGGCTCGGTTTAAAATAGTGGATAATATGCTCTATGCTGTTGATAGTCATAATATTAATATCTTTAATATAGAAAATATGGCTCAGCCGGTACGGTTAGAATCCATTTTTGCAGGTTTTGATATTGAGACTATTTTTAACAGGGGAAATCATCTCTTCTTAGGTAGTATGAGAGGTATGTATATTTACGATATTGAAAATCCTGCTTTGCCACAGTTGGTGTCAGAATTTGAACACGGTACGGCTTGTGACCCGGTTGTGGTAGATGAAGATTACGCTTTTATTACGTTACGTGCCGGTAATACCTGTGGAGCTTTGGAGAGTAGCTTGGAAATTGTGGATATTTCTGATATTGTTCACCCAAAATTGGTAAAAACATATCCTATGGACAATCCCTACGGTTTGGGAATAAATGCAAACTTATTGTTTATTTGCGATGGCACCTCAGGTTTAAAAGTATATGACAAAACAAATGTTGAGGATTTAAAAATGGTCAATCATTTTAAAGATATTCAAACCTACGACGTTATTCCGTTACGAAGACATTTATTAATGATAGGCGATAAAATTTTATACCAATATAAATATAAAGATAACGGTATTGATTTATTAAGTAAATTTTCATTATCAGAATAAGAGCATAGGTAAATTGCATTTGCTCCAAAACTGCATTCACGGTATAATATTAACCTGAATTCGGTTAATCTTGTTTTCACAGAACGTATAGAATGAAATCTCCTCGTAATATCTGGATATTACTCGAAAATTTCATAAAATTTCTAATCAAAAATAAAGAAAGCTGTGGTCACAATATTAATCGAACTCAGGTTTTATGGTGCTTACAAATAGCGTTGGCCGTGTTTAATTAAGTTTAGGTGCGGCAAATCAGGCGTTTTAATCTAAAAAATTCTCCGGCTCTTGGGTCGGGGTTTTTATTAAAAAACGGTAAATTGGTTCAACGTTGTATGAATAATACTAAGTCTAATATATAATGCTATATTGGATTTGAGTGTGAATTTTCACTTATACAAGGCAAAAAACGCAGACATAGTCTTAGCTATGGCGAGTATTTTTAACGTAGTAGAAGTGAAAATTTATCCAATTATATGTAGCATTATATATTAGAATTGGTATAATTCCGGTTAATACTGAATACTTACTATCCTCATTAAAAAAATTCTACATACTTTTGCACTTTCAAATTTTTTGGTAAGAATTGGATTTTCCGGTGCTTAATCAATTTGAAAAAAGAATTATCAATTTTGAACTTATTTTCAGTATGGCTAAAAATTTAGTAATTGTAGAGTCGCCGGCCAAGGCAAAAACCATAGAAAAATATTTAGGTAAAGATTTTCAGGTGGAGTCCAGTTTTGGGCATATTGCAGATTTGCCTTCCAAAGAATTAGGTGTTGATGTGGACGGTGGTTTTAAACCAAAATACAAGGTGTCTTCAGACAAAAAAGCGGTAGTAAAGAAACTAAAAGATTTAGCCAAAAAAGCGGATACTGTTTGGTTGGCTAGTGATGAAGACCGCGAGGGAGAGGCTATTGCCTGGCATTTGTACGAGCAGCTAAAACTAAAAGAGGCCAATACCAAACGCATTGTTTTTCATGAAATTACAAAAAATGCTATTCTTAAGGCTGTGGGTAATCCCAGAGGAATTAATTACAATTTGGTTAATGCACAACAAGCCCGAAGAGTCCTGGACAGGCTAGTGGGATATAAGCTATCGCCTGTTTTATGGCGAAAAGTAAAAGGCGGATTATCCGCCGGCAGGGTACAGTCTGTTGCTGTACGGTTGATTGTAGAGCGTGAACGCGAAATAGAGGATTTTACACCCGAAGCATCCTACAGAATTGATGCAGCGTTTAAGACACAAGAAGGAGCGTTGTTTAAAGCCAAATTGCCTCAGAATTTTAAAACTAAGATAGCGGCAGAACATTTTTTAAACTCTTGTAAATCAGCTGATTTTAAAGTGGCAGATCTGCAAACCAAGCCGGCTAAAAAGAGTCCGGCTCCGCCGTTTACCACTTCCACTTTGCAGCAGGAGGCCTCCAGAAAACTGTATTTTCCGGTAGCCAAAACCATGATGATAGCACAGCGTTTATACGAAGCCGGACATATTACATATATGCGAACGGATAGTGTAAACTTGTCTGATGAAGCAAAAAAAGCTGCGGCTAATGAAATAGTACGTTCCTATGGAGCGGAATATAGCAAACCAAGAAATTACAAATCCAAAACCAAAGGAGCTCAGGAAGCACATGAAGCCATTAGGCCCACGGATATGGGCAAACAAGAAGTAAATCTGGGTAGAGACGAAACCCGACTTTACAATCTCATCTTTAAAAGGACGCTGGCATCACAAATGAGTGAAGCTCAGTTAGAGCGAACCAATGCCCGCATAAGCAATAATAAAAATGAAGAAATATTAACGGCCAATGGTGAGGTGATTAAATTTGAAGGGTTTTTAAAAGTATATCTGGAAGGAACGGATAATGAAGAAGAAGAACAGGCCGGAATTTTACCGGCGTTAACAGTTGGCGACCAATTGGACAACCAATGGATTACGGCTACTCAGCGATTTACAAGACCTCCGGCAAGATACACAGAGGCTTCGTTGGTAAAGCAATTGGAAGAATTGGGTATTGGACGGCCGTCAACCTATGCCCCTACCATTTCTACCATTCAAAAAAGAGAATATATACAAAAAGGCACCATAGATGGAGAGGATAGAAAATACATTAAGCTGGAGCTGAAGCAAAACGCCATAAAAGAGCAAACTTTATATGAAAAAGTAGGCTCGGACAAAGGTAAATTAGTGCCTACGGATATTGGAAAAATAGTAAATGACTTTTTGGTAGAGCATTTTACCAATGTGTTGGACTATGGTTTTACGGCAAAAGTAGAAGAAGAATTTGACGAAATAGCCAGTGGTAAAGAAGACTGGGCAGCCATGATTAAAGATTTTTACAGTAAATTTCACGAAAATGTAGAAGAGGTGGCAGAAAATGCCGAAAGGGCTAAAGGTGAACGTTTATTGGGTAAAGATCCTGAAACCGGTAAAAATGTGTATGCTCGTTTGGGCCGTTACGGTGCTATGGTGCAAATAGGTGAAGCTACTGATGAAGAAAAACCAAGATTTGCCGGTTTGCCACCCAACGAGACCATTAATACCATTACTTTTGAAGATGCACTGGATTTATTTAAGTTGCCCAAAGAGTTGGGTAGTTATAAAAATGAAACAGTGGAAGTAAATATCGGCAGGTATGGTCCTTATGTCAGATTTGGCAAGAAGTTTATTTCTATTCCCAAAGGCGAAGATCCGTTGAGTGTGGATATGGAAAGGGCAAAAGAATTGATAGATGCTAAATTAAAAGCAGAAGCTCCCATTACCGATTACAAAGGAAAACCAGTACAAAAAGGCATTGGCCGGTTTGGGCCGTTTTTAAAATGGGACGGTATGTTTGTAAATGTTTCCAAAAAATACAATTTTGATGATTTATCACAAGAAGACATCCGCGAACTTATTGAAGATAAATTAAAAAAAGAACGAGAAAAGGTAATTCATAACTGGGAATCAGAAGGCATTAGAGTAGAAAAAGCACGTTGGGGAAGGCATAATGTCATAAAAGGCAGAACAAAAGTAGAATTGCCCAAAACGGTAAATGTTAAAGATATGACTTTGGAAGAAGCAAAAGAACTGATTGCGAAAAAGAAAAAAAAGAAATAGTAAGCAGTGGCTGGTATTCAGTTGGCAATCTTTGGTACAGCACCTCTATTTCCGAATAAATTCAGGTTGAGGTTTATCAATTATCCAATAGGTGGCCAAAAATGTACAACCCCAAACCCTAAAACTACCTAATATCAAATATTAACATTTAATAAAAAATGCCTTTAGAAACGCTATCACCGGTACCAGATTCCATCATTGCACATATTGCCTTAATGCCTGAACAAACATTGGGAAAAACCGTTAGGATACATTCAAAACAAAATGGTATTCCGGAACTGGAAGAATTACAGTTGGCCATTATCGGCGTGGGCGAAGATAGGGGAGCAATAGATAATGTCGGTACAGGAAAGGATTTGGACGATTTAAGAAAAGCACTATACGAGCTTTTCCCCGGTAATTGGTATGCAAATATTGCCGATTTGGGCAATCTGCTGCCTGGAAATACAGAACAAGACACCTTTCATGCCTTACAAGAGATTTGTGTGTTGTTAATTAAAAAGAATATTGTACCTATTATAATAGGTGGCAGCCAGAATCTTACTTATGCAAATTATCGGGCCTATGACCATTTGGAGCAAACCGTAAATTTAACGGTGGTAGATTCCAAATTTGACTTGGGAAATATAGATGATGAATTAACTTCGGAGTCTTACCTGAGTAAAATTGTGATGGAAACACCGGCCAATTTATTTAATTACAGCAATATTGGTTATCAGACTTATTTTAATTCCCAAGAAGTCTTGGATTTAATTGAGAGATTAAATTTTGACGCATATCGCCTTGGGGAAGTTGCCCAAGACCTTAAAGTAGTAGAGCCTATTCTTCGTGATGCCGATATTGTAAGCATAGATATGGGAGCTGTAAGAAGAGCAGAGGCACCGGCCAATAACAATGCGGTACCTAATGGCTTCTACGGTGAACAGATATGTGCCATAGCTAGATACGCAGGTATTAGTGATAAAGTTTCGTCATTCGGGTTATATGAATACAATGCTAAATATGACAAGAAAGCACAAACCGCTCATTTGATGGCTCAGATGATTTGGTATTTTATAGAAGGGTATAATTTTAGATTAAACGAATATCCGTTTGGCTCAAAAAAAGACTACACCAAATATATTGTTCCCATAGAGGACACCACAATAAATTTCTACAAAAGTAACAAGAGTAACAGATGGTGGATGGATGTAGAGATTAAAAGTAATAATTCTACAAAAAGAACGTTAGTTCCCTGTACCGTTAAAGATTACCATAGTGCGGGTAATCAAGTCATCCCGGACAGGTGGTACAAAACATTTAGAAAATTAAATTAGTTGTACACTAAAAGTAATTTTTTCACGTTCTAAAAGTGTCCAATAAAAATGTTTAATCGTTTTTTTGGCGAAAAATTAGTATTAAATAATAATTGTTTCCTTATTAATCTTAGGATCTTAAACTAGACTGTATGAGAAAAATAACCTTATATGTATTACTGGCAACTTTTATACTTACAAGTTGTGGTTCCAGCGATAGAGGTGAATTAACCGGAGTGCGTTCAAAAAAGAAATTTTTTCCGGAAAAACCATTGGGCATGACCCTTATTCCCGGCGGTGCTTTTACTATGGGAAAAGTGGATGAAGACGTGGCTGGAGCGTTAAATACGCCTTCCAGAACCGTTACAGTTCGGCCGTTTTATATGGATGAAACTGAAATTACAAACAGTGAATACCGAGAATTTGTTACTTGGGTAAGAGACTCTATTGTGAGGACCCAATTGGCTATTTTAGCCGAAGAACAAGGCTTCGGTGCTGCCAGTGCAGATTTAGACGAAGGATCCAGTGGCAGAGGTGATGGTTCAGGAATACAAAAATATAAATTCGCAGAGCCGGATACTACTGCTAATGTTTATTATAAATATATGATGGACAATTACGGTAGTTTGGGTGATTTAAATTCTCCTACAGAAGGTAAGGCCTTAAACTGGGATGTGGATTTAATATGGAATGTAGCTGAATATCCTGACGTTTATTATGCAGAAGCCATGGATAGCATCTATTTGCCCATTTCAGAATCTTTTGACGGCAGGCGTATTGTAGATACAGAAAAACTGACGTATAGGTACTTTACTTTTGATAGGGAAAAAGCAGCACGAAGTGGCAGTAGCAGAAAAGATTTTATCAAAAAACACGAAGTTAAGGTGTATCCTGATACTACTGTTTGGGTAAGAGACTTTAACTATTCGTATAATGATCCTATGCATCAGGATTATTTTTGGCATCAGGCCTATAACGATTATCCCGTGGTGGGTGTAAAATGGCAACAGGCTCAGGCGTTTTGTGATTTTAGAACTCAAAAGAAAAACAGGTATCTCGCTACCACTAAGGTTGGTGGTAAAGTTCCTAACTTTAGATTACCTACCGAAGCAGAATGGGAATATGCTGCCCGTGGTGGATTGGAATATGCAAAATATCCTTGGGGAGGTCCTTATACATTAGATGATAGAGGCTGTTTCTTGGCTAATTTTAAACCTGAAAGAGGAGACTATGCTGTAGATGGAGCATTATACACCATGGAAGCAAAATCCTTTAACCCAAATGACTACGGACTGTATAATATGGCGGGTAATGTCTCAGAATGGACTAATACTGCTTACAATCCGGTATCGTATTACCTCGGTTCTACCATGAACCCGAATGTGGAAGACGAAACCAATAAAAGAAAAGTAGTAAGAGGCGGTTCCTGGAAAGATGTAGCTTACTTCTTAGAGGTCAGTACTAGAGATTATGAGTATGCAGATTCTGCCAGAAGCTATATCGGTTTTAGCGGTCTTGGAGCTGCGGTAGTAATTATCGGAGCGTTATTTAAAATTTTACACTTTAGCATCGGCCCTTTAAGCGGTGGTGTAATGTTAACCATTGGACTGGTAACAGAAGCTATTGTATTCGTAATATCCGCATTTGAACCGGTTGACGAAGACTTAGACTGGTCTTTGGTATACCCTGAGTTGGCTGGTGGAGAAGCTGTGGATCGTGAAGCTAAAAGTGATGCGGAGAGCTTATTGTCCCAAAAATTAGACAATATGTTAGCCGAAGCTAATTTAGACTCAGAAAAAATGAGCAGATTGGCTACCAGTATCCAAAACTTTGCCGGTGCGGCCGAAAATATTGGCCCCGCTGCAGATTCAGTTGTTGCTAATAACAAATACAGTGAACAACTTACAATGGCTGCTGCCAATATGGAGTCGCTAAATAGCCTGTACCAAGTACAATACGAAAGTGCAGCTAAACAATCTCAAATGAGTGAAGCTGTAGCCGAAAATACCGAAAGACTAAAAGAACAAATGGAATCATTGGCTACTAATTTATCTTCTTTAAATGGAGTATATGGCGGTATGCTATCTGCTATGTCTAATAGAGTGTAATAAACACTTTAAACTATTTATTAACTAGAAAAATCTATTAGAAAATTATGGCAGGAGGTAAATTATCACCAAGGCAGAAAATGATTAACTTAATGTACTTAGTGTTTATTGCTATGTTGGCAATGAATATGAGTAAGCAAGTACTTTCGGCTTTTGGTTACATGAACGAAAAAATAACCGATGCTAATGCAACGGCGGAAAATAAGAACGTAGCTACTTATGCCAGTCTGGCTACCAAAGCGGCAGATCAACCGGACAAGTATAGAGAGCATAACGAAAAAGCTCAAAAAATCCAGGCATTGTCTTTAGACTTCAATGCACATTTAGAAAAAATGAAAGCGGATTTAGTGGCTAATGTAGAAGACCCAACCAATTATGAGTCTATGGACGGTGAAGATGCGGGTAATACCTACTTCTTTAAAGGTGAGCAACTTACGGAAAACGGTAAAGCATTTATTGATAAAATAAATACGTACCGTACCAAAGTAAATGAAATATTAGGCGATGAATATAAGGCTATTTCGGCCAATGTGGACAGACGTTTTGATACTTCTGAGCAATTAACCGGAGAAGGCACTAAGCAACCTTGGATTAACAATCGATATGAAGGTTTTCCGTTGATAACCACCATTACCAATTTAACCCAAATGCAAGCGGACATTAAAGCAACCGAAAACGAAATGCTTACCGCTATGGTACATGGCCAGTTAGAAAGTGATGTGTCTATGACCAACTATACCACTATTTTAGTGCCGGATAACCCTGCTACTTTGCAAGGAGCTAACTTTAAGGGAAAAATAGTATTAGGCAGGTATGATGCCAGTTTAAAACCAACAAAGGTTATTGTAAACGGAAAAGAAATTACCAATATTCAGGGAGGTGGAGCAGTCTTAGACTTTCCTGCCGGTAATGTAGGCGAAAATGACATAAAAGGTGAATTTGTCTTTAAAGAAGGTGATTCTTTGGTGAGATTGCCAATAGATACCAAATATGCTGTTGTGGCTAAGCCAAACAGTGCAGTAATCTCTGCAGATAAAATGAATGTAGTATATAGAGGTGTACAAAACCCTATTACAATCTCTATGCCCGGTGTGCCTGACAACTCTATTACAGCCAATGCTCCAGGTTTACGTAAAGCAAGTGGGCTAGGTAAGTATATGATGAATCCCGGAAAAGGTAAAACGGTAAAGATTAACGTAACCGGTAAATTACCTGACGGTACATCTGTTTCTTCTGCTCAGACCTTTAGAATTAAGGATATACCTGCTCCTGTAGCAGCGGTGAGAGGAAGTGAATACGGTGTTATTAAAATGCCTAAGAGTTCTTTGCAAAAGATGTCTGTAAGTGCAATTATTCCTGACTTTGAATTTGATTTGAAGATTAACGTATCCGGATTTAGCGTAAAAGTACCCGGAGCAGCTACGGTAAAGGTAAGAGGCAGGAAATTTAATGCTGCAGCTATAAGAGCACTTAGCAAAGCCAGAAAAGGAGACATGGTTACAATATTTGATGTAAAAGCATCGTTAGCGGGTAACAGCGGATATTACTTAAAGAAAGTAAATCCTTTAAATGTTGAATTAACAAATTAAATTATAAGATTATGAAATTGAGAGGTTTTTTAATAGCGTGCATTGCTTTTGTCGCAGGACAAACTATCTATGCACAGGCCAATTTACTCAACGCAAAGATTCCCGAAGAAATTGGGATGAAAACGCCGGAGCAAATGGCAGCTGATAACGACGGGCCATTACCTTATGGATATATTGATGACAGAGATATATTATGGTCTAAAGTTGTATGGGAGTATATAGATTTGAATGAAAAGATTAATTTGCCATTTTATTATCCCATAGATACAAACAACATTAGCTCTAGTAGAAGATCTCTTTATGATACCTTACTTAGAGGCATTAAAAACGGTGAAATAGTAGATGTATATGATGATTCCTATTTTGAGACTAAACTGACGTATGAAGAAATCAAAGGCCGTTTGTCTAGAATAGATACCAGTGATGCCGGTTATGAATTACTCAACCAAGGTGAAGAGGCTATTACCGATGAATATGTAGATAGGAGAGATATAACTTCAGGAGACATTACCGGTATCCAGATAAAAGGGGTATGGTATTTTGACAAAAGGCAGGGAGAATTAAAATACAGATTACTTGGTATAGCTCCCGTTGCTCCGGATGTTAATTTTATAGACCGATCCGGAGGCCAGGAAGAGTTAATACCTATTTTTTGGGTGTGGTATCCCGGTGCCAGAGAAGTAACACATAATATGAAGGTTTTTAATCCGGAAAATTCTGCCTTTCCTATATCTTATGACCACTTATTAAATGCCAGGCGATTTGATGCCAGCATTTACAGGGAAGAAAATATTTATGGAAATAGAGATGTGGCAGAATACATAAAAGGAAATGCACTTTTCCAAGTCTTGGAATCTAAAAAACTAAAAGAAGAAATTAGAAACAAAGAACTGGATATGTGGAATTACTAAGAAAGAATTACTTAATATAGTATGTCTAAGACTCCTGCCGGCAATAGCTGAGCAGGAGTTTTTTTATTATTATCCCTCCAAGTCTTACCTTCATAATACTATATTGGATTTGGTATAATCTAAATAAATAAAGACAAATATGATAGCATTAATCTGTACTATCAAGACGAATCACGCTTTGGACTAAAAACCTTTGTAGGTAATACAATTTATACAATTTCTTTTGTTAATTTACTCAATTATTTGTAAATTTCCATATGGCAAAACAAATAGATGTTAATATTCAAGAGAGCGAGTCCGAGCTTAGAGCTTTATTGAACAGGCAAACCAAGCTTCTTCAATATCAACGTGCAAAGGCATTATTGTTAATCAAGCAAGGTAAGGTTAGCTATACTTATCAGTTAGCCAATAAGCTTAAGCGTGAACGCAAGACCATTTACAATTGGTTGAAGCTATATCAGCAGGAAGGCATTAGATCCTATCTAAAGATAAAAAGCAGAGGGGCTCGTAGGGAAGAAATTCCAGAACAGGTAAAACAAGCATTGGCAGTACAACTCTCAAATCCTTCTACAACGATTACCAGCTATGTCGAGTTATTGGAATGGATAGAAGACAACTTTGGTGTCTTATTAAATTATAAAACCCTTTACAGTCATTGTAGAACCGATCATAAAAGTGTACTTAAGGTCGCTAGGAAGTCACATCATAAAAAAGACATAAAGGCTGAGGAAGCCTTTAAAAAAACTGCCAGATAGACTATCTGATATTATAAGTAATCTAAATAAAGACCAATATGATAGTGTGAATCTCTATTTTCAAGATGAATCTCGTTTTGGGTTAATGACCAAACAAAGACGTGTTTTGGTATCTAAAGGGATTAAGCCTATAGGTAATTACCAACATAGTTATAAATGGTTATGGCTATGGGGCTGTTTCTCGCCCATTACAGGGGATAGTTTCTATTGGGAAACCCCATTGGTGTCCAATGACATATTCGAGAGCTTTCTTGAAGATTTTAGTCAACAAAACCCTAGAGAACTCAAA
>PDWJ01007993.1_pt1 | contig 12510 bp, 13 predicted proteins | sample 1430881 | NCBI WGS metagenome assembly PDWJ01 (sample SAMN01162460, study PRJNA174530) | Oral metagenome, whole genome shotgun sequencing project. | biome: Marine environment; feature: Marine mammal; material: Swab sample of the gingival sulcus; isolation source: swab sample of gingival sulcus... | reverse complement strand
CTCCTTGGCAAACTCAATCGCCGATTTCATCCTTGATTCGGCATCTTTCTTGATGGACGAAAACATCATCTCTCCTACGTTTGCAGTTACCAAATAAAGCTATCAGTTTTGGCTGGCTTCGGCAGTCATCAGGGTGCCGATCGGCTCGCCGGAGATGATTCTCGCAATGTTGCCGGGCACGTCCAGGTTGAAAAAGATCATCTTCAACCCGTTGTCCCGCGCTAGAGAAATTGCCGTCGCATCGGCTACCAGCAGATGCCGGGCGAGGTATTCATCGAAGGTGAGCGTGTCGAACATCTTTGCGTCCGGGTTCTTCGCCGGGTCGGAGTCGTAGACGCCGTCGGTGCCCTGCTTTCCCATCAGCAGCACGTCGGCCCCGATTTCGAGCGCTCGCTGTGCAGCCACGGTGTCGGTCGAGAAGTAGGGCATGCCAGAGCCTGCACCAAATATGACCAGTCGCCCCTTCTCTAGGTGGCGTTCAGCTCGACGCGGTATGTACGGTTCCGCAACTTGCCCCATGGTGATGGCTGTCTGGACGCGAGTCTGCACGCCTGCCTTCTCGCAGAAGTCCTGCAGGGCTAGACAGTTCATCACTGTGCCGAGCATGCCCATATAGTCTGCTCGGTCGCGTTCCATGCCGCCCTGCTGTAGCTCTGCGCCCCGGAAGAAGTTGCCGCCGCCCACGACGATGGCGACCTGCACGCCGGATTTAACGACGCGGGCTATCTGTTCGGCGATTCCTGAGACCACTACCGGGTCGACGCCGAGCTTGCCTCCGCCGAATACCTCACCGGAAAGCTTCAAAAGTACGCGTTTGTATGCGGTCATTGGGGCTCCTAGTTGGGTTAGAAGATAGTTCGGGTATAACAGTGCGCCGCAGGCATCACCTGCGGCGCACAATCAGTTTCTAGCCTCCAGCCGAGAAGCGGACGAATCGGGTGATCGTCGCGCCGTTAGCTTCGAGGAGTTGGGCAACCGTCTTCTTGTCATCGGACACTGCCGGCTGATCGAGCAGGCAGGCGTCCTTGAAGAAGCCGCCGACCCGACCTTCAACGATCCTCGGGATGGCCTTTTCGGGCTTGCCTTCAGACTGTGCGGTCTCTAGTGCGATCCGCTTCTCGTCCTCGAGCACCTTCTCTGGCACGTCCTCGCGGCTCAGGTAGCGGGGCTGCATGGCGGCGATGTGGAGTGCAACGGAGTGAATGAACTCCTCGGAGCCACCCTCGTATTCGATCATGACACCAACCTGTGGTGGCAGATCTTGAGACCGGCGGTGCAGGTAGGTGTGAGACTCGCCAGAGAAATAGGCGGCGTTCGCCAACTCCAGTTTTTCGCCGATCTTGGCTGACAGGTCGGCAATTGCGTCCGCAACCGTCTTGCCGGATGCTAGGACGACAGCCTTAGCGGCCTCGAGACCGTCGGCCTTGGCCTGTGCAACTGCAGTCACGATTTCGTCGGCCAGCGTGGTGAACTCGGCGTTCTTGGCGACGAAGTCGGTTTCGGCGGCGAGCTGAATAACAGCGCTGCCAGATGAGGCCACTACGCCGTTGCTGGCGTCGCGGTCTGCGCGCTTCGAGACCTTGGCAGCACCAGAAACCCGCAGGATCTCCGTGGCCTTCTCGAAATCGCCTTCGGCCTCGGTAAGGGCCTTCTTGGCGTCCATCATGCCGGCGCCGGTGGCATCTCGTAGCTTCTTAACGTCAGCGGCAGTGATTGCCATATGACTTCCTCTCTGTGGGCCTGGGGGTTATTCGGACTTGGGCTCTTCAGCCTTGGCAAGGGTTTCCTCTTCAGCCGATGCTTCTTCGGCCTTCTTGGCGGGAGCCTCCTCCTTAGCAGGAGCCTTCTCAGCCTTTTCGGCGGGAGCCTCTTCGGCCTTCTTGGCGGGAGCCTCTTCGGCCTTCTTGGCGGGAGCCTTCCTCTCGGCAGGAGCCTCCTCAGCCTTCTTTTCGGAAGCTTCAGCAGCGCCCTCGGCCTGAGCACTTTCGGCTGCGAGAATCTCGCGTTCCCAATCGGGCATCGGTTCTACGGCTTCGCCCTCGGAGCCAGCGGCGTCTCGGGAACGTTCCAGTAGACCGTCTGCGACGGCGTCGGCGATGATTCGGGTGAGTAGCCCCACCGAGCGGATCGCGTCGTCGTTGCCTGGAATCGGGTAGTCAACCGAGTCTGGATCGCAGTTGGTATCGAGGATTCCGACGATCGGAATCCGCAGCTTGCGGGCCTCGTCAACCGCGAGGTGTTCCTTGTTGGTGTCGATCACCCACACGGCTTGCGGGGTGCGGCCCATGTCCCGGATACCGCCCAGGTCTTTTGCCAGCTTGTCGCGCTGCCGCCTCAGCTGCAGCAGCTCCTTCTTAGTGAGACCGGAAGCAGCAACGTCGTCTAGGTTCATGGCCTCAAGTTCTTTGAGGCGGGAAATGCGCTTGCCAACGGTGTGGAAGTTGGTGAGCATACCGCCTAGCCAACGCTGGTTTACATACGGCATGCCAACGCGGGTAGCCTGCTCCGAAATCGCTTCCTGCGCCTGCTTCTTGGTGCCGACGAAGAGTACCTGACCGCCCTTGGCGACAACTCCCTTAACGAAGCTGTAAGCGGTGTCGATGTAGCTCAGCGACTGCTGAAGATCAATGATGTAAATGCCGTTTCGCTCAGCAAAGATGAAACGCTTCATCTTCGGGTTCCAACGGCGGGTCTGATGACCAAAATGTACGCCTGCGTCGAGCAGTTGGCGCGTGGTAACAACGGCCATGGCCGATCCTTCCTAGGGGCGGTCAAAGACCACCCAACGGTTCGTCGGCACCGAACTTTTAGATGCCCCTGATGCAGACTCCCTCGGTACCTTGGGACCGTTCGAGGGGGACGATGTCACTTCTGCATGCGAAGTCAACCCGTCTTCTGGGTTGCGGTGTCAATATTAGTGCTTCCACAGGCCGGGCACAATTCACCCGAGTTATCCACAAACTGCGCAATTGTGATTTCCGAGACTCTCTATTGCGTAACTGATTGGACGTGAAGAAAACCATCGCGGCCGGCCTGCTTTGTCTCACTATGATCACGCCGGCGGCTGCTAACGCAGACTATTGGACGTCGCCCGTAACGGGGGCCGTGATTCGCGGCTTTGATCCGGCTGAGCCCGACTGGGAGTCGGGCCATCGTGGGGTGGATCTCGCGGCTGCGGCGGGCGATCCTGTCGTAGCCCCGGCAGCGGGGGTGGTGGCGTTCGCCGGGAGAGTCGCTGGTGTGCCGGTGGTTACGATCCGGCACGGCGAGCTCCGGTCAACCCTGCAACCCGTCACGGCTACCGTGCCTGTCGGCACGACCGTGGCTGCTGGGTCGGCGATTGGCCGCGTGGCCACCGGTAGCCACTGTGACAGCTGTGTTCACTGGGGAGTAAAGCGCGGGGACGGGTATCTCGACCCGATGGGTTTCCTAAGCTCCCCCCACCCAAGACTGTTGCCGTCCGGAAGCGCGAAACGGCTGACTCCAGGGGTGCCGTATGATCCGTCGTTCGCGCGATTCGCTAGACCTGTCGCAGGGCCAATCACTTCTCCCTTCGGCAGACGTAAACACCCAATCACCGGTGTCTGGAAGCTGCACGACGGCACCGACTTTGGCGCCTCCTGCGGCACCCCGATTCGCCCGATAGCTCCCGGAGTTGTCACCTCGGTGTCGCGGCACAAGGCATACGGTCTGCGGGTCTTCGTCGACCACGGCACCATCGACGGGCACAGATATGTGTCTAGCTACAACCATCTCTCCAGGTTTGGCGCACTAAAGGGCCAGGTGTTGCAGCGAAACATGTCTTTGGGCAGCGTAGGTTCGACCGGGTATTCGACCGGGTGCCATCTGCACCTGATGATCTGGCGAGACGGCGCCCTGATCAACCCTCAGTCCGTGCTCAGCTGATGGCGAGGCACACGCGCGTAAATCTCAAACTAGACAATCCGCATCGCTTGCCCTGCACACGGCTGGGCCCCAAAAGAAACACATGGGCCGGAAACAAACACTGGCCCTAAGCACGCACGTGGGCCTACAGTCGTCCTGCCGAACCTCCGATAGCCCCGGTGTCACGCACGCCGGTGAGCTACGACTACCGCTCTTGTTCCACTAGCCCCAAGCGACGCACCTGGTACGCATAGTTAGATCTGTAGCATTCGGGCCCTCGAAGTGCAGACGATCCTACGTGCCCTACGCACGTGGGTGCGCCTGCTTGTAAGCGTCGCGCAGGCGGTCCGTGGTGACGTGGGTGTAAATCTGGGTGGTGGCTGCGGACGAGTGGCCGAGCACCTCCTGCACGGTTCGCAGGTCTGCACCGCCTTCGAGCAGATGGGTTGCCATGGCGTGTCGCAGCCCGTGTGGCCCCAGATCCGGTGCATCCGGCACGGCTGCCAGGGCCCGGTGCACGATTCTGCGCACCACTCTCTGGTTGATTCGTCCGCCCCGAACCCCAACGAATAGCGCCCCTTCCGCCGCAGGATCCGCCAAATCGCTGCGTATCTTCAGCCAGGCATCGACTGCGCGCCAGGCCGGATCGCCAAGGGGCACCGAACGCTGCTTGTTTCCCTTGCCAAGCACCCGAATCAGGCCGCGACTACGATCCAAATCGGATTCGTCGAGGGCGCACAGCTCAGCGACTCGAATGCCGCCGGCGTATAGCACCTCAAGTATCGCCAGGTTGCGAGTCACCTCTGCGCTCGGCTCATCGGCGAGCCGTTCGGTGGCCGCGTCGAGTAGGTCGCGCATGTTCTTCTGGGTGACGGTGGGCGGCAGCCGTCTGGTGGCCTTCGCGGTCTTGAGCCCGGCCGCCGGATTCTGAGCGCACAGACGCGTGGACGCTGCGAAGCCGAAGAACTGTCTAATCGCCGCCGTTCTGCGCTGCAACGTAGCCACACTGGCTCCCCGCACCTGCTGGTTTGCCAGCCAGGATCTCAACGTGCGCAAGGTGACGTCGTCCAGCTTGCCGATACCCAGGGTCTGGACGTGGTCTAGGCAGGCCCTCACATCAGAGAGGTATGCCCGGCAGGTGTGTTCGGAACGCCCCTCAACCTTGGATAGGTGTTCTGCGAAAGTGAAATAGGCGTGGTCGAACTCCGCTGGCCACGTTTCGCTGGTCTCGCCCACGTTCTTAGCCTTTCGCTAAGCTGCCCCTATGTCCAGCATCGCAATCAAAAACGCCCAGATTGTGCCCATCACAAGCAGCCCATTTGTGGGCAGCATCGTCGCCCAGGATGGCAGGATCACCGCGCTGGGCGAAGACATCGAGCTGCCTGCCGCCGTGCCACAGATCGACGCTTCCGGCATGTGGCTCCTACCCGGTTTCGTGGAGGCGCATGGACACATCGGCATCCACGAAGAGGGACACGGCTGGGCGGGTGACGACACGAACGAGACCACCGATCCGAACGGGTCCCGATTCCGGGCAATCGACGCGATTCACCCCACCGATCAGGGATTTCAGGATGCTCTGGCAGGGGGTGTCACCACGGCGGTTATCAAACCGGGATCTGCGAATCCGATCGGCGGCCAAACCGTCGCTATCAAAACCTGGGGCCGCATCGTCGACGACATGGTGGTGAAGCAGCCATGCAGCATGAAATCTGCGCTCGGCGAAAACCCCAAGAACTATCATGGCCAGGTTCGCAAGTCGCTGCCGAACACACGGCTTGGGGTGGCATCGGTGTTGCGGGATGCGTTCACTGCCGCCCAAAACTACTCCGCCCAGCGGGACGAAGCGGCAGCCAGCGGCAAGGCTTTCGACCGCGATTTGGCCTCCGAGGCGCTGGCGCAGGTGCTGTCTGGGGAGCTGCCTTGGTGCCAGCACTGCCACCGCGTGGACGATATTGCGACAGCGATTCGCATTAGTGAGGAGTTCGGCTATCGGCTGATCGTCAATCACGCCACGGAGGGGCATCTGATCGCCGACGTCCTAGCTGCCAAACAGATACCTGTGATCGTGGGGCCGATATTCGGTTCGCGTCTGAAGCAGGAACTCGACCTGCGCACTGCAGCGGGCCCTGGAATCCTGCACGCCGCTGGGGTGCAGGTAGCGATCACCACTGATCATCCCGTGGTGCCGATCAACTACCTGGTCTACGAGGCGATCCTGTGTATGAAGGAGGGGCTACCGCATGACGCTGCACTGGCGGCCATCTCGATCAATCCGGCGCGCATGTTGGGTTTGGACGACCGGGTGGGTTCGCTTGAGGTCGGCAAGGACGCCGACTTCGTTCTGTGGAGTGGCGACCCTCTCGATTTCATGTCGCGGGCCCTGCACACTTACGTCGCCGGGCGAGAGGTCTACACTTGGAACCCGGAAATCAGACGAGGCGAAACCGTCGACCCGTATCGAGCGCTAACGGAAATGAAGTAGGAATGTCGAAGATCACCCTAAAAGACCTGACCACCGGCGGCAAGGTGCTGCCGATCACGCGCTGGGGAGAGCCTGTGATGCACCAGGCCACCGAGCCGGTCACCGAATTTGGCCCAGAGCTACACGAGCTGATTCGCAACATGTTCGCCACCATGGCGGTCGCGAAGGGCGTTGGTCTGGCTGCCACTCAAGTTGGCGTGGGAATCAGCCTGTTCATCTACGACTGCCCGGACGAAAACAACCGCAACCAGATGGGTATCGTCTGTAACCCGACCGTCACCCTGCCGGAGGGCAAGCAGCGTCGCCTCGACGCCACAGAAGAAGGGTGCCTGTCGTATCCGGGCGCGTTCCAGACGCTCGCCCGGCCAGATACCTGTGTGTGCACGGGCGTGGATCAAAACGGCGATCCGGTCACGATTGAGGGAACCGGCCTCCTGGCCCGCTGCCTGCAGCACGAAACTGATCATCTGTCGGGCATGGTATTCGGCGACCGCCTCTCGGCGCGGTCCCGCAAGAAACTTCGGGAGCAACACGATTCACTGGCCGAAATGTATGTCGAAAACTGGCCGGTAGTCCCGAAGCAACCCCGCAACTAACCTCAGAACAGCTACTGCACTCGAAGCGGGCCGACTGTGGCACCTAGTGCGCCTATACCGAGGGACCTCGTACCGGTGGGCACGGATGTGTCTCACTCGCGAAGACCCCTACCATCGCTAGGGACGCACGTCCTTCTCACTAGAGACACACCCCTCGGCCCCCTAGTTAAGCCCTCCCTACTGACAGAGTTTGCAGGCTAGTAGAGATGCGTCTGTGCCTCGCACGCGATGCCCCGGCAGATCTGATGGCCAAGCCACGTAGGACAACGCATTTACTACTCCCCCAAATCGCGTACCGTCCTCTCAGGATTGCACCGGCATCAACAGCGCCAACTCCCCTAGTCGGACGTCCTGCGAGATGCCCCCAGCCACAGGCCCCGGTCGTTCGCAATCCGCCAATCGGCCCAGGAATCTAGCTGCGCAGTTCCCAGCAGGCGACTGCGGCGGCCGCAGCCACGTTCAGTGAGTCGATGCCTGCGAACATAGGAATTTGCACTTGATGGGTGGCCTCCGAAAGCCATCGTTCGCTCAGTCCCGAACCCTCGGTTCCGAGGACGAGCGCCAGCTTCGACGCACCTCTTAACTCGTCGGCGGCCTCGGCTAACGACCGACTATTGGGCCCGATAGCCATCGCTACCGTCTCAAACCCCGCGTCATTCAGCTCCGTGATGGCGCCCGCGTGTTTCGTCAGCCGCGCCCAGGGAAGCGTGAACACCGCCCCCATGGCCACCTTGATCGACCTGCGATAGAGAGGGTCGGCCGATCTGGGCGCCAGCAGCACCCCGTCCCAGCCGAGCCCAGCAGTACACCGCAGGATCGCCCCCACGTTAGTGTGATCAACGATGTCTTCGACAACCACGATGCGCCCCAACCGCTGGATGTCGACCGGATTGGCTTCAGGCTTGCGCAGAAAGCACCCCAAGGCACCTCGATGCACGTGGAAGCCGGTTACCCGCTCGATCTCGGCGGCGCCCATAATGAACACAGGCACCTCTGGGAACTGCTCCAAAATGCCTGACAGATCGGGCAGCCATTTCTCGGCCAACAATAGCGACTCAGGTTCGTAGCCCGCGTCCACGGCTCGGGTGATGATCAGTGCTCCCTCGGCGATGAATCGGGCCTGCTGCTCTGGTGTCGGCTGCCGCAACTGGGCGTCTCTGAGCCCTACATAGGGTCGCAGCCGCGCATCTTTAGGGTCTTCGAGTCGAACCAGCACGAACCCAGCCTAACCAATAGCACTATGATCGCTGTGTGCGAAAGAGGTTCGACCCGTTTGTGGCTGCGATCATGGTGGCGGCCACGTTTGGGGTGCTGCTGCCGATCTCGGGCACCGCAGCCTCGGTGGCCACCAAGGTGGTTAACGGGGCGATTTTTGTGCTGTTCTTTCTGTACGGCGCGCGACTCAGCACCAGTGAGACTATCCGGGGCCTGCGGCATTGGCGGTTGCATCTGATAACACTGGCATTCACTTTTGGGGTCTTTCCGGCTATCGGCTGGCTCTACGGCCAGATTGCCGCCCCCGGCCCGATCACCTCTGGCGTGATCTACCTGTGTGTCGTGTCGAGCACGATCCAGTCGTCGGTCACGTTTACCTCTGTGGCAAGGGGGAATGTCGCAGGCGCTGTGGTTTCGGCTTCGATATCGAATCTGATTGGCGTGTTTGCGACTCCGGCGCTGGTCTTCGCTTTGCTGCATCGTGCTGGTGGGGCCGATCCGTCACGCGTGGTCTACATTGTGTTGCTGATTCTGCTTCCGTTCTGCCTGGGACAGATTGCCCAAGCCGTGTGGGGACGCCTGCTGGGGCCCCCGGACGCGCCAAGCTCGTCTTGGTCGTGGCTGGCTGGGATCCGGTCTCTGGTTCACCGCAGCAAGACTGTAGACCGGGTGGTGATTGTCGCGGTCGTGTACTTGGCCTTCAGTTCCGGCACTGTCTCGGGCATGTGGACGCGCGTCGACACGGCGACCCTCATCGGGCTGGTCTTCGGCCTGTCCGCACTGCTTGCCTTTATGTTGGTGCTCACCTGGGTCATTCCGAATCGGCTCGGCTTTAACCGTGCCGACTCGATCATGATTCAGTTCTGCGGCACCAAGAAATCCCTGGCCACCGGAGCGCCCACCGCCGCATTGTTGTTCACCACCGATGTGGCGCTGTTGTTGCTGCCGCTGATGGTGTATCACATGATTCAGTTGATTACATGTTCGATGCTGGCAGAGCGGTACGGGAAACAAGTTCGCTGAGAGTCGCCCGGTTTGTTCAAGTACAGCGCCCGATCACCTCTCGGTGGCTGCCGCTGGGTCCTGCCGGGCGCTCCAGCGCCCGTGGGCGTTGCTGACAATGATCGGGATTCCGAAAGTTTCGCTCAAGACCTCGTTGGTTAGGGTCGCGGCGATCGGCCCGGCTGCCACCACTCCCCCGTCCTTGAGGCATAGTGCGTGAGTCACACCAGCCGGAATCTCCTCTAGGTGGTGGGTTACCAAGACCGTGGTCGGGGCCTTGGGGTCAGCGCACAGGTCGGCGAGGCTCGCCACCAGGCTCTCCCGACCAGCGAGGTCCAGGCCGGCTGCCGGTTCGTCCAACAGCAAGATCTCCGGGTCAGACATGAGGGCTCTAGCGATCTGGGTCCGCTTCCGCTCCCCTTCCGACAGCGTGCCGAATGTGCGGCTGGCTAGGTGGTCTACGTTCATGTACGTCATCAAATCAACGGCGCGTCGGTAGTCCACGTAGTCATAGTCTTCGCGCCACTTGCCAATCACGCCATAGGCGGCGGAGACGACAACATCAGCAACTCGTTCAGATCGGGGCAGCTTCTCGGCCAAAGCGATTGAGACCATGCCGATTCTCGGACGCAATTCGAATACGTCTATTTCGCCCATGCGTTGCTCAAGCACCTCGACGGTTCCCTCAGTAGGGAACATCTGGGTGCTCAAAAGTTGCAACATGGTGGTCTTGCCCGCGCCGTTTGGCCCGATTATCACCCAGCGCTGTTCGTCATCGACCTTCCAATCGATGTCTTTCAGCAGCCATTTGCGCCCTCGTCTGACTCCGACTCCCGAAAGCTGTGCCACTGTTGCCATAGGCTCAACCTACCAACTAAGCGCGTATTTGGCGCCGTGCCACTCGGCGTAGCTCTATACGTCAGACGCCCATGGCGTGTACGCCGCCATCGACGTGGATCACTTCGCCCGTCGTGGCAGGGAACCAATCGCTCAAGAGCGCGACAACAGCCTTTGCGGTAGGTGCGGCGTCCTTGGCGTCCCAACCCAGCGGCGCCCGGGTCTGCCAAACCTCGTTGAAGGCTTCAGCGCCGGGGATAGCGGTCTTGGCCACCGTGTCGACTGGGCCTGCGGCAACTAGGTTGCTGCGCACGCCCTCGGGCCCGAGGTAGCGGGCCAAATATCTGCTGGCCGATTCTAGGGCTGCCTTGGAGACGCCCATCCAGTCGTAGGCCGGCCACGAAACCGTGGCGTCAAACGTGAGGCCGACGATGCTCGCGGGATCCGAGAGCATCGGACGCAACGCCGTTGTCAGGCTAACCAGCGAATACGCAGACGTGTGCAGGGACGTTGCTACATCGTCCCATTCAGTCGACAGGAACGCGCCGCCAAGGGCCCGCTCCGGGTGGGCGAAAGCGATCGAGTGCACAATGCCATCAACCAGCGTGAGGTGTTCCGACAGTGTGTCGGGCAGATGCTCAAGATGTTCACCGTTGGTAACATCCAGCTCAATCACGGGCGGGTTCGGGTCGAGCCGTTTCGCCATGCGCTGCGTGAGGCGCAGTGCGCGTCCGATGTTTGATACTACGACCTTTGCCCCTTGCTCTTGGGCGATGCGTGCCACCGCGAACGCGATGGATGTGTGCGTGGTCAAACCTGTGACCAGAATCTGCTTGCCTTCGAGTATTCCCATAGTTCTTCCTGTCTCATTCACCCATCGCGAGGCCGCCGTCGACGCGCAACGTCACACCGTTTACGTAGCCTGCCTCATCACTGGCCAGATAGCGTACTGCGGCCGCCACCTCGGCCGGTTGCGCGAATCGCCCTGCGGGTATCTGGGCCTCGTATCTGTCGCGCACCTCTTTAGGTAGCTGCGAGGTCATGTCGGTGACGATGAATCCTGGCGCGATCACATTGGCGGTGATGCCTTTGGGGGCAAACTCGCGGCACACGCTTCTAGCTAGACCAATTAGGCCGGCTTTGGCGGCAGCATAGTTCGCCTGCCCCATGCCACCCATCAGACCAACCACCGATGATATGTATATGATCCTGCCGAAACCAGCACGCATCATGGGGCGTGTGACGGCCTTGGTTAGCCGATAGGCGCTAGTCAGGTTGGTGTCGATCACGTCCGCGAAATCCGCTTCGGCCATGCGCGGCAGCAGTTTGTCTCGCGTGATTCCAGCGTTGGCTACTAGTACCTCGACCGGTCCGTACTCTGCCGTGATTGCCTTCACCGCGTTCGCCACATGGTCGGGGTCGGTGATATCGCAGTCGACACCGAACACGCCCTCAGGCAGGTCCTCGGGGGTGCTGCTGGCGCTGCGATAGCTGGCAGCCACCCGATACCCCGCAGTTACGAGTTCTTCACAGATTGCCCTACCGATACCCCGGACGCCGCCGGTAACAAAGGCCACTCGGCCCGGATTCACACTATTCACGTGCATCAATCTACCTGGAACCTACCGGCCTTGATACGCTTTTGAGGTGGCGAAATCTGCAGATCCGTCGCGTTCGGAAGATGTCGACACACGTTCCCGCAGATATTTGTGGACTATGGGCATTCGCGTGGCGTGTTTCGTCGCCATGATCTTCGTGCCCGGTCTTTGGCGGCTGCTCTTGCTGGCCGGGGCGGCCTTCCTGCCCGGAATCGCGGTCATCCTGGCTAATGCTGTCGACCTGCGCGTGGCGTCCCTGGGCCCTCAGCCACCGCCCGAGCACGAAAACCTGCAGCTGACGAGCGGCAGCATCATTAGGGGTGACGTTGTCGTTTCTGAGTAAACCGATGGGCGGGTCGACGCCCACAAAGCCGTACTGGCGCTGGGTGCGGCTCGCCATATTCGTGGTGCTGGTATCGATATTGTTCATCAACCTGGGCGAATGGCAGCTACGTCGCCTGGACGAGCGGCGGGACAAAAACTCGGTGGTCGCCGCCCATGTCGATCAGCCGCCGGTCGAATATCACACGATTCTCAACCACACCATCACCGATGCCGACCAGTGGCAGCGGGTAACGATTCGCGGAATATACGATCAGTCAGGCCAGATGGAGGCTGTGTTCCGCAGCAACGATGGACGCACGGGCTCGGAGGTGCTGACCCCGCTCAAGACCGATCGCGGCGACTGGATCATCATTGATCGCGGATTCATCACCCGCCAGGCCGCGAATCCCGAAGTCGTGCTGCCGGACCCACCCGAGGGCGAAGTCGAGCTGGTCGGCTATGTGCGCCGCAACGAGCGCGGCAACGAGAAGGCCATCACACCGCACGACGGTCAGCTGCGTCTAATTGATTCGGACGCGATCGGCACCGCGCTGGGCAAACGGTTCCT
>PDWJ01010559.1_pt1 | contig 12512 bp, 11 predicted proteins | sample 1430881 | NCBI WGS metagenome assembly PDWJ01 (sample SAMN01162460, study PRJNA174530) | Oral metagenome, whole genome shotgun sequencing project. | biome: Marine environment; feature: Marine mammal; material: Swab sample of the gingival sulcus; isolation source: swab sample of gingival sulcus... | reverse complement strand
CACCACTCAGTCGCTGACCGATTCCATTGAGAAGGCGGCCAAGCAGGGAAAGATAAAGATTGTCTCTATCAACGACTATACCGCGGAAGAGGTGGAGATCGAGATAAAACTGGCAAGGGGAGTCTATGCCGGCGAGACGATAAAAGGGCTGTTTGCCTTTACCGACTGTGAGGTCTCGATTACGCCAAACCTGACCCTGATCAATGGCGCCAACCCTGAGGTCTCAACCGTTACCAGGGTGGTTGAACATAACGCCCGTAAACTGCGCGATGATCTGGAAAAGGAGCTGCGCTTTGAACTTGGCCGGCTGGAAGACAGACTTCATGCCCGCCTGCTGGAGCAGATCTTTATCGAGGAGCGGATCTATAAACGGATTGAAGAAGAGACCAGTCCGCAGGCGATCACCGCCACCATCCATGCCGGGCTTGCCCCTTTTGCCAAAGAGATTGCCAGAGAGATCAGCGATGATGATATTGACAGGCTGCTTGAGATTCGTATCAAGCGGATCTCCCGCTACGATATTGATAAACAGGCAAAAGAGATCGCCGATATCCGCAAGGCGGTGGCAAAAATAAAAAAAGAGATGAAGGATATGGTGGGGTATACCATCAGCTTTCTTGATAAACTGCTTGCCAGATATGGTGAGGGTTTCCCGCGCAGAACAGAGCTTGCCAGTTTTCAGGAGGTGAGTTTACGCAAGGCGGCCATTGCCAATCTTAATGTCTGTTATAACCGGGCCTCCGGTTTTATCGGTACTCAGGTTAAAAGTGATGATGAAAAAGACGATATCTCAATAATGTGCTCTGAATATGACAAGCTTTTTCTTATCTTTTCCGACGGTATCTACAAAGTTGTGCCGGTGATGGAGAAGATGTATATCGGCAAGGAGCTCCAGTGGGCGGGGGTTGTAAAAAAAGATCAGATTTTTAATATGATATATCGTGATGGCAGTGAAAATCGCGTCTATGTAAAACGGTTTGCCACGCCAAGTTTTATTCTGGAGAAAGAGTACCGTTTCTTTGCCGAACATAAACGCTCAACCATCCTCCTTCTCTCCATCGGCCCAGAGAAATTTGCCAGGGTAAACCTTATGCCTTCTGCCCGGGCAAAAAGCAATAATCTGGAGATCGCCTTTGATGATTTTCTGATAAAAAACGCCTCCGCCAAGGGGAAGCGGGTATCAACCCGTATTGTCCGCCGGGTGTCCCATCTTGCGGCATTAAGTGATAATGAGCCGGAAAGAGTTGCGACTTTACCGGGGTTTGATAAGGAGATAGCTTCGGTAAAAAATGAGGATAAAGGTGACAGTGAGTAATGCTGTTGCTGCGGGTTTGTTTTTTCGGTAGAAAATATAGCGGCACGTATACGGATAAGTGGAATGAGAGCCAGCAGTAATCAGTTTTGTAATGGCAATGATCTGACAGCAGGAGCATAAAGGATTAGCTGCGCAGCTGATCCAGATCTATCCGATAACGCCTTATCTTATCGTAGAGCCCTTTACGGCTGAGTCCCAGTTTCTCATAGACGGCACCTACCCGCCCCGCATGCTGCCGCAACACATTAATAATAAATTGCCGCTCCTGCTCTTCGATAAACTCTTTTAAGGTCTGCTCATCGCCGTCTTCCCTACCAGTAACACCGTCATTACCGAGCACACAGATTCGCCGTATCCTGTTACGCAGTTCACGAACATTGCCCGGCCAGGAGTGATGCAGAAGATCAGCCATCATCTGCGAGGTAAAGGGCGGGATGCTTTCCCCCCGTTCCCTGCCGTACTCCTGACAGAAAAATTCAACAAGCAGGGGGATATCCTCCTTTCTCTCTGCAAGCGGCGGCAGATGCAGAGACAAAACATCAAGGCGATAAAAAAGATCCTCACGAAACGTCCCGGCGGCGACCTCTTCTTCGAGCAGACGGTTGCTGGCTGCCACCACCCGGGCGGCAAATGGCCGCTCCTCGTTGCTGCCAAGCGGAGTATAACAGAGATCTGTCAATACCCGTAGCAGCTTCCCCTGCAGGGAGAGATCAAGAGAACAGATCTCATCAAGAAACAGAGTCCCCTCGCCGGCAAAGCCGAGCTTTCCCTCTCTTTCCCTCTCGGCGCCGGTAAAAGCTCCCTTTACATGACCAAATAGCTCTGCCTCGATAATCTCTGCCGGGATGGCCGCCATATTCAGGGCCACAAAGGGCTGCTCCGGACGACCAAGTTGATGCAGGGCTCTGGCCACCAGCTCCTTGCCGGTACCGGTGGCGCCATGGATAAGTACCGGATCACTCTCCACCGCAACCTTCTCAATGCACCGATATAGCTGCCGCATCAATGGATGGCTGCCGACCATACCATGAAAGAAACTCTCCTTGCGCCTGCTGAGCCGATCCTGCAAGGCCCTGTTCTCCAGTACCAGCTGCCGTTTCTCCACCGCACGGCGCAGGGAGTTCAACAGAATATCTTCATCAACCGGCTTTTCAAGAAAGTCATAGGCGCCCTGCCGCATTGCCTGTACGGCCATAACCACATCGCCATGACCGGTTATCATGATTACCGGCAGCTCACCATCCAGTTGTCTGATTGCTGCCAGCAGTTCCAGCCCATCCATGCGCGGCATCCGGATATCGGTAATCACCGCAAAACAGGACAGCCCTTGTTGCAGTTTTGCCAGGGCAGCCTCACCGTCACTCTGCAGTTCCGGCTGATAGCCGCTCAACTGTAACGTCTGGCCAATGGCTGAAAGCAGATAGCTGTCATCATCAATCACCAGTATGCTGCTATTGCCAATCCCGTCGCCCATTTTCCCGCCATAATCAGGAGTTATCATCTTGATTCTGTATCCGTCTCTGTCTCTTGTCACTGCCACTGGCGGCGGTGTCCTGATCGGGCAGCCAGACAGAGAAGGTTGTTCCCTGCCGCAATATGGTGTTCATCGTCACAAAACCACCATAACCGCGGACAATCCGCTCGACAATGGATAACCCCAGTCCCATGCCGCCGCCAACCTCTCTTGTGGTAAAAAACGGGGTAAATATCTTCTCTTCAAGCTCAGGGGATATACCGCAACCATTATCCTTGATCGAGATGACCACCCATAGCCGCTGTTCAAGGCTGCGCGGGTCAATTCCCGTCTTCCTCTCCATTCTGATGGTCAACAGCGGCCGGGTCGTATTTGCCATTGCCTGTATCGCATTCTGGATCAGATTCAGCAGTACCTGCTCCAGCCGCACCACCTGAGCGTTAACAAACAGATCACCCTCTTCAAGTTCAAGGGCGAGCCGCACTCCCGAGGGTTCAAGCTGGGTTTCCATAAACCCCAGAACATCAAGCAGAATGATATTGACCCGGCATGGCGTTACCTCTTCCTGTGCCTTACTGGCAAAGCCGCGCAGGCTGCGAATAATCGAGGAGGCGTGATTTATCCGCTCAACAATGGTGGAAAGATTCTCGTTAATAATTGCCGCATGCTGAACGGGATCGGCCATCGCTTTCTGACAGTTACGGGCAAGCAGCAGCATGGTGTTTAACGGCTGGGTAAGTTCATGGCCAATACCGGCAGCCATCTCACCAAGATTAACCAGACGGCCGGTATGTATCAACTGATCCTGCACCTCACGCATACGGTCCATCACCGCAAAGAACTCACGGCGGTCACTGGCGATAAGCATATGGAGAATACGACCACCAGCGGTGATATGGGTGGAACCGCGCAGTAACACCGGTACAGGGCGGCCTCCACTGTTGATAAACAGGGTTTCCATATCGCGAAATTCACCTGCCGCCAGTTTTTCGGTAATACGCTGCACCGTTTCTGCTGCGGCAATATCGCCGAGATGGAGACGCTGTCCCTGCTGATAACCAAGAACCTGATAAAACTCACGGCTCGCCTGCAGAAGCTCCAGCTCTTCAGAGAGAACAAGAAGCAGATCAGAGAGGCTGGAGAGGATACGGTCAATAAACGAGTTTTTCGCCTCAACCTCCTCATGTTTTCTCAGCACCCGGATAACCAGATCACTCTTCTGTTTCTCAAAAAGATGGAGCAGCGGGTCATCTTCCATCTCTTCCCTGGCAAACCGGGCAAGCTCTTTTTCATCCACCTTTTCCCTTGCCATAACCGCTCCTGTTTTCTGTTCTTCCTGTTATTGCAAAGCAGCTGTCACCGTACTGTAACATCTTCACCCTATTACTGTCACCTGTTGGTAACAGTAATTTCACCGTAACAACGCTGGATTTTCATCTTCGCCACGACAGCTGTTACCGGAAAGGGACAAAATATCTTTGTCTTCAACGTACACCACTTAACTAACATTTTGTTTTGTCATTATTTTTTTGTTTTGTTTTTTTGGAACAGACCTTGCTCAACATAAAGAACAAAAGAGGGCATAACACCACCGGATAACAGACAACTGCATGGAAAGAAAATGGATAGAAAAAACACCTATTATGCGTCAGTCACCCGCCGCCTGCTGTTCGCCTGCTTCTGCCTCAGCCTGCTGCCACTTATTGCGGTAGGCTGGATGACCAGAACATCCCTGCAGCAGACAAATCGTATCCGGCTGCAGGAGCGGGCGGTATCGATGGCCAATGCCCAGAGCGATATGCTCGCCCTTTTTCTCAACGACAAGATACAGTTGCTTACCATGCTGGTTAAGCTGCTGCCGCAGGATTACTTTGAGACGGCAGAAAATACCAACAAACTGTTTGTCGCCATTGGCAGTCGCGGTGACTATGTTGATCTGCAGGCCATTGCCGCCGATGGCAGACAGTATGCCTATGCCGGCCCTTACCGTGCAAAAATTGCAGGTAAAAGCTATGCCGATGCGCCATGGTTTCAGGAGACCCTGCTCAGCGGTGTGCATATCAGCAATGTCTTTACCGGTTACAGGAATGTACCCCATTTCGTTGTTGCTGTTACCAACCCGGTAAAAAGTTATGTGCTGCGTGCCACGATAAACTCCTCTTCCTTTAATGCGCTGGTGCGGCGGGCGCAGCTCAGCCCCCATAGTGACGCCTTTATTATCAACCGTAACAACGAATTCCAGACGCCAAGTCTGTTGGGGAAAACAGAGATATCCAGCGATACAGCAGCTCTTGTCAGCGGTGAAGGAAGCACTGCGCCGCTGATAACGGAGAGTAATATTCAGGTAGCCCGCCCGCTGGCCAACGATCAGTGGCAGTTTATTGTCCAGGCCGATATCGCCGATTCCCTCTCCGCATGGCTACCGATCCGTGACCGTATCATTGCCACCATTGCCGTTATCCTGCTGGTGGCGATAGCGGCGGCGATCGTGATTTCCATCCTGCTTGCCCGCCATATTCGTCGCGCCGACAGGGAGCATGTCGCCGATTCACTGCAGTTTGCCCATATGGAAAAGATGGCTACCATTGGCCGTCTGGCGGCAGGAATCGCCCATGAGATCAACAATCCGCTGCAGATGATCAGTTCCCAGGCAGGCTGGATGGCGGAACTTCTTCCCGAAGAGGAGCAGGGACAGGTGAAAAATCTCAAGGAGTATCAAGAATCTGTCGATAAAATCCGCCATCATGTCAAACGGGCGGGAACCATCACCCACAGGCTGCTCGGTTTCTCCAAAAAAATGGCCGCCCAGCAGGGGCAGGTACAGGTTAACGACCTGTTACGGGAGACGATCTCCTTTCTCAATAAGGAGGCTGAACATGGCAATATCACCATACAGCAGTCATTTGATCAGGAGCTGCCTGCCATCCTGACCGATGGCCCGCAGCTGCAACAGGTTTTTCTCAATCTGCTGAACAACGCCATTGATGCCGCAGGTGGCGGCGGCGAGGTGACAATAGCCACCAGTCAGGACGCGGGTGACATTGTTATCACTGTTGCCGATAACGGCACCGGCATCGAAAAAGAACATCTCAAACAGCTGTTCGACCCGTTTTTCACCACCAAGCTGCCGGATAAGGGAACCGGTCTGGGGCTCTATATCAGCTACGATATCACCACAAAACTTGGTGGCAGTATCAACGCCGCAAACAGAAAAGAGGGCGGTGCCATCTTTACCGTGCGCCTGCCGGTTACACGGCTGGGAGAGGAGACACCACAGCAATAACTTTTTCAGGAGGAAGGGGTATGACAAAAAAGGATAGAAGAAAATCGTTTACCGTGCTGGTCGTTGATGATGAGGATGAGTTCCGGGAGATGACCATCAAGCGGCTTCTGCGCCGGGAGCTGCAGGCAGAAGGAGCCGAAAATGGCGTGATGGCTCTGAAGATGATTGAACAGGGCCATTTTGATGTGGTGCTGCTGGATGTGAAGATTGACGAACTGCTGGAGAAACTGAGGGATGCCTATGAAAAACGCTATCACCAACTGGAAAAAATCGAACAGGCCCAGATCAAGAGGCATATGGCCATGCCGAGCTAGTCACCGGTTATTTTGTATATTCACCAAAAGTTACTCAGGGAGAGACGATGAACTTCTGTAAACAACTCTATCACATAATGCTGTCCGGAGCCAGGGCTCATGCCGAGTGGGAACTGGAGATGTCGACAAATATTCTCACCAGCCGCAGGCGAAGATTGCTGCTGCTGATCCTGCTGATTCCGGTTTTACTGGGGGGAATCGCCATTGCCGCAAACGATGTGGAGCTGCCGGCAGTGATCGGCGGTAAATCAGCCTATATGCCGTCACATTACAGTCTCCTTATCTTTCTCAGCTCGATCTTTGTCGGGCTCTGCGCGGGACTGATCACCGGCTGTATCGGCGCCGGCGGCGGCTTTATTATCGCGCCCGCGCTGATGAGTTTCGGCGTAAAGGGAATCCTTGCCGTCGGCACCGATCTGTTCCATATCTTTGCCAAGGCAATCATGGGCAGTGTACTGCACAAAAAACTGGGCAATATCTCTGTAACGCTGGCAATCACCTTTCTGATCGGGTCAATTTCCGGCTCTACTGTCGGAGGCGTACTTAACCGCTGGCTTTATGATCGTAATCCGGTTCTCAGTGATATGTTTATCACTACTGTCTATGTATTTATACTTGGTTTTCTTGCCTTCTACGCAATGAAGGATTATCTCTCCACCCGTAAGGGACTTGCCGCACAACAGGGTCAGCAGGCCGGCGGCGAGAATATTCCTCCCCTCGGTGCCAGGCTGCAGGCGATACAGTTGCCGCCAATGCTCACCTTCGATGAAGGCATTACCCCCGGCGGCCGCAGAATCTCTGCCCTGTTTCTGATTATCAGCGGTTTTATTGTTGGTATGGCGGCGGCGGTTATGGGTGTTGGCGGCGGCTTTCTCACCTTCCCGATCTTTATTTACGGACTTGGTGTTTCATCAATGACCACGGTGGGAACAGATATCTTTCAGATTATCTTCACCGCCGGATATGCCGCCCTGAGCCAATATGCCCTCTATGGCTTTGTCTTCTATACCCTGGCGCTGGGAATGCTGCTCGGCTCACTTATCGGTGTGCAGGTGGGCTCACTGGTCACCAGAGTGGTGCCCGGTCATCTGATCCGGGGCTTCTATGCAATGTCTGTAACTGCCGGTTTTGTTAACCGTTTTTTCGCCCTGCCGGTCAAGCTCTCAACCATGGGCTATATCAGTCTGGCTCCGTCTACCGGAGCCCTGCTGGCAGGCATTGGCAATATTCTCTTCTTTGTTGCCATCGGTATCTTCACCATCTGGATACTGTATGTATTCTTCTCCCATCTCAATGAACTTCGCGCGGAGGACTGATTATGACAACCAGCAATGAAAAACAACTGAAAAGACGGGGGCTGGTGATGCTGACAATCTTTTTTGTTATCCTGGCAGCCCTTTTTGTCCCTGTTTTCCCCGGAAAAATAAACGGACTCGACTATATGGACAACCTCTTTAATATGATCTCAAAGGGCTCTTCAGATTTTATCGCCGAACAACAGCAGGATAACAGTAATTTTAGCGCAGTGGAACTTGATCTGCAGTTCACCATGAAAAGCGAAAAGCAGGCAGAGGAGTTCGCCAGACAAATTACTCTTGCCGGAGCTGCCGCCAGTGCTGTCGCGGCCAATGTGACCATCAGGGGGAATATGGCGGCGATTATCAACGCCTCGCTTGCAGACTGCAGAGCCATGTTTGACAATAATGAGCAGATGGTGGCACAACGCTATAACTTCAGCGGTCGTGAGGCACTTTTAAACTGGTGGACAGGGTATAAGGCGATGGTCAATGTCCTTAACAAGGAGAAAAAATTCAAGGAAGCAAAATTTTTTGGTACTTTGTGTAAAAAGGCGATCGAACCGGCATATAACTATTTTGGCGTGACGGCAAAACCGTGGAAGGCCAATATCCTGATGATTGTATTATCCCTTGCCTTTTATGTTGCCTATACAGTGTGGTATGGCTTTGGCATTCTCTATCTGTTTGAGGGAATAGGGCTTAAGATCGGCCATTGACAATCGGGGAGGGTAGATGGATCAATGCCGTCTCTGCCCTCCGTTCATCACCAGGAATTGAGACAGGAAGAGAGCAGCTATCACCCTGATCTGAGGATAAACCAGCATGGCCGGACCAGACAGCCTTCAGCCGGAACAAGGCATGAAATACGGAACTCCGGGGAATTAGCTTCTGTTCACAAACCGATTTACGGGTATATTGATGAAAAATCCTTTTCAGTCGTTAATAGACATTTTCCGCCCTCCGCCTTCTGCGCCGGTAGATATGGCGGAGTTGCGCGCCATCTTTGCGAGGCGCTATCAGCTCTTTCGCCGCCTGCTCACTGCCAATAATAACGCCCTGCAGGCGATGGCGGAACTGGAAAAGCTCTACCATGGGCAGTCTCCCTATCGTATGGCGGATATCCATCACCGGATTACCACTATTCAGATCAACGTCTATAAGATGGTGACCAATTTATTGGAGATGGCGGATGGTCGTTACGCCAGACTGGAAAGGATCGTTGAGAATATTACCGCAGAACTGGATACCCTGCTGCAACAGCAACCGCGGCCGCTGCATGGCCCCGATATACTGTCACTGGCAGAGACGAAGAGTAAAAACGCCCCGCTGGCAGGAGAGAAGATGGCCAGACTTGGTGAGGTGGGACAACTGGGGATCGCCATTCCCGGGGGGTTTATCGTTACCGCCGCTGCTACCCGCAAGATACTGCATAAAGAGCTCCGCAGTGAAATCAATCGCCGGCTGCAGATCATTGACCTGGAAAAAATGGACGCGCTGTATGCCGGTTGCGCCGCTATACAGCAGCTTGTTCGTGACTGCACAGTCCCTCCATCGCTGCAGACAGATATCTATAATGCCTTTGATCATTTTTTTGCCGCTGACAGTCAGATTGCTGTCCGCTCCAGCGCTCTGGGTGAGGATAGCAGTGGCATCTCATTTGCCGGTCTTTACACCACTCGTCTTTATATCACCAGGCCGCAGCTGCTTGCTGCCATCCTTGAGGTTATCGCCTCAAAATACAGCCCCCGCGCCGTAGCCTATCGCCGCAGCCGGGGATTCCGTCATGAGGATATTGAGATGTGTGTCGGCTGTATTGCCATGGTCGATGCCGCAGTAAGTGGTGTGTTTTACAGTCATGATCCACAGGGTAAAACAGGGCTGATGAGAATCAATGCCATCCCCGGGATCGGTAAAGGGGTGGTGGACGGTACAGAGGAGGCAAGTCTCTATCTGCTGGCAAGAGATGATCAACAGAAAATCTGCCATAGTAGCGGCAAGCAGTTGCTGACAACAGAACAGCTGCAGCAGATCGCCGCGATCGGCAGCAGACTGGAAAACCATTTCCACTCTCCTCAGGATATGGAGTGGAGTATTGATGGCAGCGGGAACTGTATTGTCCTGCAGAGCCGGCCATTACAGCTCGGTGACAGACCTGCTGCGGCGAAGCGGCATACGGTTGCCAGCCCTCCTCTTTTCTCCGGCGGGGTAACAGCTGCGGGCGGTGTCTGTCATGGACAAGCCGTTATTGTTCAGACAGAGAAAGAGGCAGTCAATGTCCCCGCCAAAGCGATACTTGTCTCACCCTTGATGCCGATAACAGAGCAATCTATGCAGGCAGGGAGGAGGCGGTATTACAAAACAGACGTCAGCAGCAGAGCCTGATGAAGGACAGCCCGGTGCAGAGGATCCTCGGTGAGGCACTGCGTTATATCACACCTCTTACCCTTAACGATCCGGATTCAACAAAATTCAAATCGGTTTTCTGTAAAACGCTGCACGATATCACCAGATTCTGCCATGAAAAGTCGGTAACAGCGATGTTTAATTTTGGTGATCAATACGATTTTCATCAGGCATCGGCAAAGCGGCTGATTGGAGACGTTCCCCTTGAATGGTGGCTGATTGATCTTGCCGATGGTCTGCGCCAGGGGCTTGATCCGGATGCAGATACCATCCATATTGATGACGTTGTTTCCACTCCAATGCGAGCCATCTGGCAGGGAATCACCGCCTATCCCTGGCAGGGGCCGCCGCCGGTAAGTGCCAAAGGCTTTGGTTCCATTATCTTCCAGTCATCAATGCGGCCAGAGTTCACCCCTGCGGTAGCGGCCCATAAACTCAATGCCCGTAATTTTTTTCTTGTATCAAAAAATTTCTGTAATCTCGGTGTTCGCCTCGGTTTCCATTATGCGATGATTGAAGCTTATCTTAGTGAATTTCTTACCGAAAGTTATATTACCTTTCGCTTCAAGGGAGGTGCTGCCGATATGCAGCGCAAGGCGGTTCGGGCGCGGCTGCTTGCTGAGGTGTTGGAACATTACGGTTTCAGGGTGGAGTTGCGTTCCGATGCGCTGGTGGCACGAATAAAGAAGCAGCCGGCCAATTATCTGCGGCAGCGGCTTATGATCCTTGGCTATCTCAGTCTTCATGCGCGTCAGCTTGATATGGTGATGGACAAGGCACAGATGGTGGAAAAGTATCGTAATAAATTTTTCGACGATATTGAGGAGATGTTGCAAAATCCAACCTTTGGTGAAGAGAATGAGCAGTAGCAAAAAGATACTCCTTGTTGACGATGAGCATGAATTCCGGGAGATAACCGGCAAATTTCTGCTGCGCCGCAATCTGGAGAGCCTGCAGGCGGAAAACTGTATGGCAGCGCTTGATCTCCTTGGCAAAAGAGGGAGTGAAGTAGATATTATCGTCATGGATGTCTCAATGCCCGGCAAGGACGGTATCTCCTGTATGGTCGAGATAAAAAAGAGCTGGCCCAATAAGGAGGTGATTATTCTTACCGGTCATGCCTCACTGCAGGTCAGTATCAGTGGTATGAAACAGGGAGCTTTTGACTACTGCATGAAGCCGGTAGATTACATGGAATTACTGGAAAAGATACTGCTCGCCAGAGAATTCCAGAGCGGGAGGGGAAAATGACTTGAAAAATGTGGCTCTCTCCTTCCTGGGGTGTTGTTTGCCAGCTGTCTCTGTCTTGGTGTAAAAAGCCACGTCCTTTGGGAGTGGTCAGAGTTCAGCAGCATTGCCATTTGAACAATCATGGCTCCTGACTTGTCGAATCTCCATGATTACTCCGCCGCATAAAAAATCCGTTCCGGATATGGCAGGGGATATTTGCCAGCCTGGCCGAAAGAGACACCGGCTATCTTCTGTCTGCCGTAGAGTTGTATCGGAAAGATATCATCCATGGCAATATTCCACTGGCGCCGGAACTCTTCGCTCCAGAACGCATCCAGCAGTCTTTCCTGCAGTGCAGCATAGTTATTATGAAATTTTCTGCAGTTTTCAAGGGCTTCTTCGGCAGTATCGCCAATAATTGCCGGTAGCAGAAGTTCACCTGTAAATGAACCGGCTTTTCTGGTCTCTGTCTCATACTCCTCTATAAGCTGTTCTGCGGTATCTTTTATTGGCACAAGGAGTATATCTTGCGGCTGTACCCTCTCTGCAAAAAGCTGGCGCCAGGCCCTTATCCTTGGCGCAAGCCCCTTATGGTCGGCGAAATGAAGATAGTTCTGCGTATTATGCAGGTGGCCAATAAGCGGGTCTGTCTCCCTGTCTCCCTGCAGTTTTGCGATAAGTTCTTTTGTCGAACGTTCCGCATCCGCCAGCTGCGCTGCAACCTCCTCCTCCTGTTGATCGATAATTTCTCCGATACAGAGCAGCAATCGCGCCTGCCACAGGGATCCTCTCTGTTCTTGTTGCGTTACACTCCGGGGGGCTTCTTCAACTGTCTTTCTAATGGCGCGGTTTGACTGTTCGCCATCTTCAGGAGTCACTGTCCTGCCGGCAACGGTCAGCATACTGAGCTGATGAGGAAAATCACGCGGCCGCCTATGCAGCTCTTCAACCAGGTTAAGGAAACGAAACTCCTCATCGCTATCAGCAAATGGCAGTAACTCTGCTTGACAGAACCCGGCTTTCATGAAACAATCGGTGAGGCCATACTCTGTTTTTTGTGCTGTGACCCGAAAAATTTGTATCTGCCTGGTCAGCAGGAAAAATGGCAGATGGCGAAGGGAAAAGAAATCAGTATGGGGAAACAGTATATATTTCATCTTATCTCACTTTAGGGCAATGGCTGTGTCGCAAAATT
>PDWJ01004371.1_pt1 | contig 12513 bp, 8 predicted proteins | sample 1430881 | NCBI WGS metagenome assembly PDWJ01 (sample SAMN01162460, study PRJNA174530) | Oral metagenome, whole genome shotgun sequencing project. | biome: Marine environment; feature: Marine mammal; material: Swab sample of the gingival sulcus; isolation source: swab sample of gingival sulcus... | reverse complement strand
TTTTTCGGTAATTTTCATGGGGTTTTCCGGTTAGGTTGTCTGCTATTATTATCGCTTATCCTCGGCGAAGGTCAAACGCTTGCCGACCAGATGCACCAGCACAATCACCGGCAGGCCCATCAGCGTGCTGATCAGGAAAAATGTCGAGTAGCTGCTGACATCAACAATGGTGCCGGAATAACCGCCAATCACGCGCGGCAACAAGACCATAATCGAGGTAAAAATAGCGTATTGCATGGCCGTAAACTCGATATTGCTTAGGCGCGATAAAAAGGTAACAAAAGCAATGCTGGCCATACCGCCGGCCAAATTATCAGCCATAATCACCAGCACCAGCAACCACAAGACATCACCGGCTTGTGCTTGTAACATAAACAGTAAATTGGTGCCGGCGGCCAAAATCGCCCCCAGCATCAACATGCGCATCACACCTAAGCGCATAATCATAAAGCCACCAACAAAGGTGCCAACAATAGTGATAGCGATGCCAAAGGCTTTGGAAATCGTGCCGATTTCTGCCTTACTAAAGCCCATATCTTGATAAAAAACGTTGGCAATAACCGCCAGCACCATATCGGAGATACGATAAAAACCAATCAATAAAAGAATCAGTATGATCAATTTGAGCGGATAACGCCGGATAAACTCTTTGACCGGGTGCCAATAGGCAACCGCCGCAATATGGGCGGGTACCATTTGGCGTTGAATCAAAAACCGAGCCACAAAAAAACAAATAACAATCACAAAAATAAAGCGACAAGCCGTTAGTATAAACAGGCTTAATGCCCCTAATTGCGTGTTATCAAACAGCATGTTTTGCCCTGTTTTCCACCCATATTGAAGACCAATAAACGGGACTAACAATATTAAAAACAAACTGATAAGCTGTTTAGAGCCGCTACTGTCCAGCGGTGTGCGGCTGTTTTCAGGCTCTTGCACCGACAATGTTGTGGCGATACCGACCAACATCAACACCGCCATAATCAAATAGGTCCACTGCCAGGCTTCGTATAGGTAATGCTCTAGTGAGGAACCAAACCACTGCGATAACATCATTGCCAATGCACCCGAAACAATCATGGCAACACGATAGCCCAAACTGTATGAGGCCGCACTCATGCCCATTAGCGCCGGCGGGGTGATTTCAATACGATAAGCATCAATAACAATGTCTTGACTGGCGGAAGTAAAACCCAAGGCAACGGCTAAAATTGCCATTAGGGTCAGGCTATGTGGCGTACTAATTGGATCCACCAATGCCATTGCAGCTAAAATCAAAAGCAATAAAAATTGCCATAAAATCAACCATGAGCGCCGTTTCCCCAGCCAATTGGTTAACAGTGGCAGACTCGCCTGATCAATCAGCGGTGCCCAGACAAATTTAAAGCCGTAGCCCAACCCGGCCCAGCTAAAAAAAGTAATTGTCGATCGACTAATCCCTGCTTCGTTAAGCCATAAACTCAAGGTGCCAAAAACCAAAGCAAAAGGTAGCCCGGCAGAAAAGCCCAAAAACAGCATAATAGCGACACTTTTTTCCTGAGTAATAATGCTAAGCTGTTGCGAAACAGTGAGTTTTTTGTTTTTTTGTTGGTTGGTTAAGGGCTTGCTCATAGGTGTTGGCGGATAAAAATAATGGCTTATTCTACCGAAGCGCTTGGCGTTTGTCGTCTATTGACGTTAAAATAGTCGCGTTTTACAACTTAAACCCTTTTTGTCAATACGGAAATAATTACAGTATGGTTATAAATACCTCTATCAATATGATTAATCTGGTTATGGTCACGGAGCAGCTGGAGCAGATTGACACCATCGAAAAAGCGTTAAAAGCAACGCTAACTTTAAACAGCTACACCTGCAACGATGTCACCGAGTTGAAAAGAATTTTATCTCAAGAAAGCATTGATTTAATTATCGTTGACGATGCTGATAGCAGCATTGGTGTGGGCTTGCTACGCAATGCCGTCAATGATTTAAAGCTGAGTACACCGATTTTACAGCTAGAACATGCCGGCAGCTCGCATACCGATTCAGAATACATCAAAAATGGTGCCAGCATTGTTTGTCCTAATAATGATTTATTGGCTATTTTACACAATACGCAGCTGCTGTTAGCGTATAGTCACGGGCAAAAAATGCTGCAACAAGATGCAGGCGTTATCGACAGTTATCGTGAGAAATTTAATGATTTATATCAGGGGCTTGCCGACCCTGTTTGTTATTTGCATGATGGCGTGTTTATTGATTGTAACCCGGCGTTTTTGCGTGCGTTTGAGGTTTCTGATAAGCACGAGCTGGACGAGCTCACCATTTTAAATTTTATTGACCGTAAACATTATACGGAACTTAAAACGCACTTACGAAAATCTACCCGCCGTGATTTAAGCGCCAACCCGGTATTGTTTACTTTACAAACTAAACTGGGCAAGAGCGTAGAATATCATCTGATGTGTAAACCATCATCGTTTGATGGCGAAGAAGCCGTGCAAGTTTATATGCGCTCAACCAGCGAAGGCGGTGGGGGCGGCTCGGCACTGTATGACGAAACCACCGGCTTGTCGAATCGCGAACAGATGGGCTTTTTCTTATCACAAACCATTCAGCAATTTGAGCAAAATGATGGCAGTGGTTTTTTGGTGTATTTGTTTATTAAAAACTACCGTGATGTTTGGGGTGCGGATGGTTTTGCTGAAGCGGAAAAATTTATCAGAGCCACTGCCGGGCATATTCGTAAGTCCATGCCTGCGCATACTGAGGTTTCGCGTTACACCGATGATGCCTTACTTATGTACGTGCCGGGCACAGACGATAAAGCGCTGAATAATCTGTTGACCGAACTGATTCGCGATTTGGATAAGCTTACCCCGGAAGGCATGACCCGCATGATAGAGCCGGTGTGTTATGCCGCTTATGACGATTTAGATAAAAACAGCGATTATTTGCTATTGGCCAGTCAGCTGTTTCGCACCGCACGCAATGCCTCGCAAAGCGATGGTGGTGCCCGTGTATCGCAGCCCACCAATGCCGAAGTAGCTAAAAAAGATTCGCGCCGTATTGATTTGTTGCAAGAGATTTTACGTGAAAATCGTATGCAGCTGCGCTATCAGCCGATTGCCAGCTTTGACCCGGATGATAAAGCGCGTTATCGCGAGCGCTTACGTTTGTTTGACGAAGACAATCAGCCGTTGGAACTGGATGTGATGGTTAACGCCGCCGAACGTTATCAGTTGATGCACCGTATCGATAAGTGGAAGATGAATAAGTTGTTCGATTTATTGTTAGCTATGGATATCAGCAAGCGCGAACATTTGCAGCTTTTTGTGGCCATATCGGTTGATGCACTACGCAACGCCGATTTTATCACTTGGTTAAGCGAGCAGATGCAACATACCGGCTTAGGCGGGCAACATTTTGTCTTTGAGTTATCGGTTGACAGTGTTAGTAATGCTTATACCGGCGCACAGCAGCTTAGCCAAATGGTTCGCAGCCACGGCGGACAGGTGGCGATTAGCAAAGTGGCCAGTTTAAGCGCTGATAATCTGCGCATTATTAACGACCTTCGCCCGGATATTATCAAGTTGGATTTACGTGAAATTGATACTTTAGATGACAATGAAGAAGTTGAAATTATGAGTGATATCCGCCATAAAGCCGATGAAATCGGGGCGTTGTTGATTGCTGAATACTTAGAGTCTCCGGCACAGCTATCGCGTATTTGGCCGTATGATATCAAGCTGATTCAAGGCGATAATATGACACCGGTGTTAGATGGACTGAATTTTAACTTCCACGAGTTTGCCATTTAAGGCAAAAAACCAAAAGTCGGGTGTGTCAGCGTAATTCCGGGCGGTTGGCGAACTGCGCCAAAGCCTCCGGATTGGCTAGTGCGGTGTGGTTTTTCACCACCACCCCATTGACGGTATCGCGTACGGCGATTTCAACGACTTTACCGCTTTTGGTTTTAGGGATATCAGTAACGGCCAAAATCACCGCCGGCACATGGCGCAGGGTGGTGTTTTTAGCAATCGTTTGCTTGATTTCAGTTTTTAAATCCTCGCTTAGGCTTAGTCCTTCGCGCAGCTGGACAAATAATACCACGCGAACATCATCGTGGTAATTCTGCCCGATAACCACCGAATCAACCACGGCATCGATTTTATCAACTTGTCGGTAAATTTCTGCCGTGCCGATACGCACACCGCCGGGGTTTAGCACACTGTCGCTGCGGCCATGAAAAATCAAGCCATGATGAGCGGTAATTTCAACATAATCACCATGACACCAAATATTATCAAAATGCGAAAAATAAGCGGATAAATACTTTTCATCGTTTTTATCGCCCCAAAAGCCCACCGGCATGCACGGAAACGGCTTTTTACATACCAGTTCGCCTTTTTCTTGGCATACTGAGTGGCCGTTTTCATCAACGGCATCAACGGCTAATCCTAAGCCACGCGTTTGTAACTCACCGCGATAAACGGGTAAGGTGGGTGAGCCCAAGACAAAGCATGAAACAATATCGGTGCCGCCGGAAATCGATGATAAACACACATCGGCTTTGATTTTTTCATAAACATAGGCAAAGCTTTGCCCCGACAGCGGTGAACCGGTGGAGAAAATGCTGCGTAAGCTGGTCAAATCATGACTTTGCGCCGGGTGCAGACCGTGTTTATTCAGCGCATCAATATATTTGGCCGAGGTGCCAAAATGGTTAATGCCTTCGGCATCAATATAATCAAATAAAATTCGACCGTTATGCAAAAAAGGCGAGCCATCGTATAAATTGACTGTTGCTCCGACAGCGAGTCCGGAAACCAGCCAATTCCACATCATCCACCCGCAGGTGGTAAAATAAAACAGCTTATCACCGGGATGGATATCGGCGTGTAATTTCAGTTCTTTAACATGCTGTAACAACACCCCGCCGGCGCAGTGGACAATACATTTAGGAACACCCGTGGTACCGGAGGAAAACAAAATATACACCGGATGATTAAAGTCGAAACGCTCAAAATCGATGTCTAGCGCTTCATAAGTGGCTAAAATACTGCGAAATGCCACACTGTCACAGTCGTTTAAACGCGTATCATTATCGCTATAGTCAACCACCACGGTTTTACGTATACTGGGGATTTTTTTGATAACCGCTTTAAATTTTTCATGACAGTCAAAGACTTTACCATTGTAATAATAGCCGTTGACAACGAATAGCACTTTGGGCTCGATTTGTCCAAATCGGTCTAAAATGCCTTGTTCACCAAAATCGGGCGAGGCCGATGACCAAATGGCACCCAGCGAGGTGGTGGCCAGCATGGCGATAATGGCTTCCGGCATGTTGGATAATACGGCAGCGACACGGTCACCTTGAGTAACACCTTCATCCAACAAAAATTGGCGGACTTTTGCCACTTTTTCATAGAGCTCAGTATAGGTGAGGGTAGTTTTAACTTTGTCTTCACCCCAAAAAGTAATGGCGATATCATCGCTGCGGTTTTGTAAAAAATGTTCGGCAAAATTCAGTTTGCCTTCGGGGAAAAAGCGGCGCTGGTGAAACAGCGGGGCATCGGCTTGTATGGTATCGCCCTTATCGCCAATCATGCCACAAAAATCCCACACTTGTGACCAAAACGTTCGGTTATTATCAACAGACCATTGATAAAGCTGATGAAAATCTCTGATTTGTGTGCCGTATACGGCATTAATGTGCTGTATAAATTGTGTCGATTGCGCTTGTTCAATACGTGCTTCGCTGGGTTGCCAAAGTTGTGTCATGGTCATTTATTGCGTGGTTAGGTTATGCTAAAAATTGCTGTTGCTTATTTTACCAACCCGGAGCCATTAACGCTATGGTTTCCTGGATTTTGCGAAGCTTCCTTAAGTGTTTCATACCATTGTAAAGCATTGGGCAGTGCTTGCTCGCACCATTCTAAATGGATAACACGTCGGCGTTGCTGATTTTCACCGCGCTGTGAGGCGTGCAAGCATAACGGTTTCATTAATAACACACTGCCTGCCGGGGCTTGGCATACGATTTCTCCCTTGGCTTGCCGGCGTTGATTGTCGTTTAAAATTCCCTGTTGATGCGAGCCGGGTATCACGCGCAGTGCACCGTTTTGTGCATAACATGCATCCAAATGAATACGAGTTGTGACAATGCTTTGTAACAGACTGAGGGGTGGTTGGACAGCCACATGATGACTTTTGACGCGCCAGTGCTTAAAGCCCGGTGTTGACCGTTTTGCTTGCACATAAATGGTGGTATCCTGATGCCACGGCACTGACCAGTTGGCTTTGGGTGGCTTGTCGAAATAAATCGATTTTATCAGTTGCTGCTGCGTTTGACCAACGCTTGCCAGCAATGCCTGAAAACGTGGTGTTAACAGCTGTGCGGTGATACTCGGATGGCGCAACAAAAAAGCACGTTCGCCATAGCAACTATTCAGTGGTAAAGTCGCGATGGTTGCCGTTAAACGCTTAATTTCAGCCGTATCATAAATTGCCGGTATGATGGCAAAACCTTGGGTTTGCAGCTGTATTAGTGCGTCTTGCATACGTATAGCACCGTTAGCACGCTATTGATACTGGCGGTCAGATTATCGATAATTTCTTCTATTTCAAATGCTTGGATAATATAAGCGGGTGCCAGTAAGATATGATTGCCGTGGACGCCGTCAATCGTTCCCGTCAGCGGATAGCACATTAAACCGTTATTCATCGCCGTTTGACGGATGCCTGCGGCAATGGGTAAATTGGAGGCATGCGTTTGTTTTGACTGTTTCTCACGTAAACACCCTCACCGGTGACAGCGGTTGGGTAGTTAAATTCTAAACTGCGATGAAAAACTTGAGAATTAAACAAAATGGCTGCCCCCTTGCTTTGTGGATAAATGACTACTTTAAACGGGTTTTTCTGAGCTTGCAAGCAATTACTTCCTTGACGATTATCTTAATAGCTTGACTTTGCAAGTATTATTAAATTAAAATAAGTAACTTTGATGTTAACTTATAATAAATTAAGTTAAAAACGTTTTATTATGGCTTGAATTTATCAGAAAAAACCCATATTTATGAAAGTCAACTTATAAAAAACGACGTTTTTAACAGTAAAAGGAGTATAACATGACAGATAGTTATGTTAATGATTTGATTAAAGTGATTGACGAGCTTTATCTTTTTCAGGCCGGGCCATTTGGCAGCATTATTTGTGATGATGCCCTAGCAAACTGGAAAAGCCGCCAACGCCTTTTACACCCTATGCATTTGCCCAGCTATATTGATGAATTACTTACAGAGCTACCCGATGCCAAGCTCCAGCAAGCTTTTCTTGAATCGTTGCAAGATCATAAGGACATATACGCAAATATCGCACTAAAAGTTTATATCGATAAAAAAATGTAACTCTATTCGAGGAAATAAAAAGTGAAAATTAGAACAAAACTGTCATTAATGACAGCGCCTTTTTTAATACTGTTGGTGGCGGTAATTGCGTTTATGGCTATATTTCATATGCAAAAAAATGCAGAAGCCAATATTCAGCAATACCGTAGCGAGGCAATTAGTAACGCCAAAGGTGAATTGCACGACAAAGTGACCATGGTGTATGACATGGTGGCCAATGAATATGCCTTGATAAACAAAAATGCAGTCGTTGAACGCCGTTACGGCAACCGCGAAAAAAATGTGGTCGAGGTGGCAAATGCCGTGTTAAAAGACTTAAATGCCAAAGTTCAGGCTGATGAATTGTCTTTGTTTGAAGCACAAAGCCAGGCAAAAGCACAGATTGCCGATATGAGTTATGACAACAATACCAGGTTCCTATGGATTAATGATACCAGCAAATCGTTTCCGAAAACGATAGTGCAGCCGATTATGCCGGCGTTACATGACCTGCTACTGAATGATGAAAGATCGAACACCAATCTGGATAATAACGAAAACCTATTCGCCGCCGCCTTGGCCTTAACGGAAAAAGAGGGTGCAGGCTTTATTACTTATCAGTGGATGAAACCCGGCACCGATGGTCAGGCAAAGCAAATGCAAACAAAAATATCTTACGTGTCATTGTTTGAGCCGTGGGGCTGGGTTGTCGGCAGCAGTGGTATTGATGTTGATAAGGTCAAAAATGATGGCATTACGGCGATTAAAGAGCAAGTAGCAAAACTGCGTTATGATAACGGTGAAGGTTATTTCTTTATTATTAGCGATGAACTGCCTTATCCAACCACCGTGTTGCAACCGCTGGTACCTAAACTCAATGGTATGCTAATGAATAATCCGAAATGGAACAATATTGCCTTAAACGGGACCGAGCACATGTTCACCGCTATGGTCAAAGTAACACGTAATCCGAAGGGGGAAGGCTTTGTTGATTATATCTGGAATAAACCTACGGCGACGGGTGTTAGCGAACAAGGGGTGCCAAAACTGTCATTTGAAAAAGCCTTTAAACCGTTGAACTGGATTATTGGTAGTGGTATCTACATCGACAATATTGATAAAGCGGTAGAACAAAAACGCATTGAAATTAAAAATCAAGTTAATCATTTGATTAAAACTATCGTTGGGGCGGCTTTACTGGTACTACTGGTAAGTTTGTTAGTGTCTTATTGGTTTGCCAATAACTTATCGAGCGCTTTATCTGAGTTAACCGTGTTAAGCCAAAAAATCAGCTTAGGTAAAGGACTGGACGAAGAAATTGCCAGCACTTCGCGTAACGATGAAATCGGCCAACTGGCACGTGCCATTGAGCGTCTGCAAACTAGTGTCAAAATTATGATGATACGTATGAAGCGTTAAAATATGGAATTTTGCTTACAACAACAAGAAAGCCGGCACTGGTCGGCTTTTTTATTATAGAAAACTCTGTAAAATGCACATTTTGCAGAGTTTCTTATAGTTTTAACAAAACATGATAAAACTGTTTAGGATAGAAAAACTGGCACCGAGGCTATAAAAAATCCCCAGCGCTGAGCGGCCGAGGATTTTTACGAGATGATAAATAGTTTGTTATAACGGCGCAGGCATGCCATTAATTAACAGCTGGCCGCCTTCGGTGGTGACTTTGGCTTGGTAAACATCACCATTTTTTTGTAAAAACGGGCCTGTCATCATCTGCATACCGGTTTTTTCCAGTAACAATGCCGGGATACTGGCATTGGCATTGACTGCTACTAAATCAAACAACAAAGCGGGTGATGAATTAAGGGTTTCTAATTGTTCAAAAGTTACCGTACTGTCAGCGTGCATATTGGCCTTGGCATCAAAGCTCACCGGGCCTTCACCGGTGGTTAGGTTTAGCGTCAAAGCCATATTGCTGCCTTGTGCTTTAGCGCTGTCAAACATGGCTTTAAAGCGTGTTTTCATACCAGCCATACGCTTTTCCATTTCTTCTTCTGAATCGGTTGAATCTAAATTGCCATAAACTTCGCTCATCATGTTTTGATATTCGCTCAGCAGTGTGGCCGGGATATTATCCAGCTGATAATTGATGCTGGCTTTGCTGATATCCAGCATGCCTTGTGAGAGCATATTCACCAAGCCGTCAGCGGGAGTCAGGCTGATATTGGCGGACTGCGACAAAATATCTTTATCACTAATGGCAGTATCGACATCAACCTTGGTGGCTTCGATAGTGATTGGCATCGGTAGCTTTGGCGAAGTAACCTGAATATTATTGATTTGATAGCTTTGCTTACCCAACCATACATCAAATTTTTTGTTGTGCAACATCGTACCGCTGCCACCGATGTCGGCAATATTGAATTTAAGCTCGTCGGTACTCATCACAAAAGGCGTGGCCGATTTAAAGGAGAATTCACCGGAAGGCTTGTATTCCCCGCTAAAATTAAACGGCTCGACAGTCAATTTTTCACTGCCATCGCTAAATGTAGCGCCTTTAAAATTGAAGGTGGTGCTGCCAAAACCGCCGGCCATATCTTTCAAGGTTGTTTGTGACTGCATATCCAGACCGTTTATCAGCAGGTTATCATCACCATCAACAATTGATAACGATTGTAATAACATCTGATAATTGACCTGACCATCGGCTTTAACATCAGTAGTCATGTTAAAATTTTCAATTACTTTATCAATGTTCGGGTTACTCTCGGCTGGTTTTTGCACCCGCGAATCAATGCTGGCAATCAGTCCGTTGGCGATTGTGGCGGCATCGTGTTTGATGTTGTGCTTTAATAATAAATCAAAACTGCTTTTACCTTTAATGCTGGTGTTCAGAGTCACCGTGCCTTTGGTTACGGCACTAGAGGTGTCATCACCCTTTTCATACGAATCAATCTGATAAGTAATGGATTTAATCATCGGATGGGTAGAGCCAAGCCTGGTTTGATAATAAGTCTGCGAAGCCTCAACCAACGTTTTAAAGGAGGTTTCGGCTTGTGTTGCCGGGTCAACGTCGGCTTTGACGACTTGCTCGGCAGCTTTGTTAGCGCTGTCGGCATCCGGCTTGTCATCACAAGCTATCAGGGTAAACAAACTTATACTGATTAAGGCGGGTAATAATTGTTTTTTCATAGTGAACTCTCTGTTCGTTGTGGTAAAAGTTGCAAGCAGGCGCGTATTATAAATCGACACTGACAAAAAACCAACCGTGTTGCTGTCAAACACAGCGTATTTTTTATAGAAAGAAACCTTTGCACAAACTGCCGAACGGGTCAAATTCGAGGCGCACGGCGCGCAGAAACCGGAGTTTACTGGTGTAAATGAGGATTTCGAGCACCGCGCAACGGAGCTTGTCCAGCGAATACGCTGTATTGCAGGGAAATTGTCACGTGCAGGCGTTTGTGCAAAGGTTTCAGAAAGATTTAGTTAATCAGACTGCAGATTAAAAATATGCCGCATAACGCCACTGGCATAAGCACCGCGTGGTAAGCGCATCGTTAGTATTAAATCATCAGCTGCAAACTGCCAAGCTAGTTGTTGAATACGTAAACGTAAGGGGCGATAAGCACGCTGTAGGCGTTGGCGGTGCATAAATTCCGCCAGCAGTGGCGGTGCGCCTGCGATACTATCATCGGCACCCGACAACACACCGGCCGGGTGAATATCGTTGGCGGCGGCGCGGGCGCTTAATTCGGCATCGACAGATGTTACGTTAAAATGACTGTTGCTGCCATCGAGTATCGCCACATCGCCCGGCAGCAAAGTTTGCCAGGTGCGGTTTTGTACGCGTTGGCCGAGTTGACGGTTAAACTCAGCCGCACGTAAGGCGGACAGCAGTAAGCTTTTTTCATGCCGCTTAGTGACGTTAATATCACCGTTTAACCACTGTGCCAGACGTTTTAAATTGCTGTTATCTTTACCAAAGCGCTGTGAATCAAAAAAATTCGGGCAGCCCTGATCGCCTAAATCAGCCAGCCGTTGTGCAATCACGCTTTTATCACCTGTAACCGCCGTTAAACGCAGGCGAAAATCATTGTAAGCATGATTACCGCGTTTTAGTTTTTTATCATGTAAATCGTGTGATAGTACGCGAAATTCAGCATGAACGGGGAGCTGATAAGCCCCCGGTTTAACGCCTGGCAAACGCACCGAAAAATATTGGGTGGTGACAGCATGGCGGTCTTTCAGGCCCGAATAACCGATATCGCGCGGCGGCACACCGTAAAATTTTGCCAGCTGTTTGGCCACCCAAATGGTATTGCAATCGGTTTTTTCAATACGTAAAAACAGATGCTCGCCGTGGCCGCGAAATGCCCAGGTTAAGCCCTCGTCAACGATAAAATCGCTTGCTTGTTGTTTGAACTTAGCACTGGCACGCTGATCGTGCCACAATAGACAATCGTTAATGTGAGGCTGCAAAAAAGTCATGTAAAAAATTAACTTTCAGTCAATGGCTTACTGAATTTTATCGCCGGCAGTGGCTTGCGGGTCAGCGGCCATTAAAAACACACCGTCGGTATTTTCGGACGATAAAATCATGCCCTCGGAAACACCAAACCGCATTTTGCGGGGTGCGAGGTTGGCGACCAGCACGACTGTGCGCCCGATCAGTGCCTCAGGATTCGGGTAGTATTGTTTAATACCGGAAAACACTTGACGTTTACCCAGCTCACCCACATCGAGTTGAAATTGTAGCAATTTATCCGCACCTTCGACAGCGTTGCAGGCCAGTACTTTGGCAACGCGCAGGTCAAGTTTGGCAAAATCGTCAATGCTGATACTGTTATTATCATGATTCATGGTTTTCTCTACTGCTTTGGCGGATTTTTGTTGTTTTGCCGCATGACCGGCGGTGGCTTTTTCTTCGGCAATCATGGCTGTGATGGCTTTGTCTTCGATACGCTGCGCTAACGGTTTAAATTGATTAACGGTGTGGTCGGTCAGCGGCGTGTTGGCGCTGTCCCAATTGACGTTATCAACGTTTAAAAAGGTAAAAGCATCGGCAGCCAGTTTGGGTAACACCGGTTGTAAAGCAATCATTAACTGATAAAACAGATTAATACCGGTGCTGCAGACGGCATGGAGTTTTTCAGCGCTGTTATCGTCTTTGGCCAGCAGC
>PDWJ01004369.1_pt1 | contig 12522 bp, 10 predicted proteins | sample 1430881 | NCBI WGS metagenome assembly PDWJ01 (sample SAMN01162460, study PRJNA174530) | Oral metagenome, whole genome shotgun sequencing project. | biome: Marine environment; feature: Marine mammal; material: Swab sample of the gingival sulcus; isolation source: swab sample of gingival sulcus... | reverse complement strand
TGTTCGGCGTCTGCCGGGGTGCCGACGTTGGCCAGCAGCGGCACCGGCTGCCCGCAGGCCGTCACTCCTGGCCCACGCAGGCTACGGACCTCGGCCATCGCGGCCTGCCGCTTTGCTAACCGCTGCACCTGCTCCTCATCGGGATCGAGGATCAGCTCACCGGCGTCACCGTCAAGGGCCGCGAAAGCCCCGAGAGCCAGTTCCATCGCACCGTGCGCCTGCACAATCGCGGGGATGCCTCGCTGGGCCGCCAAGATCGCGGTGTGGGAGGTTCGGCCGCCGGCACTGGTGACCAGCCCGACAACCATGGCCGGGTCCATCATCGCCGTCTCGGCAGGGGCTAAATCGGTGGCGACCACGATGCTCGGTTCGGTCAGTGTCGGCACCCCCGGCATCGGCCGCCCAAGCAACAAGGCGGCGGCTCGGTCACCAACATCCCGCAGATCGGTGACCCGCTCGGCGAAATAGCCGCCTAATTCGGTCAGCTGTTCGGCATAGCCGTCGATCGCAGCTGTGAGCGCCGTGGCCGGACCCTGCCCGGCGGCAAGATACGATTTGGCGCTGTCCAGCAGCCCAGGATCCAGGGCCAGTTGGGCACCGGCCACCAGCATGTCGGCCGCGTCGCCGTCGAGGCGCTCCGACCGGCGCATCAACTCGTCGGCCACCTGCTGTAGCGCTTCCTTGATTCGGTCGAGGGCGGCAGCGGGATCGCTGGCGCTTGCCTCGTTGCTAGGCAGCGGCTCTACGGGTGGTACCAGCACAATGGGCGCAAGACAGCTACCGGAGCTCACTGAAATACCACTGATTATCCGCATGCCAGGTCCTTCCAACTTCCTTAGTTCACCGCAGTTTGGCTAGTTGCTGGACACGTTACGCTTAGTGAGCCGGTCACGACGCGGCTGCCACAAAATGGCCCCGAAACGTTGTCCCTTTGAACACCGTTTCCGGCCAGGTGCGAGCAGCTAAGAAGGAGAAATTGATGGCAACGATCGCCGTTCTAGGCGCAGGAATAATGGCCAGCGCACTAGCCACCCCGCTGGCGGACAACGGCCATCGGATGCGGCTGGTGGGCACCCATCTTGATCGCGAGATCATCGATTCCATCAAGACGACCGGGGTTCACCCTGGCCTGGAGCTGCAGTTACCCGAAAACACAACGGCCTATCAGCTGGAAGCGGCGGCCGAGGCATTCGACGGCGTGGACCTGGTGATGAGCGGCGTTAACTCCTTCGGGGTGAGTTGGGCGGGCCAGCAGCTCGCCGGGCTGCTGCGGCCCGGCATGCACGTCATCACCTTGGCCAAGGGCATGGCAGCAGACGAGGACGGCAACCTAACGATCCTGCCGCAGGTGCTAGCAGACCAGTTGCCGCCCAAGCTGCGTGAGGCCGTCACGATTTCGGCTATCGCCGGGCCGTCAATCGCTGGCGAGGTGGCCTCGCGCCGCCACACCAGCGTCGTGTTCACCGGCATCGACGCCGAAGTGCTCGACATGTGGCGGGGTCTGTTCGCGACCGCTAACTATCACGTGTGGACCAATACCGACTTCGTTGGCGTCGAAGTGTGTGCCGCCACCAAGAACTGCTACGCCTTCGGCGCAGGCTTCATGTCCGGCACCCTCGACGCGCTAGGTGAGGCGGCGGGCGACAAGTACGTTAACTACAACTATGGGGCCGCGCTGTTCGCACAAGCCGCAATCGAGATGAGCCAGTTCATGAAGTTGCTTGACGGCAAGGCCACCACGCCGCTGGGGCTGCCTGGGATCGGCGACTGTTTCGTCACCTCAATGGGCGGACGCAATGTGCGCTGCGGGCGGTTGGTGGGCGCTGGTATGACCTTCAGCGAGGCGCGGGCCATGATGCCGGGCGTCACCCTGGAGGGAGCCGCAGCCATCCAGGTGATCGGCGCCGCCTTACTAAGGCAGACCGAGCGGGGGCTCATCGCTGCCGACGCGTTCCCACTGCTGCGCCATCTCTACGAGGTGGTCGGGCTAGACCAGCCAGTCGACGTGCCTTGGGACACTTTCTTCGGCAGCAACGGCTCTGGGCAATAGCTCACCTAGCCCTTGTCAGCCTGGCTTGGCCGCGTCTTTGGGCCGAGTTCAGTTCACCTCTGGGGACGCCACTGGGTATTCTTGCTGGGAAACCGTTGAAGGAGGTGGCTGCCATGAGCGTGTTTGATCGTGCCGAAAAACGCATTGGCGCTGCCGTCGACAAGGTTTTCGCGCGGGCGTTCAAGGGCGACGTGCAGCCGGTGGAGATCGCCACCGGCATCCATCGTGAGATGGACGCCGAGGCCAAGTTGCTGAGCCGCTCCCGCAAACTGGTGCCAAACGAATTCATCGTGTCCCTGTCTGACCACGACTACGACCGGCTGTACCCCTATTCGCGCACGCTGAACGCAGAAGTGATTCCGTCGCTTAGGCAACACGCCACCGAACGCAGCTACGTTTTCAACGGGCCCGTCCACATCACTTATAAGCGAGACTCGTCGCTGCCGATCGGCCAATTCAAGGTCACCGGCACCGCAGCGGATATCGAGCCCGCCAACCCGATCGACGAGCGGCCACGCCAGCCAGTCATCGAGGTCAATGGGATTCGCCACCCCTTAGTGCCGCCGGGACTCACGATCGGTCGAGGCAGCGATGTCGCCGTCCGCATCGAAGACCCCGGGGTCTCCCGGCACCACGCATTCTTGAGTGTGACGGCGACCCCAACCGGGCTGCGGCTACGCATCGAAGACACCGGCTCCACCAACGGACTAATCATCAACGGGCAACGCGTGGAAAGCGCCGATGTCGGTGACGGCACCCGCATCGAGATAGGCAACACCCGGCTGTTGGTCTACACCCCGATGGAGGCATAGGAGTGTCAGATCTCATCGTCGCCGCGGTCAAAATCGCCTTCCTGGTACTGCTGTGGCTTTTCATTTTTTTCGTGGCGGAAACCGTGCGAACTGACATGGCTGCGCCAAGGAAAGCCAAGCGGCGCGGCAAGAAAAACAAGGCGAAAGTCGCGCGGCTGTTTACCGTGATTCACGGCCCGCAGCAGGGCCTGGCAGTGCCAGTCGCCGAAACCATAAAACTTGGCCGGGCCGCGGACAGCACGTTCCTGCTGGAAGACGACTACTCCTCGGTCCGCCACGCGCAACTGGTCCGCCAGGACGACCGAACCTGGATCCTGACCGACCTGAACTCCACCAACGGCACCTTCGTCAACGGCCAACTCGTCCAGGCACCAACGCCGGTGACAACTGCTGATTTCATCCGTATCGGCACCACCACGATGCGATTGGAGCCATGACATGACGTACTCGCTTGGCTTCAGCGCCCGCTCCGATGTTGGCCTGGTGCGAAACAACAACCAGGATTCTGGCTACGCCTCCCCCAGCTTGCTGCTCGTCGCAGACGGCATGGGTGGCGCGGCCGCCGGTGATGTCGCAGCCGCGGTCGCAGTGCTGACGGCCCGCAACCTCGACGAGCAACTCGTTGGCCCCGAGCCAATGCGAGACCGACTTGAGCAAATCGTCACCACCGCCAACGAACGGTTGCGCGCGCTAACCGCAGCCGATCCCACCTTGGACGGGATGGGCACCACCTTCTGCGGGGCCATGTTCGACGGCACCAACCTGGTTCTAGCCCACATCGGCGACAGCCGTTGCTATCTGCTGCGGGACGGCAAGTTGACCCAACTCACCCACGACCATTCCTGGGTGCAGCAACTCATCGACGAAAACCGGCTAACCCCGGAGCAGGCGGCCACCCACCCACACCGGTCGCTGGTACTGAAAGTACTCAACGGCCAATCGAACTACGAGCCCGATTACGACAAGCTGACCGCCCAGCCAGGCGACCGGCTGCTGCTGTGCTCCGACGGCCTGTCAGGCATGATCGACGATGCGGCCATCGGTGAACTGCTGGCGATTCCTGACCTGGCTGAGGCCGCTGATTCGCTGCTCGCTGCAGCGCTGCAGGCCGGGGGCCACGACAACATCACGGTGGTCATCGGCGAGGTGCGCGACGAGGCGGCAACCGGGGCCGCTAGCGTGACGGTGGGCGCCGCCGAGGAGCTACTCGCTTCCCCGGGTGGGCCGAGCGATACCGCCGAGGCCGAGGCAGCGGCCGAAGAACCGTCGGAGCCCGAAGAACCACTCGGCCCCGCGCCGCGACGCTATTGGCGACGCGGCCTAGCCTTGGGGCTGATCGCACTCCTGGTCGTCGCGCTAAGCGGCTGGGGTGTTACCAGCTACGCCCACAACCAATACTTCATTGCGGCCAGCGACAACCGGATCGCCATCTACAACGGCCTGCCGGGCGCGGTGTTTGGCTACTCGCTGAACACCCTCGTCGAGCAACGAGACACCCGGGTAGCAGACCTACCGGTGCATTACCAAAACGTGGTTCGCAACACGATCGGCAGCCCCGATCTGGCCTCGGCGCGGGAAACCGCCAACATTCTTGACGGCATCGCCGAGCGTTGTCGCCGGGTTCGCGAACAACGTGGCAACCAGGCTGGCCCCTCGCCGGTCGTTTCGCGCCAGCCGACTCCGCCCGCGACCTCGACCGACTACCCCACCTACCTGGGCACCATATCCCCGTCGGCTGCCGAAGATATCGACCCGGAGTTTTGCTGATGGCTTCGGCGCAGCAACACGTCGGCTTTCGACCCCGCCGCCGCAACCTTGAACTGCTTCTGGTGCTGTTCGCCCAGTCGCTGGGGCTAGGCGGGTACGTTCTGGCGCACCTGGCCTTGTACAACGAGGTTCCGCCCAAGCTCAGCCTGGTGGCAGCACTGTGGTTCGGCCTGGGCATAGCGGCGCACATTAGCGTCCGTATTTTCGCCCGCGAGGCGGATCCGCTGCTGCTGCCGATCCCGCTGCTGCTCAACGGGCTGGGGCTGGCAATGATCTATCGGATCGACCAGATTCCCGATCCGGTGCGCTATTCGGCCCATTGGCAGCTGGCTTGGACTGGGTTGGGCATCCTGCTGCTGATCGGCGTCCTGGCTTTCCTCAAGGATCACCGGCGGCTGCAGCGCTACACCTACCTGCTGTTCATCGTCGGCCTGGGGCTGCTGCTCATGCCGCTGTTGCCCGGCATCGGCCACCGTTCCGGCGGGGCGCAAATCTGGATTCGGATCGGCGGGTTCAGCTTCCAACCAGCAGAGATCGCCAAGATCGTGCTGGCCGTTGCCTTCGCGTCCTACTTCTTCGAGAAGAAGGATGTGCTGGCCGTTGCCGGCAAACGCTTCCTTGGGTTGGATCTGCCCCGGGCCAGGGACCTCGGCCCCATCATGATCATGTGGCTCGCGGTAGTCGCCGTCATGGTTTTCCAAAACGATCTTGGAACCGCACTACTGTTCTTCGGTCTGTTCGCGGTGATGATCTACATCGCCACCGAGAAGGCCGCCTGGCCGGTGTTGGCGGTCGGCGGCTTCCTGGCGGCCGCCGTGCTCGCCTACTTCGCGACGGTGCACGTGCCCAGACGAGTCAACGCCTGGCTGGATCCGTTCAGCGACTTCGACGCGAACTATCAGATCATCAGCGCCCAATACGGCTACGCCTGGGGCGGGCTGATGGGCCGCGGCTGGGGTTACGGCCGCCCCGGGCTGACCCCGCTGCCCCGCAGCGACTTCATTGCGGCCAGTCTTGCCGAGGAGATCGGCCTGGTGGGGTTGATCGCTATCGTCGTGCTCTACTGGCTACTTGTGATGCGCGGCATGCGCGCGGCGCTAGCCACCCGCGACGGCTTCGGCAAGCTGCTCGCTGGCGGACTATCTTTCATCTTTGCCCTCCAGGTGTTCGCGATCATCGGCGGCATTACCCGGCTGCTGCCGCTGACGGGGCTGACGACACCCTTCATGTCCCAAGGCGGCTCAAGTCTGGTGGCCAACTGGATCATTATCGGGATGCTGCTGATCATCTCGCACCAAGCCCGGCAGCCGTCTCCCCTCGTTGCTGACCCAGTATCGGAGGTGCCCGCATGAATCGGCCGTTGCGAAGCGTGAGCTTCCTAGTGACGCTACTGATGGCGGCGCTGCTGGCGAACATCACCTGGCTTTCGGTGGTACGCGCGGATCCCCTTAACGATGATCCGCGCAATCGCCGGGTGCGGGAGGCCAGCTTCTCGGAAAACAGGGGCACGATCTTTGTCGGCAACACCCCCATCGCCGAATCAGTCGCCACCGGCGAAACCTCCCTGCCCTACCAGCGCAGCTTCGCCGACCCGACTACCTATTCCTCGGTGACCGGCTGGTACTCATTCAACTTCGGCAGCCAAGAACTGGAACGCAGCTACGCACAGGAACTGGCGGGAACCTCCTCCGAACAAGCCATCAGCCGCATCGTCGACATTCTCAGCGGCCGCAAACCGCAAGGCGCGAGCCTGCACACCAGCCTTAACGCGACCGCCCAACAAACTGCAGTCGCGGCACTAGGCGATCAGCAGGGAGCGGTAATCGCGATGGACTACACCACCGGCGAAATCCTGGCGCTCGTATCCACCCCAACCTACGATCCCAATAGCCTGGCCTCCCTGGACTTCAAGACGGAATCCGAGAACTGGTATCAGCTGCTTAACGCGCCGACCGAGCCCCTCAAGAATCGCGCCATCCGAGAGGTGTACCCGCCCGGTTCCACCTTCAAGCTGGTGACTGCCGCCGCAGCGCTGGAGGCGGGCATGGCGCCGGACACGATGCTGGCGGCTCCCGATAAGTTGCCGCTGCCCCAGTCCAGCAGTTTCATGGCCAACTCGACCAACTGCGGCGGCACCGAAATCACGCTGCAGCAGGCACTGGAAACATCCTGCAACACCGCCTTTGGAGCGCTGGGCATGCAACTCGGCGCGGACGCCCTGCGCACCACCGCCGAGAAGTTCGGTTTCAACTCCGAACCAACCATTGACCTGCCTGCGGCCAAGAGCCGGTTCCCAACAGAACTCGACGAAGCGCAGACGGCTCTCAGCGCCATCGGCCAATTCGATGTCGCCGCCTCGCCGCTGCAAATGCTGCGAGTAACCGCGACGATCGCCAACGACGGCGTCGCGATGCGCCCTCACGTCGTATCCAACCTCACTGGCTCCGATCTGCGGGTGCTGCGCACCAACGGGCCGCAGCAAGAATCTCGGGTACTCGACGCCAGTCATGCGCGCCAGCTCCAAGAGATGATGATCTCGGTAGTGGAAAACGGCACCGGCCGCCCCGCCCGCATCGACGGTATGCGCATCGGCGGCAAGACTGGCACCGCTCAATCAGCTCCCGACCGGCCGCCGTACGCCTGGTTTGTTGGTTTTGCTGACAAACCGAGTGTCGCCATTGCAGTTTTCGTACAATCAACCGATGCTGAGCGCGACGAAATCTCCGGCGGCCGCGTTGCGGCCCCGATTTTCCGCGCAGTTTTGAAGGCACTTCGATGAAATCCAGCTCGCCACTACTTGGCCCGGTTAACCATCTAAGTGTTTCTTCCAGCACAATAGGGTCTGAAAGACTCGAAAGGGGCATGTCATGACGCAGCAGGGATCCCTGCTTAACGGCCGATACAAGCTGGACCGAATACTTGGTCGCGGCGGCATGGCTGAGGTGTGGCGAGCCCGAGATCTCCGGCTGTCGCGGGATGTGGCGATCAAGCGGCTGCGGGTGGATCTGGCGAGCGATCCAACGTTCCAGGCTCGGTTCCGCAGAGAGGCCCACTCGGCTGCGTCCTTGAACCACCCCAACATCGTCGCCGTCTACGACACCGGTGAAGAACCAGACGAAAACAGCGATGCCTCGATCCCCTACATTGTGATGGAGCTGGTGGAGGGCCGTACGCTTCGCGATGTGCTCCGTGACGGCCGCAAGATCATCCCCCAGCGTGCTCTTGAGTTCACCTCGGGCGTGCTGGCGGCATTGGCGTACAGTCACCGCTCGGGCATCGTCCATCGCGACATCAAGCCCGCCAACGTTATGCTCACTAAGGACGGCACCGTCAAGGTCATGGACTTCGGCATCGCTCGGGCCGTGGCGGATACCTCGGCCACCATGACCCAAACCGCCGCAGTAATCGGCACTGCCCAGTACCTTTCTCCCGAACAGGCCCGGGGCGAGAAGGTCGACAACCGCTCCGACCTTTACTCCGTCGGCTGCTTGTTGTATGAACTGTTGACCTCGGAGCCGCCCTTCCAGGGGGATAGCCCGGTCAGCGTGGCCTACCAGCATGTTCGCGAGGTCCCGGAACCGCCCAGCAAGCGCGATCCGGAAGTCACCAGCGAGATGGACGCGATCACGATGAAGGCGCTGGCTAAGGCGCCGGTTGATCGCTACCAGAGCGCCATCGAGATGCGCGACGACGTGCGCCGCTGCCTGGCTGGTCAACCCGTGCTGGCACAGCCGCCAGTCGCCGATGACAGCACAAAGGTCATCGCGCCGAAGCCTGCTGCCCCTCGACGTGGCATTGTGCCGCCACCACCGCCGGAACCGGCCACTGTCGCGGCTCCGACGGTCGCAACTCCCGTGGTCGCTGCCCCGCAGCCAGCCGCGCCAGTTGCTCCGCCTGAGGAGCCACCCGCAGAAGAGGAGAAACCACGCAATCGCACGGCTGTGATCGTGCTTTCGGTGCTTTCCGTGCTGGTGCTGATCGCAATGGTGATCGCGATCTTCTTCGTCCTGCCAAAAGCTGAACCCGAGGTCGAGACCGTGGCGGTGCCGCGAGTCACTGGCGAGACCGAGACGGCCGCAATGAATGCAATCCAAGATGCTGGCCTAAAGCCGGTCGTCGAGAAGGTTCCGGGGAGCGAACAAGATCGCGGCCAAGTCGTCGAACAGATCCCCGAAGGCGGCACCCAGCTTGAGGTTGGTTCCGTGGTCACCCTGCGCATTAGCCAGGGACCCGACACCCACACCATCCCGGAAACACTGATCGGCATGAAGGCTGATGCCGCGGTCGCTGCGCTAGCCGAAGCCGGGTTGAAGAACGTGACCCTTGAGGACGCCGATCCCAAGACCGAGCCGACGGACGCCGAGCCAGGGACGGTTATCAGCCTGTCTCCGGCTGGTGGGGCAGATATCCGCCCAGAGGAGCAAGTGGTGCTGACGGTGGCCACCGGCACTTCACTGGTTCCCGCGTTGGCGAATCTGACCCAACAAGAGGCCACTGAGTTGGCCCGCCAGGCCGGGTTCACTCAGGTCGAGGTCGTTGAGGAAGAAAGTGAGTTCCCGGAGGGTCGGGTGTTCGATCAGAGCCCGCCGCGCGACACCGCGTATCCGCGCACTGATTCCATCCTGATCAAGATCGCGTTGCCGAAGCCCTCGCCTACGCCTACCCCGACGCCGGAGCCTTCGCCGACGCCGACGCCCACTCCCGAGCCGACGCCCACGCCGACCCCGGAGGAGCCGACGCCCACGCCGACCCCGGAAGGGTAGCCCGCTCCAGCTAGGACTGCGCTTGAGCTTGGCCGGGCAGCAACGGGCCGCTGTAGCCGGGCAGCTCTAACTGCTCGACTGCCTCGGCGCTATAGCCCAGCCCGTAGGCTTCGACGTATTGCCGGTAAATGCTCACCGCAGGGGAGGCGTCGAGCGCTGCCAGGAGCCGCTCCGGCTCTCCGATAGCTTCGATTACGTAGGGCGGCGCGTAGGGCACGCCCTGCAGCACGACCGAATTGCCGACGCATTTGATCCCGGTCGTGGCGATGACCCGCTGACCCTGGATCGACATTGCTTCGGCACCACCGCTCCACAACGCGTTGGTCACCGCCTGGATGTCCTGCTGGTGAACTACCAGTGCATCATCGCTGACGCCGGCTGGCGCCACCTCCAAGTGGGCGTCGTCCAGGGTCACCCGGACGCCAACACCGGAGACCGCCGTGACCGACGCCTGTTCGGCAGCCAGCTGCACTTGGCCTTGCAACTCCTGATCCTGGACTTGCGCACTAGCTAGGCCGACCATTTCGTCGCGAAGCTGCGCCTGTGAGGCTCGCAGTTCCTGGTTGCGCGCCACTTGGTTTCGCACCAGTTGCCGTAGATCGTCGGCGCGATCCGGGCGAAAATCGCGGCCCTGGGAGTTCACCGCCCCTACCGCTATCAGCAGCCCGGTCAAGAACAGCGCGACGACCGTGGTGGGGCTCGAAAACCCACCGCTACGGGCGCTGTTCCTAAGCCTCGCCCACCGTCCTTGGCTGCTCACACATTCAGGCTAGCGCGCCCCGAGATGCCAGAATCCATACTCCCGGCTACGCTGTAGCCAATTACAGGAGGAAACTGTGCCGGAGTCGAAGGTCCGCAAGAGCGCCAAGCGCAAGCAGCAACAGCAGCGCAGACACGATGCCGCCGAACGGCATCAAGAAAACGAGCTCGCAGAACAACCCAGAAATTGGGTGCCCTACGCGTTCATCACGGTGGGTCTCCTGGGTGTGCTGTGGCTGGTGTTGTACAACATCGCTGGCCGCTACATCGGCTTCATGCAGGCACTGGGCGGCTGGAATGTGATCATCGGCATGGTGTTGATCATCGCCTCGTTTGGCCTGATGACCCTCTGGCGATAGCCGGGCGCATCATCTAGCCTGGCATTGCCGCTAGGCTTGTTGGCTGTGACGCATACACCCAACGATTCGGAACAAACCCTCGTCCGTAAAACCAAGCGGGAACGCCTGCTTGCCGAGGGAACCCAACCCTACCCCGCTGACCTGAAGCGTTCGCACACACTGCGTGAGGTCCGGGCGACCTGGGGGCACCTGAGCGCCGGTGAGGAAACCCAGGACCAGGTCAGCGTCGGCGGCCGCGTCGTGTTCATTCGCAACACCGGCAAGCTGTGCTTTGCCACGCTACAAGACGGCTTCACTAGCGAAAGCAGCGGCGAGCGGCTGCAGGTAATGCTGTCGTTGGCTGAGGTCGGCGAGGAGCGACTGGCCGATTGGAAGGCCGATGTCGACTTGGGTGACTTCGTCTGGGTCGAGGGACGCGTGATTGCCTCGAAGCGCGGCGAGCTGTCGGTCATGGCCGCACAGTGGCGGATGGCAGGCAAGGCCCTGCGGCCGCTGCCGACGCTGCACAAGGAGCTTTCCGAGGAAGCCCGGGTTCGGCGGCGCTACGCCGATCTGATCGTCCGGGAAGAGGCGCGCGACATGGTGCGCACGCGTGCGACGATCACCCGCGCGATCCGCGAAGAGTTGCACGCGCAGGGCTACCTGGAGGTCGAGACCCCGCAGCTACAGCTAACCCACGGCGGTGCTGCGGCCCGCCCGTTTAGCACCCACCTCAATGCCTTCGACATCGACATGACGCTGCGGATCGCCCTGGAGCTGCACCTGAAGCGAACCATGGCTGGCGGCGCAGACCGGGTGTACGAGATGGGCCGAATCTTCCGCAACGAGGGCATCGACTCGTCGCATTCCGCGGAGTTCACCATGCTGGAGGCCTACCAGGCGTGGGGCGACCAGTGGACGATCGCCGACATGACGCGCGACATCATCCTCGCCGCCGCCGATGCGGTGGGCACCCGCCAGATCGAGACCGAGGCGGGCACCATCGACCTCGACGGTGACTGGGAGTGGCTAGCGTTCTATCCGGGGCTATCGGCCAAACTAGGCCGCCCCATCGAGGTCGACACCCCGGTCGAGGAGCTACGGGTGATCGCGGACGAGCACGAGATCGAATACGACGACGCCTGGGGTGCCGGCAAACTGGCGATGGAGCTGTTCGAAGAGTTGGTGGAACCGGACCTGCTGCAGCCGACCTTCGTCTACGACTATCCGGCCGTTGCGCAGCCGCTGGCGCGCGATCACCGCAGCGATCCCGGCAAGGTGGAGGCTTGGGACTTGATTATCGGCGGCATGGAGCGCGGCACCGGCTTCACCGAGTTGATCGACCCGGTGATCCAGCGCGAGGTGCTGCGAGAGCAATCCCTCAAGGCAGCCGCTGGTGACCCGGAGGCAATGCAGCTCGACGAGGACTTCCTGGAGGCCTTGGAGTACGGGGTGCCGCCGATGGGCGGCATGGGGCTTGGCGTGGATCGGCTGGTGATGTTGTTCACCGGCGCGGGCATCCGCGAAACCATCCTGTATCCGCTGCTGCGGCCACAGTCTTAAGCAGCGAGGAGGGTCGTGCAGCCTCTCGTCCGGCTCATCGGGCGCAATATCGGCCCATATTGGGGATATGTCGCCTTGGTGGTGCTGTGCCAAACTATCGCCACGGCGATGGCGCTGTACCTGCCGACGCTGAACGCGCGGCTCATCGACGAGGGTGTGGTGCAAGGCGACCTCGACTACATCTGGCGCACCGGCGGCCTAATGCTGATCTTTGGTCTGGTGCAGTCGCTCGCCCAGATCATCGCCGTGTACTTAGGTGCCCGAACGGCCATGTCGCTGGGTCGCCAGATCCGGGCCGCGATGTTCCGCCGAACCCTGGAGTTTTCGACCCAGGAGATAAATCACTTTGGGGCGCCAACGCTGCTGACCCGCAGCACCAACGACGTGCAGCAGGTGCAGCAGTTCGTATATATGAGCCTGGTGTTGGTGGTGGGCGCCCCGATCACCATGGTTGGCGGTGCCGTGATGGC
>PDWJ01006062.1_pt1 | contig 12526 bp, 10 predicted proteins | sample 1430881 | NCBI WGS metagenome assembly PDWJ01 (sample SAMN01162460, study PRJNA174530) | Oral metagenome, whole genome shotgun sequencing project. | biome: Marine environment; feature: Marine mammal; material: Swab sample of the gingival sulcus; isolation source: swab sample of gingival sulcus... | reverse complement strand
TTATTACTGCCAAAAGAACAGGTAAAACAGTGATGGCAGGACCGGCTGAAGCTACTGTATTAGGCAATATAGGAGCACAAATGCTTGTAGACGGTGAATTTGATAATTTGGAGCAATTTAGAAAAAGTGTATATCATTTTTTTGAAATTATAAGATATGATTGATTTCGGATAATTGATTATTAACAGTAGATCAATAAAAATATTAGAGAAGATTACGGAAGAGGAACAGTATTATCTGGATGGACATGAAGATATACAACATGGAATTTACAGCAGTGCTAAATTGTATGATGTTGGAAACAAAACTTACAGTAGAAAAGATTGCAATTATAGTGGGTTATGAAAATGTCAGCTTTTTTTTCAGAAGTTTTAAAAAAAGATATGGAATGACTCCGAAACAGTATTGTAAGCTTAATAAAAAGTGATGCCCTTGGCATATATAAGTTTTTTAAAATAAGGGTACATTAACCTAACATATAAAGATATTGTAAGAATTTCGTTATAGGAGTATGGAGTATGGAGGAAAAATTTTTAGAAATACATTCTGTAAGCAAGACTTTTCCCGGAGTTAAAGCTCTGGATAATGTTAGTTTTGAAATTATTCCCGGAGAAGTACACGCATTGGTGGGGGAGAACGGAGCTGGAAAGTCAACATTGATTAAGATACTATCAGGAGTTTCGCAACCTGATGATGGTGCGAAAATAATAATTGAAGGAAAAACAATAGAATTAAAAGATGCCATGGATGCAATCAGACATGGTATATCGGTTATATATCAGGATTTTAGTCTTTTTGGTAATTTGAGCGTAGCTGAAAATATAGTAATCAATGAAATGATTGAAAAACATAATTTTTTAATCAATTGGAAGAGGATTAATAAAAAGGCAGAGGAAGTACTGAAGTTTTTGGGTGTTGACATAGACTGCAAAGAAAAGGTAGAGAATTTATCTGTAGCTAAGCAGCAAATGGTCGCTATAGCAAGTGCAATAGCACAGGATGCTAAAATGATTATTATGGACGAACCTACCTCAAGCTTATCCAAGGGAGAAGTGGAGAAATTATACGAAATTATAGATTCGTTAAAAGCTAAGAATATTGCAATAATGTTTGTCAGCCATAAGATGGATGAGTTATTCAGAGTGGCGGACAGGTTCACTATACTTAGGGACGGACAGTATATTAAGACCGTTAAAAAGGATGAAATCAATGAAACTGCATTGGTATCTTTGATGGTGGGACGTAAAGTAGAGCTTAAGTCTTATGCCAATACTGAAGAAAAAGGACCTATAGTTCTTTCAATAGAAAAATTATCTAAAAAAGGGAATTATAGAAATATAAGTTTCGATATTCGACAAGGTGAGGTGGTATGTATAACAGGTCTGGTTGGAGCAGGCAGAAGTGAGGTATTGCAGTCTATTTTTGGATTGAATAAGCCTGATAGCGGAGAGATATATATTGATGGGCAAAAAGTGCAGATTGATTCCCCTGCAATTGCGCTTAAGCATAGAATTGCTTATATACCAGAAAGCCGGCAAACACAGGGCTTGGTGTTGCAAAAAACAGTGTCAGATAATATTACGCTACCTGTGTTGAAAAATTTTCAAAACAGACTTGGAATTATTGACACAAGAGCACAGAAACAATCTGTTGATGAATGGGTGAAGAAACTTGATGTCAGACCTGATAATCCTGATATGACTGTTATGCAGCTTTCAGGAGGGAACCAGCAGAAAGTTGTATTGGCAAAATGGATATCCACAAAAGCAAGAATTTTATTAATAGATGAGCCGACTAATGGAGTGGATATTGGTGCAAAATCAGAAATTCATCAAATAATTAGAGGGTTGGCAAGCGATGGAGCGGCTATTATTGTCGTTTCTTCGGAGTTGCCGGAGGTTCTCTCGATTAGTGATAGAATTTTGGTAATGAGAAAAGGAATGATAAGTGGAGAATTTGCAAACAAAGAAATAACGCAAGAGTTAATTATGAGTAAGGCGATTGTATAATGGGAGAGAAGTAATGGAATTTACCAGAATATTGAAAAAAAAAGAGTTTGGAATTTTTGTGATAATAGTTATTTTATTGATTATTATTACAATAGCAAACAATTCTTTTCTCAGGGTGGATAATATTTTGGACACATTGAGGAGTAATGCTGTATTGGGAATTATGGCATTAGGAATGCTTCCTATTTTGATATCAGGTGGAATTGATTTGTCAGTATCTGCTACCATAGCACTTTGTGCGGTTGTATTAGGAAAATTCTTGGTGGCTTTTCCAAATGCACATCCGATAGTTGTTTTTATTGTAACCATAGGAGTTGGCGGTATGGTAGGGTTGATAAACGGATTAATTATCACTAAATTCAAGATTCCGCCCATCGTTGCCACATTGGGGACCATGACTATTATTAACGGAGCTGTATTATTATATACAAATGGAATATGGATAACGGATCTGCCTGTCTGGTGGAAAGAGTTCGGTAGTTTTCAAATAGGGCAATTTAGTTCTTTATCCGGTTCTATGGTGGGTATATCAAGTCAATTACTGTTATTTATAATTGCTGCTATATTGACAGCTGCTATCTTAAAATATTCGCTTATAGGCAGGGGGATCTATGCAGTCGGTGGGAGTGAATCCTCAGCTGTTAGAGTAGGATATGATGTAGATAAGATATTGATATTAATTTATATTTACTCCGGCATGATGGTAGGGATGGCAGCTATTGCACATATTGGAATTGTAGGGCAGGTTGATCCGAACACTTATATAGGATATGAACTTGATGTGATTTCTATTGTAGTGTTGGGTGGTGCAAGCACCATGGGTGGTGTAGGCACTGTTTTTGGAACAGTGTTGGGTCTGGTTTTACTTGCTATTTTGAAAAATGGTTTGGTTTTGGCAAGGATTCCGACTTATTGGCAGAAAGTGGTTATGGGAGTAGTTATTTTGATAGCCATTTCCGTGGATGTTATAAATAGAAAAAAACAACAGGAAAATCTTATACGTGTAGATATTGAAAAAAATGAAGGTGGGCTATGAAACAAAAACTAAGAGACAGATATTCAAGTGAAGTTACCCTATTCTTAATTTTTATATTTGTATTTTTAATAATGAGTGTGCTTTCTCCAAGTAAATTTTTATCAAAGAACAACATACAGACCATGGCATTTCAAATACCGGAATTTGGTTTGATGTCATTGGCGATGATGATTGCCATATTAACAGGAGGAATAAATCTATCCATTACAACAGGTGCTGCATTATCAAGCATTGTATCTGCATTTATATTATCCAGTGAGTTTACCAAAGGTAATGTACTGTTGGGAATTATTTGGGCAGTTATTGTATGTTTAGGAATATCCGTTGCAACAGGTGTATTAAATGGCTGGGTAATAGCTTATGTCGGTGTCGCTCCAATGTTGGTTACTTTGGGTACAAAAACATTATTTGAAGGTCTGGGGTTGAATATGACCAAGGGTGGTTCTATCTCGGGTTTTCCACAAGAATATTCTTTTGTGGGTAATGGAGTTTGGCTTGGCATACCCGTTCCTATGATAATCTTTATTATTATAGTTATATTGACATATTTCCTTTTTGAGAGAAGTAGCTGGGGTACCAAAGTATATATGATGGGATGTAATGAACTTGCAACAAGATTTTCAGGTGTAAATACAAAGAGGATATTATTATTTGTATATATATATTCAGGGCTTATGGCAGGAATTGCATCAATATTTATCTCTTCAAGGTATAATTCTGCCAAGACGGATTACGGTTCATCATATCTGATGCAGGCAGTAACTGCGGTTGTGCTGGGTGGGACAAGCATAACAGGTGGAACCGGAACTGTTGCAGGAACTGTTATAGCGGTGCTGATTATACAGGGAATATCAACCGGATTGAATCTGATTGGGGTTAATCGGTATATTATAAATATCGTAACCGGGGGCATCCTAATATTAGTTTTATCATTGAGATACATTGGTATTCAAGCAGAGAATAGGAAAAAAATCAAATCCAGTTTGAGTAAAAAACATTCTGCTTAGTGTGTGATTCTAGTGCGTAAGCCCACAGGAATAATCCGTCAAAATTCCTATGTTATGATGTGCAGAAATTCGGCAAGGAAATTTCGCCACAGGCGACCGAATTTCGCACTCAAGATTTGCAAGCAAATTCTATTTGAATTTAATTTTTATAGATTTTGGCGGATTATTAATGTAAGACTGAATAGTTACGACAATATTAATTTGCTTGGAATAATAGTTAACACTATATTTTTTATTAAAGGAGGTAAGTTATGAAAAAGAAGTTTTTAAGTGTTTTGGTATCTACGATGGTATTGGTTGCAGCACTTTCAGGATGTACAGGAAGTGGAGGTGAAAACTCATCTGATTCTGCTTCTGCTACAGCAGCTGACGGCGGAACTGAGGCAGAAAAAGGAGAAGCAGGAAAAAGTGGGGCATATAAGGTGGTTGTTATGCCGAAATTGGTAGGAATTCCCTATTTCACCAAGACAGGTGAGGGTGCAATGAAAGCGGGAGATGAGCTTGGAGTAGAGGTTATATACAACGGACCGACCACAGCAGATGCAGCGGAACAGGTTAAGATGTTGGAAGATTATATTAATCAAGGTGTTGATGCTATATGTGTAGCGCCAAATGATCCGGCTGCACTTGATCCGGTACTAAAGAAAGCAAGAGATGCCGGAATACTGGTATTGGACTGGGATACGCCGGCTACACCGGAATTGGTTGATGCATCCATTCATCAGATATCTGATCGGGAATTAGCTGAACATATGCTTGACAAGATGGTTGAAAGCATGGGAACTGATGAAGGAGAGTGGGCTATTTTAACAGGCGGATTATCGGCTAAGAACTTGAATACATGGATTGATTTTGCTAAAGAGTATGCAGAAACAAAGTATCCTAACCTTACATTGGTTCAGGATCCTTATCCGACAGATGAAAAACAGGACCTTGCATTATCTACAACAAAAGATATAATGAAGGCATATCCAAATGTCAAGGGATTATTCTGCGTATCTACACCTACGCCGATTGGTGCAGGACTGGCAATCAGAGAGCTTGGACTTCAAGATAAGGTGGCAGTAGTAGGTACTGCAGTAGAGGATGATTGTCAGGATGTATTGTCTGACGGTTCACTTGATTGCGGTTGCCTGTGGAATTGTCAAGACCTTGGATATTTGACAGTGGCTGTAACAAAGTATATGTTGGATGGAAACAAAGTTGAAAACGGTGTGGAAATACCGGGGTGGAAAGAAAAGCTTACAGTTGAGGGCGATAAAAATGTGATTTTGGGACCACCTGAGGATTATGTTGCAAAATAAGAAATAGCATAGGTTTTTAAAACGAGATTTGCAATCAAATCTTCTAATACAAAGTGGCTCTAATTCATCACCTAAAGTCGGTGGATTAGAGCCGCAGCAGTATTGGAGCGAATTGCTTGAATATACAAGTGAAGTTGTGATTTGTGATGTTATGAGCATGGTGAACGATGATATGGAGGCGATTTTATGAAACATGGTATTTATTATGCGTATTGGGAAAAAGAATGGGAAGCAGATTATGTAAAATATGTAAAAAAAGTTGCCGATTTAGGATTTGATATATTGGAAATAGGGGCGAAACCCCTGCCGGAATATTCAAAAGATGATATAGAGAGGTTAAAAGCTGCAACACAGCAGTATAGCATTCAGTTGACCTGTGGATATGGTCCTGCAAAAGAACAAAATATTGCCGATTTAAAAACTGTAAAAGAAGCTTTCTTGTGGTATAAAAAATTATTTAAGACAATGAAGGCACTGGATAGTCATTATCTTGGCGGAGCTATTTATTTTTATTGGCCGGTATCCTATGCAGAGCCTATTAACAAAGAAAGGGACTGGGAGTTATCTGTTCAAGGAATGAAAAAACTTGCAGCTATGGCACAAAGGTATGATATTATTATAGGAGTTGAAGTGCTGAACAGGTTTGAAGGGTATCTTTTGAATACGGCGGCAGAGGGTGTACAATATGTTAAGGATGTAGGAATGGACAATGTCCGAGTCCATCTTGATACCTTCCATATGAGCATAGAAGAAACGAATATTTGTCAAGCTATTCGAGAAACAGGAAAATACTTAGGGCATTTGCATACAGGAGAGAGGAATCGAATGGTTCCGGGTATGGGAAGTATACCTTGGAGAGAGATAGGAGCTGCACTTCATGAAATTGGCTATGACAAGGCGGTTGTTATGGAACCCTTTGTACAAAGAGGGGGCACGGTTGGCAGTGACATAAAGATATGGCATGATTTAATAGATGATCTTACTGAAGATAAATTGGACAGTGATGCTAAAAGAGCTCTGGAGTTTCAAAAATATATGTTAGATAGGGATTAGTTGTAAATAATCGTAATGGATAGTTGAGGGTATAGATATGGCTTATTATATCGGATTGGATAATGGTGGAACCAAAACAAAAGCTTCACTTTTTGATTCAAGTGGAAAGCAGATTGCTGTTTGCAGTATAGCCACATCAGCTATTACGCCACAGGCGGATTTTGTAGAGTGTGACATGGAAGATATGTGGAGAGCTAATTGCCATGTATTAAAAACACTGCTTAAAGAAACAGGTATATCTTCGAATGATATATCAGGCATAGGAGTGTGTGGACACGGCAAGGGGCTGTATCTTTGGGGAAAAGATAATAAACCTGTAAGAAATGGAATTATATCGACTGATAACAGAGCTTACAGCTATGTTGACAGATGGAAAAAAGACGGTACAGAAGAGCGTGTTTTTGATATATCTTATCAACATATAATGAGTTGTCAGCCTGTAGCATTATTAGCTTGGCTTAAAGATAATGAAGAGGAAAATTATAAAAACATAAAATATGTTTTTGAGTGCAAGGATTATATACGATTTAGGCTTACAGGAGAGGCAAGGGCTGAGATAACAGATTATTCCGGCAGTAATTTCATGAATTTGAACTCCAAAACTTATGATAAAGACTTACTTGAGTTATTTGGCATTTCAGAAGTGTGGGAAGCATTGCCGCCGCTGTGCAATGCCACAGATGTGGCAGGGTACATAACAAGGCAGGCGGCAGAACTGACGGGTTTAAAAGAAGGCACACCGGTTGTAGGTGGTTTTTTTGATATCAATGCTACTGCCATAGCCTCCGGAATCAATGATGAGGATTGTATTTGTATGGTTGCCGGAACATGGTCAATTAATGAATACATCAGGACAACTCCGGTGCTTAACGGTACAATTCAGATGAATTCATTGTTTTGTTTGCCTGGATATTACTTGATAGAGGAGTCCAGTGCTACCGGCGCCGGCAATAATGAGTGGTTCATCAGACAACTCTTACCTGAATTGGTAAATGAAGCCAAGGAAAAGGGCTTGGATATATATGAGGTTGTAGATAAATGGGTTGAAAACATCTCGCCAATGGAGTTTATACCTGTCTTTTTGCCCTTTTTAATGGCTTCAAACGTTCATGCAAACGCCAGGGCTTGTTTTATAGGACTTAATATCAGTCATACAAGAAAGCACATGGCAAGAAGTGTTTTTGAAGGAATTACATTTTCACATAGATATCACTTTGAAAAGCTTATGGCGACAAGAGAAAAGAGACCGAGCGTCATACGTCTGTCAGGGGGAGCGTCTAAAGCGAAGGTATGGGCACAGATGTTTGCAGATGTTATGCAGATTCAAGTTGAAACAGTGGAAGCGACTGAAGTGGGAGCCTTAGGTTGTGCTATGGCGGCAGCCGTAGCTACGGGAGAATATGCTGATTTGGACGAAGCAATAAAAAACATGCTTAATATATCGCAAACAGCTAAACCGAATGTCAAATTACAAGATATTTATAATAAAAAATACGTATTGTATTGTAAAGCTATGAAATGTTTGGATTCTTTATGGGATGATATGCAAAATCTGATGATAATGGGAGAGAATAAGCAATGAAAAGTATTAAAGAACTTATTATTGACAAAAAGACTGCTTTGGGAATCGAATTGGGATCTACAAGAATTAAGGCTGTACTAATTGATGAATGTGGCAAGGTGCTTGCACTTGGTTGTCATGATTGGGAAAATTCCTTTATAGATGGCATGTGGACATATAGCTTAGATGAGATACATAGGGGCATAAAAACTGCTTATACTTCGCTTAGAAAAGATGTTGAAGATAGATATGGCATTACTCCCAAGAGTTTTGGGGCAATAGGCATTAGTGCAATGATGCACGGATATATGGCTTTTGATAAAAATGCTAATTTGCTTACGGCGTTTAAGACATGGAGAAACAGCAATACTCAGGTTGCAGCAGATATTTTAACGGAAAGATTTAACTATAATATTCCTCTGCGCTGGAGTATTGCACATTTATACCAAAATATATTGGAGGATGAGGCTCATTTAAAACAGATTGATTATGTAACTACTCTTAGTGCTTATATCCATAGAATACTGACGGGCGAAAGGCTTATAGGTATAGGAGATGCGGCTGGAATGTTTCCTGTTAATCCGTCCACGATGGATTATGAGCAGGAATTTGTAGACAGCTTTGATAAGCTTATAGAAACACGTGGATATAACTGGAAGCTCAGAGATATACTTCCAAGGGTAATGGTGGCAGGTGAGCAGGCGGGGGTATTGACTGGGGAAGGTGCCGATTTTCTTGATGAAAGCGGAAATCTGGAAGCCGGTGTTATGCTATGCCCACCAGAGGGTGATGCAGGGACGGGTATGGTTGCGACCAATTCTGTGGATAAGAGAGCAGGTAACGTGTCAGTTGGAACAAGTACATTTGCCATGATAGTATTAGAAGAAAAACTAAAAAAATTACATAGGGAAATAGATATTGTTACAACACCGGACGGTTCACCGGTAGCTATGTCGCACGCAAATAATGGAACCTCAGACCTGAATGCTTGGGTAAATATATTTGGAGAATTTGCTCGGTTGATGGGATTAGATCCCTCTAAGGGAGAATTATTTGAAAAATTATACACGCACTCTTTAGATGCTGATCCAGATTGCGGTGGATTGCTTGCGTATGGATATTTATCCGGTGAAGGCATTACTATGCTGAATGAGGGCAGACCTTTATTTGCAAGGTCAGAAAATGCTGATTTCACACTGGCGAATTTCATTAGGTCACATTTATATACATCTTTGGGAGCGGTAAAACTCGGACTGGATATACTTACAAATGAGGAAAATGTAAAAATAGATAGAATTATGGGGCATGGAGGTTTTTTTAAGACGAAAGATGTCGGACAGAGATGCCTGTCAGCAGCTATGAAAGCACCTGTCAGCATTATGGATACAGCAAGTGAGGGTGGTGCATGGGGAATTGCCTTGTTAGCCGCATATATGTTGGAGAAACATAGCAGTGTGGGTAATAAGAAAGGTAAGAATAAAACATTGGGTGAGTATTTACAGGAAAATATTTTTGCAAATATGCATGGGAGTGTGATTAAAGCGTCACAAGATGAAATAGACGGATTTGAAGATTAAAGCGTCACAAGATGAAATAGACGGATTTGAAAGATTTATGGAAAGGTATAAAAAAGGAATAGAAATAGAGAAGAAAGCGGTAGAAATAATGACGTGGTAAGTATAAATATATCATGCACCCATAAAAACGAACATAAAAACTAACAAAAACAGGGTTTATTCTTTGTGTAAAAGTTAGAAAAACCATAAAATGAACATATAATATATATACGAACATATAGTAGCATTGCAAACGAACATTTGCAATGCTATATTTACGTTAAGAAACAGATAGTCTGATTTAAACAGTTATAGTAAATAAGAGGAGGTAGATATGAGTAAAGTCAGTGAATTAACGAGGGAACAGTGGATTCTTAATGCGTTTCCGGAATGGGGAACGTGGCTCAACGAAGAGATAGAGTCCGAAGTGGTTCAGCCGGGCAATATAGCCATGTGGTGGCTTGGATGTACCGGAATGTGGTTTAAAACTCCGGGAGGAGCGAATATTACCATAGATCTTTGGTGCGGAAACGGAAAGAGAACACATGGCAACGGGCAGATGGCAGTGGGGCATCAGATGGCAAACATGGTGGGAGCAAGGAAGATGCAGCCAAATCTGAGGGCTATTCCATTTGTCATAGATCCATTTGCCATAAAGGGACTTGATGCCGTTCTTGCAACGCATTATCATCAGGACCATATGAGTGTAGAGCTTGCAGCTCATGTGATTCAGAGCGGCATGACTACAACTGATGAACATGGCAAGGAAATTCCAGTTCCATTTATAGGACCGCAGAAATCTGTGGATATATGGATTAAGTGGGGGGTTCCGGCGGAGAGATGTATAGTTGTAAAACCGGGTGACAGCATAAAGATAAAGGATATGGAGATTATAGCATTGGATTCATTTGACAGAACCTGCTTGGTAACCACGGATTCCACAGGTGAGGACAGGGAGGAGCTTACAGGCAAATGCCCTGATAATATGGATGAAAAGGCAGTTAATTATTTGCTTAAAACTTCAGGAGGGAATATATATCACAGCGGGGATTCACATTATTCCATATATTATGCAAAGCATGGCAAAGATTATGACATAGATGTAGCATTTGGTGCGTATGGAGAGAATCCTATAGGAATGCAGGATAAGATGACTTCAGTCGATATACTTCGTATGGCTGAGGCACTCAGATGCAAGGTGGTTATTCCTATACATCATGATGTATGGACGAACTTCCAAGCGGACACAGATGAGATACTTGTTCTATACGATATGAAGAAGTATAAGCTTGATTATAAATTTCACCCATTTATATGGGCTGTGGGTGGGAAATATATATATCCTGCGGATAAGGATAGGAGAGAATACCATTATAGGAGGGGATTTGAGGATTGTTTCGAGCATCCTCAGAATATTCCGTTCAGATCTCTACTATAATATTCAAACGGTATTTGCAGGAAAATCTCAAGTGTGAAATAACAAAAGAGGAGGTGAACAATATGGGGCTTTTAAAGGAAATAGTTGAGCAAAATCATGCAAAATTTGCAAGAAATGCAAAGGATTGGCAAGATTCAATACGCATGAGCTGTGAAGTGCTTGAGGCTGACGGGACGGTGGAAGATAACTATAAAGAGGATATAATAGAATGTATTAAAAAATACGGTCCTTACATAGTTATTACACCCGGAATTGCTCTGCCGCACAGTCAAGAAAATGCAGTAGGAGTACATAAGACTGCCATAGCTTTTATGAAGCTTGAGGAAGCGGTGTATTTTGATGAGGGAAATAATCAGCTTGATGCAAATGTATTTTTTACGCTTGCATCCTGTGATTCGGAGAAACATCTTGAAAATATGTCAAAACTTTCGGAGCTTCTGATGGACGAAGGTATTCAGGAAAGACTGAAACGTGCGACTTCCATAGAGGACTTGCTTGAGATAGACGGGGATGCTTAGTGAAATAGCAAAGCATTTATCAGTATCAGTAAAACTACCACTTCTATAAGTGGTGAGTTATAGAAACAATTATATCAGTGGTAGTGCAATCTTCCACTGATAAGATGTGATGTGCAGAAATTCGGTAAGGAACTTTCACCACAGGCGACCGAACTTTGCACTCGAGATTTACAGACAAATCTCGTTTGAAAATTTTTAGGAAAATAAAATGAGGTAAGAGTATGAATATGTTATTAAGTGTGTGGGAATATTTTGCAACAAATATATTAAGACAACCTGCATATATGATTGGTCTTATAGTGATGATAGGTTATATTTTACTGGGCAAAAAATGGTATGAGGTTCTTGCCGGAGTTATTAAGGCTATAGTAGGCTATCTGATACTTGGAGTGGGTTCAGGCGGTTTGGTTAAGAATTTTAGACCTGTTCTCGTGGGGCTCAAGGATAAGTTCAATATGGATGCAATGGTTATAGATCCTTACTTCGGTCAGAATGCAGTTACCGCTGGAGTCGAGGAAGTGTTCGGCAAGAAGTTTGGCGATGTAATGCTGCTCCTTCTTATAGCCTTTCTTGTAAACATACTCCTAGTAAGATTTAATAAGATTACCAAGTTGCGTGCATTATTTACCACCGGTCATGTTCAGGTGCAGCAATCAGCGACAGCATTTTGGCTTATACTGTTTGCACTTCCTGCCATCAGAGAGAATAATATGACTATTCTTATAGTTATGGCTCTGGTGCTTGGTGCATACTGGGCAGTAGGTTCCAACCTAACCGTAGAGCCATGTCAGGAATTAACAGATGGTGCAGGATTTTGTCTGGCTCACCAGCAGAGTTTCGGTATTGCTCTTAATTACTGGCTTGCAGGTAAGTTATTCGGCAATAAAAAGGGTAAGAAAACTAAGAAGATAGAAGATATAGAACTGCCTGGATTTATGTCCATATTTAATGAGAATATGGTATGTACTTCCATACTTATGGTGATATTCTTCGGTGCAATTCTTTATTTATTGGGGTTTGATTATTTGACAACTTATAATGAAA
>PDWJ01004364.1_pt1 | contig 12532 bp, 13 predicted proteins | sample 1430881 | NCBI WGS metagenome assembly PDWJ01 (sample SAMN01162460, study PRJNA174530) | Oral metagenome, whole genome shotgun sequencing project. | biome: Marine environment; feature: Marine mammal; material: Swab sample of the gingival sulcus; isolation source: swab sample of gingival sulcus... | reverse complement strand
GGCAAGGGAACGGTTCAGGAGATTCGTCCCCTGGCCATACGGTCTTTTTTAAGCGATGATTTTTCCGATCTGGGGAAATTAAAAGTCACCAATGCCAAATTTTACCGGGTGTCCGGAAAAAGTACCCAGCACAAGGGCGTGGAACCTGATATTTTTCTGCCCCGGATATATCCGGGAAAAACCACCGGAGAAAGCAGCCTTGACTGGGCATTGCCCTGGGATACCATCGATAGAACAAGGTTTCGGGATTATCCATCCCTTGACTGGATTGTCAGGGATTTGACCCATAAATACGAAAAACGCTCGGCTTTGGATCCGGGAATGATCTATTTGAAAGACCGAATTCATTTTACCGAGGATATTACCTTGCAGACCAGCCTTTCCCTGAATCTGAAAAAACGCCTGAACCGCCATCAGGAACAGGAACACCGGGAACTTGACATGGAAAATACATTCAGGAAGGCCGTGGGGCTTTCTCCTGTAACATCCCTGCATACCTCCCATGACTCAAATGGCTCAGAGAAAAAAGAAAATGGCAAAAATGATGAGGCAGAAACAGATCATTCAGATTTGTTTGACTACAAAGAAATTTTGCTCAGACAGGCCGAATATATCATGGCAGATTTCATTGTCCTTTCCCGAAAACATGGGCTGACGTGGAAATGAAAACCAGAGGTGTTTTCCTTGTAACTGTTTCAATTCTTGTCATTCTTTTTATATCCATTGTTGTTCTTTTTCCTTTCTGGCTGAACACGGAGCCTGTAAAAAAAGGTATTTTCTCCCTGGTGGAAGAGAATACGGGGATCTTGATTCCGGCAAAGGATTGTTCCCTGGATTTTTTCATGGATCAGGGGCATCCCAGCCTTGGAATTGTATTCCACAATCTTGATATTACTTCCCTGCCAGGGACAAGGATTTCCATTGGCAGGGGCCATATTTCCTGGTCGCTGACCCACTTTTTCAGAAAAGAATATCTGTGCCGGGGCATTGAAGTGGATGATGTCCGGGTGGATGCGGTTCCGGGAAAAAAGAAAGATGCTTCAGGGGACGTGCTTTTGGATGTTGATGATTCCTTTTTTTCTGCCCTTTTGGGGAACCAGAAGGCCAATCTTGTATTTCGCCGCGTTTCTTCACCATTTTTTTCTTCTGCACAGGGAAAGTGTTCCCTTGATACCCAATTAAACACTTTTTCCTGCAAGGCCAAAATAAAAGATATTGCCCTGGGAAAAAAAGCCCTTTCCAGATTTTATCCAGAAGTGGGCATGTTCCAATCTCCATTACTGCCTGTCCAGAAAGTCAGGGCAAAAGCCTGCGATGTTGACATTCAAGGTGAATTTTCCGGGAAAACCATGTCCCTGGCTGCTGTTTTTAAGAAGGTTGCCATGGAATCTTCCCGTTTGCCCAAACCTGTCAAAGCCTTGTCAGATATGGTGGTGAAAACTTCCTGGCAGGAGGACAAATTTGATTTCAAGGCAGTTCCTGTGAAATGGGATTTTCCCAAGGGAGTTACCGGATATTCCTGTACCTGGGATAAAAACAGGCAACCTGCATGGCAGATGGTATTTTCAGGCGAAAAAATCCATGTGGAGCAGGCGGCAAAGGTTTGTCTTTGCCTTGCTCAGGGTAATGAGGTGGTGGAAAATCTTTTTGATATTGTTCGCGGAGGCAGGGCAGATGGGGTGACCGTTTCCTTTTTTTCCAATACCATTGGCGATATGTTTGATTCCGAAAACATGAGGATTGCCGGCACCCTTGAAAATGGACGGGTTTACATTCCCGAAACCCCCTATGAACTGGAAAGATTCAACGGAAATGCTGTTATGGAAAAGGGGGTATTGCATATTTTTTCCAAAAGAGGGTTTTTGGGCAATACTTGCCTGAAAGATGGGGATTTGCACATTGAGATGCTCCATCCAACGGATGTCCCCTTCCAGGGCAAATTTGAACTTGATGCTGATATGGCCCAGCTCCCGGTAATCCTTTCCACCCTTTTGCCGGATACGGCCTTTGCAGAGGAAATGGATAAGATTCGTTCTGCATCCGGGCGTTGCCAGGGGAAGCTGTTCCTTGATTACCAGCCCGATGCCCATTGGGAAGATCCCATGAGGGTTCGGGTGGATGTGGACAATATGGCCGGAACCATAGACTATGAACGACTTGGACAGCCATTGAGCATTGATGAAGGCAAACTTTTTTATTCCCATGGAAAAGTCTGTCTGGAAAATTTGTCTGCTGCCATGGGAAAACATGAGATTCGTCAATTTTCCGGACAGGTGGCATTGGAAAAAGATTATGGCATGACAATCTCTTCTGGCAGGGCAACTCTTGATGGGCGTGATTTGATTTCTCTGTTGGAGGATACTTCCATTTTGCCTGCCAATGCAGTTTCCATAACTGGCGGTTCCCTGGATATTTCCCATATTTCTGTGAATGGTCCTTTTTTTGAACCTGCCCAATGGAAATATCAAATTATCGGCAAGGCAAAGGCCATGCAATGGGAAGACACGGAAAAATCTTTGACAGGGGAATTTATCTTAAAGGAAAATCATCTGGACTGGAATGATGACAGGGGATTCAGGGCAAGGACAGGACTCAAGAAAACACCACAGGGCATGAATGTTGCCATTGACTCCTTTGATCTTTATAATTTTACGACAACCGGGAATCTGGTGTTCTCCTTTGGTTCACAATCCAGCAAGAAAAATCAGGGGGTTTATGTGGATGGAAACGTACACATTGAATCCATGGATCAGGCAGAGACCTCATCTCTTTTTGCCTTTTTGCTCAAAGACCAGAGCGTGGTAAAAGGTGAGTATGCCCTGACCTGTGATCTTAAAGGAAATGGATATTTGAAGAACATCACCCGCAGACTCAATGGGACCTTGTCCTTTTCTTCTGCCAATGGAACCATTTACAGGGCAACCTTTCTTTCAAGGATTTTGTCCATTATCAATGTGTTCCACATTGAAGAATTTATAACACAGGGATTTTCCTATAATTCCATGGAAATTTCCGCTGACATCAGGGATGGCAAAATTTTTTTGACCCATGCCGTGATTGATGCAAAAAATATGGTTATGGTGTTTACAGGATGGGTGGATCCTGTTGCAGATACATTGGAACTTGGTTGTCTTGTGGCTCCCCTGAAAACCGTGGACACCGTGATTCAATATATTCCCCTGGCAAACACCATCATCGGAAAAAAATTACTCAGCATTCCCGTACGCATCCGGGGAAATTTGAAAGATCCTGAAATTACAGTATTACACCCTGCTGATTTGGGTACGGGAGTTTTCAGAATATTTGAACATCTGATTACCATTCCTGCAAGATTATTTCCCCTGTCTTCACAGGAACCAGTTTCTGGAACTTTACCATGAGCCTTTTTGAATCCCATGAGCCTGAATTTGAGAAAGCCCTTGGTCTTGCCATGGGAACTCTTGCCCGTCAGCCACGTTCAGAAGATTATATCCGAAAGTATTTGCAGAAAAAAAAATATGAAGCGTCTTTAATTCATCGGATCATTGAATATTTGCAGGAAAGAAATTATATCAATGACAGGGAATATGCCCAATGGTTCATCCGCAGTCGCGTACGGAATAACCCAAAATCCTGCCGGGTCCTTTCCCATGAGTTGAAGCAGAAGGGAGTGGCACAGGCGATTTTTGAGCCATTACTGGAAGAATTGGATGACCAGGCACTTGCATTTGCAGCGGTTGAACGGAAAATGGAGGCATGGCAAAAGCAGTATGACAGGGAAAAATGGAAAAAGAAATTGTTCTCCTATCTTTCTTACAGGGGGTTTGGATTCATGGAAATTCGGCAGGTATGGGATGAGATGGGAGTGGACGAATAGTTAGCATGGCAGTATTTGAATATACAGCCCTGGACACCAGGGGCAAAAAAAAATCAGGAATCATTGATGCGGAAAGCCTTTTGACTGCAAAGACCAAATTGCGGGAACAGGGGCTGTATCCTTCCAAGATTGAAAAGCTGAAAACCATGGATGGAAAGGCATCTGCTTCCGGTGCTGGATTTCAGAATATCGTGCCCCGGCTTTCTTTTGCCCGGGTTCCTGCAGGAGAATTGGTGCTGGTGACCCGCCAGTTGGCGACCCTGTTGTCGGCAGGATTCCCATTGGTGCATGCCATATCCACCATCATTGTCCAGGTAAAATCTCAAGCTCTTATCCGGGTATTGTCCCGTGTCAAGGACAGCGTACAGGAGGGAAGCAGCTTTTCTGCTGCCCTGGGACAGCATCCCGGCGTGTTTTCTTCCCTGTATGTGAACATGGTTCATGCAGGAGAATCTTCGGGCACCCTTGATATTGTTCTGGAACGCCTCGCAGATGTTGCCGAGCACAGCCGGGAAACCAAAAAGAAAATCCAGTCTGCCATGGCATATCCCTTGTTCATGGCATTGGTTGGGCTTGGTGTGCTGTTGATTTTGCTTGCCTATGTGGTACCCGGCATTGTGGATATTTTTACGGACATGGAGCAGACACTTCCTGCACCAACTCTGATTCTTATCGGAATCAGTAATTTTTTCAGAATCTGGTGGTGGTTTGTGGTGTCCTTGCCTGTCCTTGCCTGTGCTGGATTTTTTTTCCTGCACAGACATCCAACTTCCGGCATGATTCTGGACAAAGCCTTCATTCGTCTGCCCCTTGCAGGCTCCCTGATCCAGAAAAATATTGCCGCACGATTTGCCAGAACCCTTGGATCGCTCATGGAAAATGGTGTGCCTTTGCTCACGGGCCTTGGCATTACCAAAACCATTGTGGGCAACCGTGCCGTGGTAGATGTGATTGCACAGGCAGCAGACCGGGTGGAGCAGGGTGGACAGGTGAGTGATGCCCTTGAAAACAGCAGATACTTTCCCTACATGGGTGTTCAGATGGTGAAGATTGGTGAAACGAGTGGAAAAATGGAAAAGATGCTGGAAAAAATGGCGGACATTTACGAAAAAGAAGTCGAGCTTGCTGTCACTACGGCCACATCCTTGATTGAACCCGTGATTATTTTGTGCATGGGTCTTGTGGTTGGAGCCATTATCATGGCCATTTGTCTGCCCATTTTTGACATGAACCAGCTCATTGGGTAAAGAGAAGACAGCCTTTTTTATTCAATTTATCCTCAGCTGTCTTCTCTCTTTTTACTTTCTTGTTACCAATGTCCTTCTGCGTTGGCATCCTCCGCATAGATGATATTTCCTGCGCGGAACTGCTCAATGACATCGTTGATAGTTCCTTTACCATCGTTGGCGACCCTGATGCCACCGGCGTTCAATGCAGTAAAGGCATTGGGGCCGCAATAGCCCGTAATCAGAGCCTCTGCACCTTTCTGGCTGATGGCGGCCGCCGCCTGGATGCCGGCACCCTTGAAGGCATTTTTGTTTTCATTGTTGTCAATGACCTCAAATTCTTTTGTGTCGGTGTCAACAACGATAATATATGCAGCCCTGCCAAATCTTGGATCCACTTCACTTTCCAGGGTTTTTCCCGTGGATGTTACAGCAATTTTCATGGTTTTCCCTTTTTGTCTAATGGTGGTGGTGATCTCCGCCGCCACCGCAAACCTGATCTTCGGTGATCATGGGCAATTTATCCTGGAGCAAATCCATTACAACCGGTTCAATTTCCGGTCTTTGTGCCTCAAAATACACATCGATTCCCACCTGACGAAATCCCATCAAAGGTCTCATTCCCATTCCGCCCACGATCAGGGCTGTTACTCCATTATTGGCCAGGAGGTTCACCGGAACCATGCAGCCTCCGTGGACGTGCTCGCCGTTGGGAATGGTGGATACATTGGTAATTTCTCCGTTGGCCACATCCACAATGGTAAATACCTCACAATGACCAAAATGTCCTGATCTGGTTGCGGATAATCCGCCTTCGCCATTGGAAGGAATGGCAATTCTTCCGTTTTTCATGTTTGTACCTCTCTTTTTCTAGGTAGTTATAAAATATCAATACGTTAAATAGTTCAAAATTCATCGCCTGATTTTATAACCATTTGATTTACATCTCATTTATCCAATTCCCTGATCACCAGGAAGATGCCAGATGCAAGGCAGCAAGGAGCAGGCCCTGAGGCGTATCAGACATACGCCGCAAGGGAATGCTGCCGCAGCTAACGCCGCAGGTGGCATTTTGATGGTGAATCAGGGTAGTTATTGTTCGTTCTCTGGACATCAGACTGCTCCAGAGGCAAGTTTTTCAGCAGACATGGCCTCACTTTCCATAACCCGTTTCCAGATCTGGGCAATGCTTTTGGCTGTTGGCGATTCCGGGAATGCTTCCATGACACTTTTGCCCTGAACCATTGCCAGGGTAAAGGAGGGATCAAAGGGGATTTTTCCCGCAACTTCCATATCATGTTCCTGGGCAATGGTTTCAATGGCAATGGTTTTGTCCGGGTTCAGATCGTATTTGTTAATACAGACCATGGCCGGAATCTTGAAATGGGCGGCAAGTTTTCCCAGACGCTCCATGTCATGAAGCCCTGATACCGTGGGTTCTGTCACAATGAGAATGGCATTGGCCTGGCCGATGCTGGCAATGACAGGACATCCGATTCCCGGAGGCCCGTCCGTGAGAATGGTGGTAAGCCCTTGGGCTCTGGCAAGTTTCCGGGTTTCCTCCCGAACCAGTGCCACAAGGCGTCCTGAGTTTTCCTCGGCAATGCCCAGCCGCGCATGTACCATGGGGCCGAATCTTGTATCGGAGATAAACCATTGTCCGCAGGTTTTTTCTGGAAACTCAATGGCCTGTTCCGGGCAAAAATCCACACACACACCGCATCCTTCACACGCAATGCCATCCACAAGGAATCTGCCCTGATCTTCCCGGATGGCATCGAACCGGCACATATTCCGGCATACACCGCATTCTGAACAGCGACGGGGATCAATCACGGCTTGGTTGCCAGCCGTAAAATCCGTTGTTTTCAGAATATCAGGGGCCATGAGCAGATGCAGATCTGCTGCATCCACATCGGCATCGCACAGGACAGCATTTTCAGCCATGCTGGCAAGGGAGGCTGTCATACTGGTTTTCCCGGTACCGCCTTTTCCGCTGAGAATCACAAGTTCTTTCACAATGCCTCCTTTTTTTGCCCTGCAAGGGTTTTGATTTTTTCATACAGAGCCAGAAATTTTTCCCTGTATCCGGGCAAATGGGCTGTAACCAGCTCCCCCCTGGAGTACATCCGGGCAATCTGTTTATCAAAGGGAATCTCCATGAGAATGGGAATGTTTTCCTTTCGGGCATATTCTGTTACCTGATCATCCCCAAGACCTGCACGGTTAATGACGATTCCAAAGGGAATGTTAAGGATGCGCACGGCTTCCACGGCAAGGATGAGATCGTGTAATCCAAAGGGGGTCGGCTCGGTAACCAGGACAACGAAATCCACGTCCTTCATGGCCGTGATCACGGGACAGGATGTTCCCGGCGGTGCATCAATGATGGTAATTCGTTCGGGATTGGCATGGGATCGCACCTGCTTGATAATGGGCGGCGCCATGACCTGTCCAATATCCATGAGACCGTGCAGAAATTCCATGGCGTTTTCCCGGATATTGTCGGGAGCGCTTCCGTTGAGGACATCGCGCGTTACCACTCCTTTTTCCACGATACCCAGGACCCGCTCTTTTTCCGTAATGGCCTGTGCAGGACAGACCGCCATGCAGCCTCCGCAGGAATGGCAAAGCTCAGGAAAGGTAATCACGGATTTCCCCACCAGGGCAATGGCTGAAAATCTGCATATTTCCATGCATTTTCCGCAATGGATGCATTTGTCTGCATCCACCTGGGGAATGGGTTCTACTACCTTTTCTGTTTCATGGAAGGCAGGACGCAAGAACAGATGGGCATTGGGTTCTTCCACATCGCAGTCCATGATCTGAACATTGTGGCAGATGGCAGCGCACAGATTGGTGCTGACAAATGTTTTTCCGGTACCGCCTTTTCCGCTGGCAATACTGATGATCATATTTTCCCCTTGATGTATCCAAAGATACCTGATTTGTGAGAATTTGTAACTGAAAGCTAAATACAAAAATCAGTTTGTCTATGGATAATGAAAAAAATTTTCGAATAAAATTCAACAAGTTTTTTTGAGCATATGACCATTATCTATCTTGACAACCATCTTGTCAAGGAATATATTATGATCAAACGATCAAAACAGGAGGCTCCATGCCAAGACCCAAACTCCCCAGATGTATTTCATCCAAACCCAGAATCAGGGGATTCAAACCCCGTGGAATGGAGAGTACCGGAGAGGTAATCCTTTCCCTGGAAGAATTTGAAGTGTTTCGACTGATTGATTACCAGGGGCTGGATCAGTCTGGAGTGGCAGAAATCATGGGGGTGTCCCGGCAAACCGTTGGAAGAATTTTGAAGCAATCCCGGTTTAAGGTCGCCCAATCCCTTGTCATGGGAAGGCATTTGACCGTTCAGGGCGGCTGTTACGAAGTCAGGAAAAACCGCATGCAAAATGGCACAGGATGTCGGCGGTGCTGCGCCCGGCAGGAAAATATTTTAGAAATGCTAGGCAATAATAAGGAGGAGGAAGCAATATGTCAGGATTGAATCAAAGGGGACCTGAAAATATGGACCCAATGACAGGAAGAAAAATGGGAAGTTGTGCACGACCCAAGTCAGAAACAGGTGATTCTAGGCCCATGAACAGGGGCCTTGGATTGAGAAGATGCCCAGGAGCTTGTGGTTACGGTCGAGGCAGGGGATATGGAAAAAATTTCAGGAGAATCTCTGGTGTCAGAGAAATGCCCGCATCTCTGGAGAAATCCAGGAATTTGTCAGACAGATAGCGCAAGAGTTCACCGGCACCGCCCTGTGGACGACATCCGGTGAAATGACTTGTTAAACCTAATCCTCAAATTGCACTTTTTCTTTAGCCGTGTTTCTTATTACCACAGTTCCTGCCAGTTTATCATGCAAACCTTGTTTCCGCTTATCTATACCAACCCATATTATGCCCAGAAACAGGGGAATTATTGAAATGAAGTATGCAAAATAACGGCCTATTAATTGACCATTAGAAGCTTTTTCTCCTGTTTTTGCATCTACAATGCTCAATTTGAAAACCATCTTTCCTGGCGTAGCTGATTTGTATATCCAAAATAGAATGGTCGCAATAGCTGGTAATATGTAGTTAAATACAACATCCCAGAATCCATTAAAAAACGATTCACTCATCCAGTAATCTGAACCATAAATCAGGGTCAGAACTGGTATAAATATTATTTCTATCAAGATCGTATCTATTAATGCAGCTCCTGTTCGTATCCAAAATCCTGCATATTCTAAACCTTCCATTATTTTTCCTCCTTAAAGGTTTAACATATATATTATCGTATATATTATCAATGGATTGCAACATAATCAGTACATAGTCATATAAAAGTCTTGACTCGGAATCAAAATTATCTATTATACCTGTTATATGGGTAACAAAAAGGCAGTTGTGTTTGAATCTATGCAACTGCCTGTATTTTTTAATACTTTATTAATAAGAGATGTTATGACAACTACTGATTTTTCATCTGCTTCTTCTGTTGCTGCTGATCCTTCGCTGAAACACTATTATTGCCCTTTTTGCAATAAATCCTTGTTCCGGGGCAAGGTCAACAGATTGAGCATGGTATGCCATAATTGCAATAAACTGGTTGTCATGGATCCAAATGCACCAGTAAAAAATCAGGAAGCCCCCCAGGACGACCTCCGTTAATAGCATGGTGGCTTCCTGCCCCGGTAATCTCTGTTCTTTCTCCAAACATTGTTCTTTACATAAGGGGACTTCTTTTCGTTGATGATGTCCGTTTACGGGGAATCTCCCATTGTTTCATTCGGTTCCAAACAGCAGTACGGCTGATGCCCAGCCGTGTGGCTTCTGCTGTCTTGTTCCGGTTACAGGCATGGAGTGACGTGGTACAGTAATTATGGACACTTTTCTAAGAGTTGATTGCTGGTATTCTCAGGAGGGAGGTATGAGAACCAAAATATAATCAGTCGTTGTAAACGAGAGTAAACAGCCAGTGATCCCGATGCGGAAATATACTGGCAGTCACGACAAAAATCAGGAACTGAAAAAATGAAATGTCAGATACAAATTAAGTTGACATTTTTTTTCTGACAACTATAATAGCTATTCTTTTGAAAGTATAACATACTAAAATTATTTATCGTTTTTTCACATATTCATAGATATGATCTTGCTTTTGATTTTTTTATGCTGGTACCCTTATTTTTTATAATGGTACCCTGTATTTAAGAACAAAAATTACTAATGATTCGTACTGCTTTTTTCAGAGACAACAATTAAATGAATATTTTTCATCAATTCCAATATGACTTACGTATGGAATTTACAGCATACAACCGTACACGTTTCCGACAGGATCTGCTGGCAGGGATCACGGTTGCTGCCGTAGCACTGCCCCTGGCGCTGGCCTTTGGTCTCAGTTCCGGTGCTACTGCTGTTTCAGGACTTGTCACAGCGATAATTAGTGGTCTTGTTATTGGTGCTTTTTCAGGAGCCTCTTTTCAGATTTCCGGTCCAACAGGGGCCATGTCCGCCATCCTGATTACCCTGGCAGCTCAATACGGTATGCAGGGCATCCTGATTGCCTGTTTTCTGGCCGGTGTACTGCTTTTTATTGCCGGACTGTTCAAACTGGGTCGTATGATTCATTTCATTCCTTCTTCTGTTATTACTGGTTTTACCTCCGGCATCGCCGTTGTCATCGCCCTGGGGCAAATTGACAACTTTTTCCGTGTGACTTCACATGGAGAACTGGCCATTGAAAAACTGGCCTCCTACTTTACGCGTGGTTTTTCACCTCATCTGCCGTCGGCCTGTATCGGCGGTCTGGTTGTCTTTATTATGCTGTTTTGGCCGAAAAAATGGGATGAAAAACTCCCTTCCTCTCTGGCTTCCCTGATCCTTGTTGTCATACTCAATGAAATTCTGCATTGGGATCTGGTTCTGGTTGCGGCCATTCCCCAAAGCCTTATGCTGGAAGACCGTTTGCATTTTTCAATTTTTACCCAGATTCCCTTGCGGGACATGGTCATGCCAGCCATTTCCATTGCTGCCCTGGCCATGATTGAAAGTCTGCTCTGCGGAGCTGCGGCAGGCAAGATGAAACATGAAAAACTGAATGCTGACAGAGAACTTCTGGCCCAGGGACTTGGCAACATGCTGCTGCCTTTTTTGGGCGGAATACCGGCTACAGCTGCCATTGCCCGTACCAGTGTGGGGATCAAAGCCGGCGGCCAAACCCGTCTGACTGGTATGATTCACGCCCTGGTGCTTATGCTGTCCATGTTTGTCCTGGCTCCGCTGATGTCCAAAATTCCCCTTGCTGCTCTGGCTGGTGTGCTGATGGTTACCGCCTGGCGCATGAATGACTGGCAAAATATCAGATTTATTATCCAGCACCGTTATAAATCCGGTATGGCCAAACTGGGAATCACACTCATAGCCACGGTAATGCTTGACCTGACCCAGGCCATTATTATTGGTGTGCTGTTCTCTTCTTTTCTGCTTGTGGCCCGACTACGCGAAATTGAAATTAATATTAGTGAAATAGACAGCAAGCGTCTGAAAAAAATCGGCATTGAGTTGCCTTTGACTTCCCGACAGGTCAAAGTGGCCTACCTGACCGGCCCCATCTTTTTCACGGTGGTAGAAAAACTGCTCCGCCAGCTTTCAGATCTGCAAAACACCAGCGTACTGATTCTGTCCATGCGTGGAGTCCCGGACATTGATCTTTCCGGCGTTCAGGCATTTAGTGACCTGCACTCCATTTTACGTGAACATGAAGTAGAACTGATTCTCAGTAGTGTGCAGCCAAAGGTACTCAAGGCCCTTAAACGGGGCGACATCCTGGATCGCATCGGCGAAAAAAATATTTTTTCATCAGCCGAACACGCCATTATCTCGGCATACAGTACCAGTCCTGACGAGGTTTCCTGTAAAATCTGATCAGCTCCATGAAAAGCAAACGGAAAAATCGCGCGTACTCCTTCTTGGACAAGGATTTTATATTCTTGGCATATCTGGTTGCAATGCTCCGCATTGTTTAGTGTGCTTTTAATAATTCTTTTAAGGCTGTCTGTCTTTGTGCAATGTCCTGGTTGTGGACGGCCATGGCAAGGGCTCTTCTGGTTCCCACAAACACCGCAAGTCGTTTGGCACGGGTAAGGCCCGTGTAAATAAGGTTGCGGAAGAGCATTTTGAAATGCTGGGTAAACACCGGAATAATTACGGCCTCAAATTCGCTTCCCTGGGATTTATGGATGGTAATGGCATAGGCAAGGTCAAGTTCCATGATGTCTGAACTCTGATATACGACTTGGCGATTGTCCGGGAAAAACTGCACCGTGCAGGTAAGTTCCGTGGCGTTGATATGGACGATTTGCCCAATGTCGCCGTTAAATACCCCCAGATCGTAGTTATTTTTCCGATGGATCACCCGGTCGCCCACCCGGAAAAGCCTT
>PDWJ01004363.1_pt1 | contig 12535 bp, 10 predicted proteins | sample 1430881 | NCBI WGS metagenome assembly PDWJ01 (sample SAMN01162460, study PRJNA174530) | Oral metagenome, whole genome shotgun sequencing project. | biome: Marine environment; feature: Marine mammal; material: Swab sample of the gingival sulcus; isolation source: swab sample of gingival sulcus... | reverse complement strand
GATTTGCCAACCCCTTCAATCTGGCTGATAGCTGGCTCTGCGATCGTATTCGATTTCAATATCTGGTCATGCTTCAGGGGGGAAATGCTTATCAGTACGATAGCAGTGTTGCTCCTCAGCAGACCCGGCACGTTGCCGCTGCTCATCATCGGCAATGGAATCAACTCGTGGATGTTCGGCATTGTATGGCCGTCCCCCTGGACCGTTGCTGGCTCGATGTCAGGGCCGTATGCCTTTCGTCTTTCTCTTGGTTTTCTCGATACTTACGGAGTCATCTCGATCCTGACTGCGTTAAGTGCTGCCGGAATCCTGATTTTCTCGCCATTCGCCAGCCGGCCCGAAGCCCCATGAAAGAGCCGTCATTTCTCCAGGAATTTCAGATGAGCCAGTTATTCTGAAGCTTTTTTCTTGACGTATGACAGCAAAAGACGATAAAAATGCCCGGAGAGAGGGTGCATGTTATCGATCGTAGCATCCCCTCCTTATCCCATCAATCGGACTACACGACTGAAAGGAGACTTTTCTTATGTTAGAACATGTCAAACTCTGGGGGGTAAAAGATCCCAACATTTCCGGTCAGCTTGTTCTGGCCCACAAACTTGGGTATTTCGAAGATGAAGGGCTCAAAGTTACCTACCGTCTTCTCCAGTCTGGCACAATGATGCCTCGAGAAATCCTTCGTTCCAAGATCAAACCTCTGGCCTGGACCCAAACGGCGATAACAACCCTTATCCTGAGAGAACAACAGCTCGATGTGAAGATTGTCGCCCCTCTGGCCGATATTTCCAGCACACAGCAGGTCGTCATCCACCCGGAGAGCTCGATCGCCTCACCACTCGATTTGGCCGGGAAAAAAATCGGGATGGCAGAAGGGGCAGCGATTTATGTTGCTTTACAAAATATGGCCAAAGATTACGGGATCGAGCTTGCAGCCATCGAATTTATCAATTTGCTTCCTCAACAGCAAATCGAGGCATTTCAACGTCATGAAATTGATGCGGTTGCCAGTTGGGAACCTTGGACAACCCGTGCAATCGAAACCGGCGGAATCTTATTTTTTTCAGGGGCAGCTTCCAATATTCCCCACCATGAAGGCCCGGTGAATTGGCTGATCGATCAGAGTATGCTCATGACAACTGCCGAACATCTCGAAGAATCTCAGGAGCACCTGTGCGCCGTCATTCGAGCGATGATGAAAGCCACTCAATTTATTCAGGACGATGTCAAGGAGGCCGCCAGATTGTTAACCGGTCCGCTGTCGATCGGCTATTTCGAGTCCAGGCATATGCTGGAGCAGAACCGGTATCTCATGACTATGGATTCGATGTTTCGGCTCGGTATTTATTCCATTCGAGAACTGTTGCATCAGTTGAACGTGATCTCCAGCTTGCCGGTCGAACACGATTTGTACACTCCGGAATTACTCAACCGGATCGATCCGGCCTTGGTAAACTTGGGAGTTGAAAGCCAGGAAGAGGTTGAAGTTGAACAGAGCGAACATGTCTATAGTCGAAAAGGTGCCACGATTTCCAGAACGAGGCCTCGACCATTGTCTTTCCTGCTGGTCGATGATTCGAGTGTCATCCGAACAATCTTTCGAGAAGTCATCGACCTGTTACATGGGGAATTATCTGGAGAAGCGTCAACTGGAAGAGAGGCAATAACCCAATATAAAACACTCTCTCCCGATATTGTGATTATGGATCTATCGATGCCTGACATGACGGGAATCGATGCTATTGCCGCCATCCTCCGGTTTCATCCGGAAGCGAATATTATCGTCTTGAGCGGCAGCGATTTCCCGGAAACGCGCCACTCAGTCTTTCATCTTGGAGCGAAGATGTTTATTGCCAAGCCGTTCGATCTCCAACGTGTCACCACCGCGATTCGCTCCTTATTCCACTGAAAGAAAAAATGACGATTTCTGAAACCCGTATTCTATAAAAGAAACCACAACCTTTACTTGACAAATAATTCATACGCTGTGATGATCATAAGTGATGTGAAACAGTCGATGACCTTTCACACCATAAATGTTGTAGATTTCAATGACTATCATCATATTATGTATATGGGAAATGCTATCATATATCAGCAATATGGGGGACAACCGTGATCACGACTGAGATGCAGCAGGCTTTACAATCCCCTGATGAAGATATCAGATTGCAAGCACTTGTCAACCTGGAACCTCCGACGCCATCTGAACGTATTGACCTGCTTGTAGCTATGTTAGGTGATGAGAGCTGGCGAGTCCGCAAGGCAGTGGTTCAAGTGTTAGTGAAAACAGATATTAATCGCGTTGTTCCGCTTCTGACAAAAACCCTGAGTGTCGGAAATATCGGCCCGAAAAATGTCAGTTACCACAACTCCGCCCTGGAATGCCTCACAGAGATCGGTCGACCAGCGATCCCAGATTTGACAAACGCCTTGCAAGACAGCGATAAAGATGTGAGGATTGCTGCAGCTAACGCGCTTGGCTCAATTCGGCATCATGATGCCTGTGACGCGTTAATTCACGCCTTACATGACCCTCATATTAATGTTCGGTATGCTGCTGTCGAAGCTCTCTCCCGCATTCCCAGCCAAAAATCAGTGATCCCCCTGACCCAGGTACTCAAGCAGGATGACGATTGGCTCAAACTTCCGGCCATTTCCGCGCTTGGATCTATTGGCGATTATCGAGCCACCCCATATCTGATCGATAGCGCAGGTGATCCGCTTCTGCTTCAGACTGTTGTCGAGGCATTAGGACATATCGGCGATGAACGTGGAATTCCGTGTATCATCAATGCCCTCGATTCCCCAGATAAAGAAATTCGAAAAACTGCGGTTATGTCAATGGAGAGTATGGCGTGTAAGCTCGACAAGCTGCATACCATTATCCAGCAGCCGAGCACGTATCGTTCCTTCTTTCGGTCGGCCTGTACTGAAGACGTTATGCCCTATTTGATTGAGTTTACTGATGAGACGGATTTTCATCTTGCAGTATCCTCGATTAAATTATTAGGGTGGAGCGGTCGTCAGGATGCGGCTTATGCACTGCTCGGTAAATTAGAGAATGAAGCCTATCTGGAAGTCGCCGTCAGTGCCCTCATCCATATTGGAACCGATGCAATTGCCCCATTAATCAGCGCCTATGAAGAATCGTACAGCCTTGACACGAAATTATTGATTCTTGATTGTTTGTGGGAAATCGGAGGGGAGCAGGTGTTGCAGCATTTTTTAACGCTTCTGGAAACGAGTGATGAAGAGTCGATCGTATATGCTCTCCTCAAATCGTTAGGCACGGAACAATTTGTGTCGCCCATCCTGGAAACTCGAAAGGTTGACACATCACATCATTTTAAACGGCTCTATCAACAGACCAAACACCATCTTGAATCTGCTCATCCACTCATTCGAGCTGAAGCCATCTCCCTTTGGGGAAAACTTCTTGGGGAAGAAGCCTTCGATGATTTGTTCAACGCGGCTCAGGACATCGAGCCGACCATCCGCATGAAGGCGATCGAATGTTTAGGACAATTGGTCAAACACCACCCGGACCAGCTTCAACAGCTAACCCTTCTTCTCTCCGACGATCATCCGAATATTCGAAAACAGGTTGCTCGGGCCTTAGGAAACGCTGATGACCCTGCAGCGTTTCTGGCTTTACTTCTGGTGCTCGATGATATGAACCCAACTGTTCAGCGCGCTGCCGTCCTGGGGCTTGGAAATTACCTCACACGCCACCCGGAGGATGCGTTTCGCCGTCAAGTTCTGGATAAATTAACCGACGTCCTCGAAAATCGCTGCCGACGATATGAAGACGGGTTGTTAAAAATCGAAACGTGCCGCATCCTGCAGCAGATTGAGACCGAGCGGAGCCAGGCTCTCCTGCTCAAATTGGCTCATGACCCGGATTTTGATGTTAGAAAATCCGCCATTTTGGCGCTTGGAACATTTCAAACATTTGTCGACTGCGTGGCTCCGGTGATCCAGGAATTCTTGGAGGATGCCCATTGGAGTGTACGCGAAGCCGCAGTCACGGCTATAGGCTTATTACACGCCCAGAATATGGGCGATCGACTCCTCCAGATGTGGGATGACCCAGACTTTGCTGTTCAGAAAGCCTTGCACATCGCTTTAGGGCGGCTTGGTTCATTACAGGCGCTTCCTCTCTTAATCGAGCATCTTGCTCATGACGAGTTGGACGATGCTGCGTATCAAGGCTTGACAATGCTCGCAACGCGCTATCGGGAGCAGATTGCTGCATACGGTCATGACGAAAACCCAAAAGTCCATATGTACTTACAACATATTCTAGGAATATCCTAACCCGTTTTCGAACCATTTGATTCATGCAATTTCATATTACAACACAGCTTCCGTATACTCAGGACGATTTTAAGCTGATTCGAGATGCGATTTATGAATATTCCGGGATTCACATTTCGCATGACTACCAGGGGATTTTTATGCGTCGCCTGGAACGGCGTGTGACCGCCCTGGGGATGGAGTCGTTCCATGAATACTATTATCACTTGAAATATACACAAGGGAATCAAGATGAGTTTCGAAACTTGATGGATGTCATCACAATTAAGGAAACGTATTTTTTCAGGGAAGTTGATCAAATGAAGACCCTGATTAATGAAATCATCCCCGTCCTTCAGCAAGAAAAACAGCGCGAGACGATCAAAATCTGGAGCGCTGGATGCGCAACCGGTGAAGAGGCTTATACTCTCGCGATGTTATGCATTGAAAAAGGGCTTCATGTGGGAAGCTCTCGTGTCGAAATTTTTGCTAACGACATCAGTCAGGAAGCCATTCACAAGGCCAAACAAGGCGTGTATAGACAAACATCATTTCGTACGACCGATTCTTCATATCTGACACGTTTTTTTATCCCCCAGCCGGATGGAAGCTATAAAATCCATGATGACGTCAAGGAACCCTTGAAATTTTTCTGCATCAATCTGCAGGATAAAAATAGATTGACATTTCTTCCGATGTTTGATGCGATTTTTTGTCGAAATCTCATTATTTACTTTAATGATGAATCAAAGCAAAAGGTGATTGACAGCTTTTATCAGAAACTGCTTCCGAAGGGCTATCTCTTTTTAGGACATTCGGAATCTTTAATCAATTTCACGCACCTGTTTAAGCTCCAGCATTTTCAACATTCACTCGTATATCAGCGGTCGGCATAACGTTATGACTCACTTTTCAGCATCACCACAGAAAGTTCGTGTGTTCATCGTCGATGATTCAGCCTTTGCCCGTCGAACGCTGACAAAAATTCTCGAACGAGATCCCCGCATAGACGTCATAGGAACGGCCTGGGACGGTATGGAGGCTATTGAAAAAATCGATGCGCTCTCGCCAGATGTGGTGACAATGGACATCAATATGCCTCATATGAATGGGATCGAAGCACTTGATGTCATTATGCGAGAAATGCCGCTTCCGGTAATTCTAGTGAGTTCGCTCGATCAACACATTGTTGAAGAGACCCTGGAAGGGTTAGAGCGTGGAGCCGTTGATTTTATTTTGAAACCTACGGAACTGGCCTCGGAAAAACTCTATCAAATTCAAACAGAGCTCGTCAATAAAGTTGTCACAATCTCTTCTCTGAAGAGTACCACTCTGCGCAAAACTCTTCAAACGGTTGTGCCGAAAGCTCCTCCGCCTCCGCTTCCTCCTCGTCGAAGCCTGCCACAGGTTCCCTCTTCTCGGATAGCGTGTGTGGCTATCGGCGTGTCTACCGGGGGACCAACCGCCTTATACCACATTATTCCCAGACTTCCGGCTAATTTTCCGGCGGGCATCATCATCGTCCAGCACATGCCGCCGGGATTTACCAAACCCCTTGCCGATCGCATGAATAAAAATAGTAACATCGTCGTGAAAGAAGCCGAATCCGGTGATGAGGTCATCCCGGGCCTGGCTCTTGTCGCTCCGGGCGGTCGCCATCTCTTCCTGAGACATGATGATCAGCAGAAAGTCGTGGTCCACATCGACCCGGAACCCTCACATTATATCCATATCCCTTCTGTCGACCTGACATTTTCGGATGCTGCAGAGATATATCGGAAGCGTTGTCTGGGCATAATTCTTACTGGCATGGGAAAAGATGGGGTCAAAGGATTGGAAAAGATCAAATCGTACGGAGGTTACTCTATTGCCGAAGATGAGAGTACGTGCGTGGTGTTTGGCATGCCGGAAGTTGCGATTCGACGAGGCCTTGTCGATACGGTTGCCCCGGTTCATCATATTGCTGAAATTTTGATGGACATGTTGTAGTCTTTTTTCAAGTTTTTCTCTTGACTTTAGGTGGTATACTTCTATTCTCACTATGTATCGACGAGAATGGGCATACGCACAACCAAATGAGGCGATGAGATTGGATTGTGCATACCTTTTCAAAAGCAAAGGAGAGGATGAAGATCGTGGAGCGTGAAATGTATGATCAATTTAAAACGATCTTAAATAATCGTAAGCGTGAGTTGTTGCAGCACGCCAATGAAACGGTTTCGCACGAAGTGACCAACGTTCGCGAGCATCTTGTGGAGTATGCGGATATCGCTTCTTTGGAGTCAGATCGAGCGTTTCATTTGAGAATACGTGATCGAGAACGTAAGCTCATCAAAAAAATCGATCAGGCTCTCGAACGTATCGAAAATGGAACCTTCGGCCTCTGCGAACGCTGTGGTGGGGAAATTCAGACTAAGCGCCTGAAAGCTCGACCGGTCGCAACGTATTGTATTAATTGTAAAACCAAGTTAGAAGAAGAGGAAATCGATTAGCGATTTCAGACGACCGATCGTGTCATCATGAGTGTGTCAGAGTCACTTACGCGTATTGCTACATACTATCAAAACCTGAATGTCGCGAATTTTTTGACGATTTCACGCGTCATTGCTATTCCGTTTTTTATTGTCGCCCTGGCCTATAAACATAATGGGATCGCTTTAGCGATATTCGTTGGGTGTGGCTTGACAGACGGGCTTGATGGATTTATCGCCCGTACTTATCATCAACGAACCGCTATTGGCGCGTTTCTCGATCCTCTCGCTGATAAACTGCTCCTCATGTCGTCATTTGTCACCCTGACGATCTTAGATCTCCCGAATCAGCTCCCTTTTTGGTTGATTGTCACCGTCATTAGTCGGGATGTGATTATTTCAATCGGAATTGCCGTGCTGTTCATGCTCGATACCCACGTCAACATTGCTCCCACAAAAGTCGGGAAGCTTAACACTTTTCTGCAAATAACCCTGATTATTGTCGTGCTCTTTTTCAATCATACTAATGCGCACTACCCCGATATGCTTCTGTCTTTATGCTGGCTGACCTTTGTGACCACAGTCATTTCAGGGTTAGGCTATATCTATCAGGGCGTCCAACTGCTGAACAGGAACAGCGATACATAGCTGTTTTCTCTATTCTGAATACAAATTTTCCCGAGTCGCCTCACCGCAAATCATTTATGCTATTCAATACGAACAAGAAACTCTGGGCACGGCAAGTCCGTTCAATATTGTCAAACGAAGTTTGACGTTCCGCAATTTTACGCGCGATGAAATCTCCAATTTATACGCTCAACATACCGAACGCTACCGGGCAGAAATTTTCTATTGATGTGGTCAAAGCGGTGTTCGAGGCCACTCAAGGCCAACCCTGGCTGGTGAATGCAATGACCTGTGAGATCGTCGAAGAAATACTCCACAATGACCTATTGTTGCCGATACTTCCGTCGAACCGCATCTATGGCGAGGTCATTGTCCGTACCCTGAATTCTCGTGCCCAAATGACCATGCGACAGCAGTAGTATCCGCCAGAGCTTCCTGCCTATTTGGCGGAAGGCTTTCTGGATATGAGCAGACTTCTGAAAAATTTTCAAGCCTTAACATCTCAATATTTGCCGTCTTTACACTGTACTTTCCCCCAATGATATTTTGGAATTGCGTTGTAACGCTCAACCGTTGTAGTTTTGAGTTAGTTTATTCATACTCTGAAAGTTTTTTTACCCTCGCCTCTCCTTTTTTGGCTTCTTTATGCAATTTTGATTTTCCTGTTTTTATATCGTGTGACACTGAATCTTGATGTTACATGATATACCTCAGACATACCGAAGCCCCATGTATCTTTTTTCTTTACCTGAGCCTTTTTGAAGTCTGAATTCACCCTTCTTGCTGATTTGAAAAATTTTGTTTTGAATTTTTGATCAAATTGGCTCCGAATTTTCTCATTCAATATTGATCGACTCGGTCGATCGTACACATCCAGAAACAACACTGATAGTGCTGAAGAACAGAATCTCGACCTGTTCAATGGCTATCAAGAAATACGAGCCGTTTTTGATGGAGGAACAATTGTCAGGATTGCGGGAAAGTACATGCCCGCAAAATAAAACACACACGACGAAGATCAATAAGCGAAGAAACACCTGAAAGTGTTGGAGGAAGATATCTCACTCCAACACTCTTCATTCCAGCCCTCTACACCTTCCAATAGGTCGGTTCCCAGAATCCGTCTTCGGTTTGCTCAAAATCGCCAAAAATCGTGGGTTCTTCATCGATTAAACGCTTCAGCACCAGGCTGAATACATAGGCAATCTCTTCTTCTGCTGCGGCCACGACCCGCACAGCCAGGACGTGCCGAATCGCCCGCAGATTACCGGTCCAGACACCGCCTGTTGCCACACCCATACCGATAATCCGCCGCATCATAGAAGTAATTTTCTTTTTCTTTTTGAAGGCCTTTAAAGAATCGAGCTGCCAAATTTCTTCTAATTCACAGTAATTCTCTTCCATTTGCCGAAACGCCCGTTCAAACACCGCGCGAGTTCTGGCTTTGGCCTTTCCAAGTTCCGGCGTATCATCATCTGCTTCTCGAATTGACAGGGGCATCCAGAACGGAATATCGGCAAAGCGAATGAAGCGCATCGAACCTTCGCTGACTGCCCAGCCTGCGCGATGCCGGTTCATCTCTCCGGTAAACACCCGACTGACATTCTCAATGGCAAAGGTATAGGTCGAATGCTCCAATACGCTGCCATGTCGCGATTTCAAGATGTTATCAATAAAGGCCACCATATCTTTTCGGACACGAGTGACATTGGGGTTTAATCCCGGTTCAAAGCTCATATAGCAGCGTTTTCCAGCCAGCATTGTCAGCAACTCCGGATCAGTACAATGCTCGGGGAGGTCATACTCCGGCGCACCGAGATCATCGATCCAGCGGTGGGCCTCTTGACGATTCACCTGGCTTTTCGCCAGTAGATAGATAGCAGGTTCAACATGTTTCATCGATCGTTCTTTCCTTTTCTTCCCATATTCCGGGCTTTTACTAACATTGCCAGGCGGGCGGTTTCCATGATGTTGCGAAAGTCTTCGTAACTATGGCATAATGTGATGAGGATACCATTGTCAAGCAAAACCTCTTTTTTTCATTGACAATTCAAATGTCAGGAGAATGTGAGGTGCAAAATGGACACCACCTCAGAAGGTGGAGCCCATTTGCAAGGAGGTTATGACCCGATCAGGGCCAGGAAATCGATAGGACCTTTCCGCAATTCGTCAGGCGTGGGCATTTTTTTGAGATGCATGAGTTCATGGATCACTCCCATTTCCTGGTCGCGTTTGCATCCGGCGACAGCATACACCTGATTGTGTTTGATGTAAAAGGCTAAAAATGTTTTCGAGGCAATATCGCCGTCAATGATCATCTCATCCCAATGTTTGACATGCCCGACATAGCGAATATTGACATCAACTTGCTTGGTCCAGAAAAAAGGGACACTTTCGCTCACCGAAACGTTTTTGCCGACCATGTTGTGGGCGGCATCACGGCCATGCTGTTCGGCGGTACGCCAGTGTTCGATCCGAATACCATCACTGGAACGCCAATCCGGAAAGCGAGCAATATCGCCTGCTGCATACACATCATCCGTGACGTGAAAAGTTTCGTCAATTTTCACACTACGATCCGGTTGTAGTTCAATGCCCTGTAAGTAGCCGACATTCGGGTTGACCCCGATCCCAAGAATCACGATATCAGCTTCAACCCGTGTTCCATGAGCCAGGATCACCGCTTCTACACGATGTTTCCCTTCAAATTGTTCAACTCCTGAACCGAGCGCAAATGTGATACCGTTTTCTTCATGCATCTGTTGAAGCATTGCTCCAATCTCTTTTCCAAAAGTTGATTCAAAGGGCACCTCTTCCGGAGCAATGACTGTCACATCTAATCCCCGTTGTCGCAGGCTAAAGGCTGACTCTAAGCCGATGAAACTTGCTCCGATAATTGCCGCACGCGAGGCTCCCTCGCAGGCCTGGTTGACGGCCTTGGCATCCTCCTGGGTCCGAATGGGATAGATGTTTGGCAACTCTGAACCAGGGATATCTAAGAGACGCGGAGTTCCACCAGTGGCTAATAAGAGTTTGTCGTATGGCAATGTTTCGTTGTCCAGAAAGGTCAGCGTTTTGCTGGCAATATCAACGGCAATGACCGTTTTCCCAAGTTGTAATTCAATGTCTCGGTTCTGATAAAATTTTTCTGAGCGCAATGGCAGCCATGTTTCCGGAGCATTGCCTACAAGATATTCTTTATCAAGGTTTGGACGATCATATGGGAGACATTTTTCACGGGAAATCATCACGATACGACCTCTAAAGCCGTCTTCTCGCAGCGTTTGCGCAGCTGCATTTCCGGCAGCGCCTGCCCCTAAAATGACAAAGGTGCGAGAATCCCTTTCCGGATCGTACGAAACTTTTTCCGAAACCCGTCTTCTTTTGAGTTTTTCGGGAAGTTTGACGACAATATCTTCTCCGCGAATTTCGACCTCATATGACGGAAGTGAATCTAAGGCCGGCGGATGTTTGAGATCACCCGTTTTGGCGCAAAAACAGGCCTGATGCCAGGGGCAGACAATTGTGTCTTCAACCAGAACACCGTTTGCCAACTCGGCATCATAGTGTGTGCAGTGGGCTCCAAGCGCAGAAATTGTTCCATTACTCGTTTTTACTAACAGAATCTCGCCGCCTTCGACTGAAATTTGCTTCATCTCACCAGCCTGTATATCACTGACTTTTGCAACAATCACATCAGAATATTCCATAATCCCCCCTCCTGTGTCTGACATTTTATAAAAATCCCATCAATTCCTCTTGAAATTTTTACAAGAATGCGTATATTTGCTTTTTGAGAGTACAAATTTGTCCAGCAAGTCTATCTACAATCGACCGCTCTCTTAAAAAGTATGACGCATGTTCGTGAAGTCAAGGAAAATACAAGATCCCAAGAACGAAGGTGTATCGAAAAAATAGAAGATATCCAGGATACTATCATTTGCCTGGTTTATGAGTCGGGTATATGATAATGCCTTTTATACTATTATGAAAATCACTTGCTATGAATGTGGAAAATCATTTCATGAATCCAATGGGTTTTATATCGAGCGACGAATAACAAACCCCGGTACAATTCCGGCAGAATCAGAGACAACCGGGTATGGATATTGTTCGGAGCAATGTGCGGACCGGCATCATATTTTGGAGCAGGATGCCGAGCTTCAGGATCTGGGGAATTATGAAGAAGCTGACGCCAGTGTTGTTGTTACATCCCTGGATGGAAGTCTTCGGGGAGAAGTTCTCCGGGTTCAGGATCTGAAATCACCCAAGAAATAAGGAGTAAGATGCAACAACATACGTGGCCGCCTTTGTCCAAAATTGTCTTTCGCAAAGAGTTGAAACATTTTATCCATCGCCTCAAACAACAGGGGAAAACGATCGTCTCTACAAACGGCAGTTTCGATCTGCTGCATATCGGCCACGTGACAATGCTTCAGGAGGCCAAATTGCTGGGCGATGTTTTGATTATAGGCTTAAACAGCGATGCCAGCATCAAACGCTATAAAGGCAAATACCGCCCGATTTGTCCTGAAGCGCACCGGGCCGGAATGCTGGCAGCCCTGGAATGTGTCGATTATATCACCATCTTCGACGAATTAACACCGCTCGATCTCTTAAGCGTGATTCGTCCGCATATCCATGTCAATTCTCCGGAGCATGGAAAAGATTGTGTGGAGCGTGAGGTGGTGGAACAACACGGGGGACGGATTCATCTCGCGCGTCTGGTCGAAGGCATGTCAACCACACAACTTCTCAACCGGATTCAGGACAGTCTTGCTCACACGCCTTCTGCAGCCCTCTTTATCAATGCTAAGAGTGTCGTGCTTGCCTGGGAAGAGACTGAACTATCAGGGCAACGCCAGGAAGACATTCGCGCGTTTTTTACGCAACTCATGGGGCAAGGTTTTCAAATTGTTCTTTTCCAATCCGCCCAGGAGACGCATGCCTCAGAAGAGATAAAGGCGTTTATCCCTCATCATTCGAACATCACGTTCTGCCTCAGCGAAAAGCCTTCTGCAAAACTGTTTGAGCAGCTTGCCGACGAACGAGATCTGATTTTAGCGAAAAGTGTCGTGATCAGCCACGATATGCAAGATATTCAAGCAGGGCGAGAGGTTAATAGCAAAACAATCCTGCTG